>Ga0247727_10003097_pt1 | contig 37224 bp, 29 predicted proteins | sample WisWelCaveWW1625_FD_202498 | JGI IMG/M metagenome (GOLD analysis project Ga0247727, IMG submission 202498) | Biofilm microbial communities from Wishing Well Cave, Virginia, United States - WW16-25 | ecosystem: Environmental > Aquatic > Deep subsurface > Groundwater > Cave microbial mat | place...
GTGACGAACATCGTCGCCCAGATGCCGAGCCGGTTGCGGGCGGACGTGGCGAACGATCGCCATGATCGGCTCTACCTGTACGACGGGAAGAACTTCACGCTGTATGCTCGGCGGCTCAACTACTACGCGACGGTACCGGCCCCGCCCACGATCGGGCAAATGGCCGACAAGCTGGACGAGAGCTACGGGTTCAGTGTGCCGCTCGTGGACCTCTTCCGCTGGGGCTCCCGCGGCTGGACCACGGACGGCATCACGGCGGCCACCGACTTCGGCTCGAGCGTGGTCGGGGGGGTCACCTGCCGGCAGTACGGGTTCCGCAATAGCGAGGTCGACTGGCAGGTCTGGATCCAGAAGGGCGACCACCCGCTGCCGCGCAGACTCGTGATCACGACGAAAACCGACGAGGCACGACCGCAACACACGGCCACCTACACGTGGAACCTCGCGCCCTCGTACAACGACGCCACGTTCGTCTTCGACCCGCCGGCCGATGCCGGGAAGGTCGTGCTCGCCGAGATCAAGTCGGTCGCTGGCGCGACCAAGTAGGAGGCCCGAGATGATGAACCGAACCAGCCGACTTTTCCTCTCCATCCCGCTCGCCGTCGTCGTCGCCGGGACTGTCCTCGGCGCGCCGGCCAAGGGAGTCCGCAGCAGCGGGCGCAGCAACGTCAACTCCAACAAGAACGTCAACGTGAACCAGAACAAGAACGTCAACCGCAACACCAACGTGAACGTCAACCGGGACGTCGACATCGACGTGGATGTCGACCACCACCACGGCGGCTACTACGGTGGCTGCTGCTATCACGACTATCACCCGGTCGCGACCGTCGCGACGGTGATGGTCACGGCGGCGATCATTGGCTCGATGGTCACTACGCTGCCGCCCAGCTGCACCATGGTGATGATCAACGGCTTCGCCTACCAGCAGTGCGGCAGCACCTGGTACCAGCCGCAGATCTCCGGCAGTTCCACGACCTACATCGTCGTGAATGCACCCCGGTAGGCGCGCGATGCGATCCTCCCTCGCCGCGCTGGCCGCCGTCGCGACGTCGCTCGCCGTGGAGTGCAGCGCCCCGGCGACGAAGCAGGCCGTCCCGGCGGCCGCTACCATCACCGCCGCGGACGGCTCCGTGCTGCCGTTCCCGGCCACGCCGTCAGCCAGCGTGGCGGGACAGACCCTCCAGGAGTCGAAGCACCAGCGCCGCGCCGAGCCTGCGCGATTGCCGAAGGACGCGCCCAACATCGTTATCGTCCTGCTCGACGACGTCGGCTTCGGCCAGCCGGACACCTTCGGCGGCCCGATCCACACGCCGACGCTCTCGCGGGTGGCCGCGGGGGGCATCAGCTACAACGCTTTCCACACCACGTCCATCTGCTCGCCGACGCGGGCGGCGCTCCTCACCGGGCGCAACCACCAGCGCGTCGGCAACGGCACCATCGCGGAGCGCGCGGTGGACTGGGACGGCTATTCCGGTGTGATCCCGAGGACGTCGGCAACGCTACCGGAGGCGCTCCGCCACTACGGCTACAACACAGCGGCTTTCGGCAAGTGGCACAACACTCCCGCCACCCAGACGACCGCCATGGGCCCCTTCGACCGCTGGCCGACCGGCCACGGGTTCGACTACTTCTACGGATTCCTCGCCGGCGAGACCTCGCAGTGGGAGCCGCGGCTCTACGAGAACCTCAACTCGGTCGAGCCGCCACACGACCCGCGCTACCACCTGAGCGAGGACCTGGCCGACCGGGCGGTCACCTGGATGAAGCGCCACCGCGCCTTCTCGCCCGACAAGCCTTTCTTCCTCTACTGGGCGCCGGGCGCGAGCCACGGCCCCCACCACGTCTCCCAGGAGTGGGCCGACAAGTACAAGGGCAAGTTCGACGACGGCTGGGACGCCCTGCGCGAGAAGGTCTTCGCGCGTCAGAAGGAGCTCGGCTGGATCCCGCCGGGCACGAAGCTCACGCCGCGCGCCGAGTCGATGGCGGCCTGGGACGACATCCCCGAGGCGGAGCGGCCTTTCCAGCGCCGGCTGATGGAGGTCTTCGCGGGCTTCACGGAGCACGTGGACGCCCAGGTGGGCCGGGTGGTCGACGGCCTCGACGAGCTCGGCATCCGCGAAAACACGATCGTCTTCTACATCTGGGGCGATAATGGCGCGAGCGCCGAGGGACAGAACGGCACCATCAGCGAGCTCCTGGCCCAGAACCAGATCCCCAACACCATCCAGCAGCAGCTCTCGGCCCTGGAGAAGCTCGGGGGCCTGAGCGCGGTCGGCGGCCCGAGGACCGACAACATGTACCACGCCGGCTGGGCCTGGGCGGGCGGCACACCGTTCCGGTACACCAAGCTCATCGCCTCACACTTCGGCGGGACGCGCAACCCGCTCGTGGTCTCCTGGCCCGCGCGCATCAAACCGGACGAGACGCGGCGCTCGCAGTTCCACCACGTCAACGATATCGCGCCGACGATCTACGAGGTCCTCGGCATCACGCCGCCGAAGGTCGTGGACGGCTTCCCGCAGGACCCCATCGACGGTGTCAGCCTGGCCTACACCTTCGCCGACGCGAAGGCGCCCGGGCGCAAGCGCACCCAGTACTTCGACAACAACGGCAGCCGTGGCATCTACCACGACGGTTGGTACGCCTGCACCTTCGGCCCCGTGACCCCGTGGCTCACGGTGAGTCCCGGCCTCGCCACCTGGGACTCGAGGAAGGACGTCTGGGAGCTCTACGATCTCTCCTCCGACTTCTCGCAGGCCGAGGACCTGGCGGCGAAGGAGCCGAAGCGGCTGGAGGAGATGAAGGCGCTCTTCCTGGCCGAGGCAAGGGAGAACAAGGCGTTCCCCATCGGCGCCGCCTTGTGGACCCGCCTGCACCCGGAAGACCGCGTCAAGTCGCCCTACACGAGCTGGGTGTTCGACGCGAACAGCACGCGAATGCCGGAGTTCACCGCGCCGGGCCTCGGCCGCGAGAGCAGCCGGGTCACGATCGACGCGGAGTTCGGTGCGCAGGCGTCCGGCGTCCTCTATGCGCTCGGCGGCGGCTCGGGCGGGCTCTCCCTCTACATGGACAAGGGGCGGCTCGTCTACGAATACAACATGATGATCATCGAGCGCTACACGGCACGCTCGGCGGCGGCCCTCCCGGCGGGCCAGCACACGATCGAGGTGGACACCACGATCGCGAAGCCCGGCGCCCCGGCCGAGGTCGTCCTCACGGTGGACGGGAAGGAGGCCGCCCGCGCCACGGTCGAGCGCACCGTGCCCGCCGCCTTCACGGCCAGCGAGACCTTCGACGTGGGCGTGGACCTGGGCTCGCCGGTCTCGCTCGCGTACGAGAAACGCCGGCCGTTCCAGTTCGACGGCCGGATCCGGGAAGTCCGCGTGGAAATAAAGGAGATGAAGTAGGCATGGCGGCGACACTCACGCTTGCGAATCGATTGACTCGGCGCTCGCGCGTCGTCGCGGCCGCGGCCCTGGCGGCCGGCCTGCTCGTGCCGGCCACCACAGCGGCAGAGTCGGCGGAGAGCCAGCAGGACGAGCTGTCCCGCCGCGCCACCGACCCGACGGCGTCGCCGCCGAACTTCTCGTTCATCAACGACGTCGCCTTCAGCTACCGGGACCAGGCAGACGGAACACCGATCGACGACACGGGCTACGCGCTCCGCTTCCAGCCCGTCATCCCGTTCAACGCCTGGGGTGCCGCCAACATCCTGCGGATGACGGTCCCCTACGAGATCTCGGGGCCTAATCCGGAAGGGCTCGGGGACGTCACCATCTTCGACCTCGTCATCCTGCCGCAGTCCTGGGGGAGGCTCGGGATCGGGGCGGTCGGCAGCTTCGCGGCCGCCACCAGCGACGTCTCGGCGCACGCGGCGGGCGGCCCCGCGATCGGCTTCGTCGCCAAGGCGTCGACGAAGCTCAACCTGGGCGTCTTCAACCAGAACGTCTTCGGGAACGACGTGGCCATCTCCCAGATCCAGCCCATCGCCGCCTACCAGCTCGGCAGCGGCTGGTCCCTCAGCCTCGGCGATCTGCAGTGGGCCTACGACTGGCACCGCGACGAGTTCGTATCGCTGCCGATCGGCGTGCAGCTCGGCAAGGTGCTCCCCGTCGCGGGGCAGCCGATGCGCTTCGCCGTGAACCCCCAGTACGACCTGAAGGACCTGCCCGGGAACAGCCGCTTCAAGGCCACCTTCACGATCCAGCTCTTGCTGCCGGAAAAGCGATAGGAAGACTCGAACGAGCCGTTGCGGAGGAACTGAGATGAAGCGCCATTCGGTACGTTTTCTTTTGGCCATAGCCCTCGCCGCCGGCGTCTCCTTGACCTCCGGCTCGCGCCCAGCGCGGGCCGAGGAGGGCGGCTCCGGCCACTACTTCCCGGGCTCGATGGCGTCGTTCGTCGACGGCGTGGCGCCGAAACCCGCGGTGATCATCCGGTACAACATGGCGTACTACGACGGCTCGATCGGGGCCAACTTTTCCCTGCCCATCGGTGGTACGACGGCGGCCGGCGTCGACGCCACGTCGTGGGCGCACGCCCTGACTTTTTTCTGGCGCCCTCCGATCGAGATCGGCGAGCGCTGGAGCTACGGGATGTCCGCAACCATCCCCTACATCTCTCTCGACGTGTCGGCCAGCGCTATCGCGGCGGCGCCGGGTGGCGGCCCGCCCTCCGCCGGGCGCACGGACAGCGTGAGCGGAATCGGCGACATCGTGCTGCAACCGTTCATGATGAACTACAACGTCAACCCCGATATCAACGTGAACTATCGGGTCACCCTGTACGCGCCGACCGGCAGCTACGAGGTCGGCCGCCTCGCGAACACGGGAAAGAACTTCTGGACAGTTGAGCCGACCGTCGGCTTCATGTACTTCGGGACGAAGAACGGGCGCGAGCTCTCCGTCTTCACGGGCCTCGACTTCAACTCCGAGAACGAGGACACGAGCTACAAGTCGGGCACCCAGTTCCACCTGGACGGCACGTTCGCCCAGCACCTGCCGCTCTGGGGCGGCCTGGCCGGCTTCGGCGTGTCCTCGTTCTACTACCAGCAGATCGAGGGCGACAGCGGTTCCGGCGCGAACTTCGGGGACTTCAAGGCCACAACCGCTGGCGTCGGCCCCGTGATCTCCTACACCACCAAGCTCGGCGACCAGGACCTGCTTGCAGAGCTCAAGTGGCTTCGCGAGTACCACACCAAGAACCGGCTCGAGGGAGACACGATCTTCTTCAAGCTCATAGTCAAGTTCTGACGACGTTTTTGGAAGCAAGGAGAGATCGATGAAAAGATCCGTGATGATGTTGGCAGCGGTCGCGGCAACGGTGGTCCTGGCGGGGGCCCAGGCGGACAAGGACAAGGACAAGGACATTGACGTCAAGGTGGGCGACTCCGGGGATTGGCGACTGATCGGTAGGGCGCAAGCCGGTCACTCGGCGGATCACGACACGATCGTCGTGGAGGGACCGCACGACGACTTCCGAAAGATCAAGTTCAAGGTGACCGACGCCCCCGTGAACATCGACCGCATAGTCGTCACCTACGACAACGGCGATCCGGACCGGATCGACGTCCGAGAGGAGATTCAGAAGGGAGGCGAAAGCCGGGTGATCGACCTGAAGGGCGGCAAGCGTAGCCTCCGCAAGATCGAGTTCTGGTACGACACGAAGGGCCTCCTCAAGGGCAAGGCCGACGTGACCGTGTTCGGGAAGAAGTGAGAGGACGAGAGATGACGAAGCGCATGATGTGGAGCCCGGCGGCCTTCGCGGTGCTGGCCCTCGTGCTGGCCGCCGCGTGCGGTGGTCCGGGGTCGAAGACCACCACGCCGCCGCAGCCCGCGGGCGAGGAGCCCGAGGTTGCGGCGAAGGGAGCGTTCGACGCCGACGAAGGGGCCGCTAGCGGCCACGCCGGCGAGACGAGCGCCGAGGCCGAGGAGGCGAGGAAGCGCTACTCGCCGTACGCCGGCAAGAACTACCCGATGCGCCCGTACTTCGGCGACACGCACCACCACACTGCCAACTCGGGCGACGCGTTCATGGGTGGCAACCGGCTGAGCCCGGAGCAGGCCTACCGCTTCGCGCGGGGGGAAGAGGTCGTCTCCTCGACCGGCGTGCCGGTGAGGCTGTCGCGGCCGATGGACTTCCTCGTGGTCTCGGACCACGCCGAGGGCCTCGGCGTGATGTACCAGGTCTACGACGGGAACCCGGCGTTCGCGACGGACCCCACGCTCACGCGCTGGGGGAAGGCGCTGAAGGCCGGCGTGAAGGAGCAGCAGGATGCGATGAACGAGCTGGTCTCCGCGCAAGCGCAGGGCACGCTGCCTGCGCCCATCAAGGATCCGAAGACCGTCGGGCCGATCATCAAGTCCGTCTGGCAAGCCTACACGGCGACCGCCGAGAAGTTCAACGAGCCCGGCCGCTTCACCGCGATGATCGGCTACGAGTGGACGTCAGTGCCCGGCGGGAACAACCTCCACCGCAACGTGCTGTTCCGCGACAACAAGGACAAGGCCGACCAGATCCTGCCGTTCTCGGCGTGGCAGAGCGAGGACCCGGAGAAGCTCTGGGAGTGGATGGCGAAGTACGAGGCGAAGACCGGCGGGAAGATGCTGGCCATCCCGCACAACAGCAACCTCTCCAACGGCCGGATGTTCGAGCTGGTGGACTTCGCCGGCAACCCGCTGTCGAAGGACTACGCCGAGCGCCGCGCGCGCTTCGAGGTGCTGCAGGAGGTGATGCAGACCAAGGGCAACAGCGAGACCCACCCGACGCTGTCTCCCAACGACGAGCTCGCCAACTACGGCATCGAGGGCTGGGACAACGGCAACCTGACCCTCGAGGACAGGCCCGAGACACCGGAGATGAGGCCCACCATGTACCTGCGCGGCGGGCTGCTGCGGGGCCTCGAGCAGGAGCAGAAGCTCGGCGTCAACCCCTTCAAGTTCGGCTTCATCGGCGGCACCGACGTCCACAACTCGCTGACGTCGATCGAGGAAGACAACTTCTTCGGCAAGCACGTCAACCAGGAGCCGAGCGCCCACCGCTGGAACCATGTGTCCAAGCAGGGATTCGGGTCCACCCGCTACACCTGGCACTACACGGCGGCGGGCTACGCGGCGGTGTGGGCGACGGAGAACACGCGCGAGGCGCTGTGGGACGCCATGAAGCGGAAGGAGGTCTACGCCACCTCCGGGACGCGCATGACGGTGCGCTTCTTCGGCGGCTGGGACTTCGCGGCGGACGACGCCCGCTCCCACGACCTCGCCGAGGCGGGATACGGAAAGGGCGTGCCGATGGGAGGCGACTTGCCCAGGGTCCCCGCCGGGGCGAAGGCGCCCTCCTTCCTGGTCGCGGCGATGAAGGACCCGCTGAGCGGCAACCTCGACCGGATCCAGATCGTCAAGGGCTGGCTCGGCAAGGACGGGAAGGGCCAGGAGAAGATCTACGACGTCGCCTGGGGCGACGCGGATCGCCGCAAGCTGGGGCTGCGGGGCAAGCTGGCGCCCGTCGGCGACACCGTGGACGTGACGACCGCCACTTGGACGAACACCATCGGGGATCCCGAGCTGGCCACCGTCTGGACGGACCCCGACTTCGATCCCTCGGTGCGCGCGTTCTACTACGCCCGCGTCATCGAGATCCCGACGCCGCGCTGGACCTGCTACGACGCCCTACGTTTCGGGATCAAGATGCCCCCCGAGGCGCCGATGAAGCACCAGGAACGGGCCTGGGCGTCGCCCATCTGGTACACGCCGGAGAAGTAGAGCCGTACGCGCTCTACTACGTTCGGGTCCTGCTGATCCCGACCCCGCGCTGGAGCACCTACGACGCGGTCCGGGCCGGCCTGCCCCTGCTGAAGGACGTGCCGGCCACGGTCCAGGAGCGGGCGTGGTCGTCGCCCATCTGGTATAACCCCGCGACCGAATGAGACTGCAGGAGCGAAAGGAAACAAGCACATGAAACCAAGACTACTCACCTACGGTCTGTCCCTGCTGACGGCTGGCGTGGCGCTCTTCGGCGCGCTGACCCCGGCCCAGGCCCAGGCGGCGGCCAAGAAACCCAACATCCTCGTCATCTGGGGCGACGACATCGGCACCTGGAACATCAGCCACAACAACCGTGGCATGATGGGCTACAAGACGCCGAATATCGACCGCATCGCGAAGGAAGGCGTGGCCTTCACCGACTACTACGGCCAGCAAAGCTGCACCGCGGGTCGTGCCGCCTACATCAACGGCTCCGTTCCCGTCCGCACCGGCATGACGAAGGTCGGCATACCCGGCGCGAAGGAAGGCTGGCAGAAGACCGACGTCACCATGGCGACCGTCCTCAAGAGCCAGGGCTACGCCACCGGCCAGTTCGGCAAGAACCACCAGGGCGACCGCGACGAGCATCTGCCCACGATGCACGGCTTCGACGAGTTCCTCGGCAACCTCTACCACTTGAACGCCGAGGAGGAGCCGGAGAACGAGGACTACCCGAAGAATCCGGAGTTCCGGAAGAAGTTCGGCCCGCGCGGCGTGCTCGGGTGCAAGGCCGACGGCAAGGGTGGCCAGAGCATCGAGGACACCGGCCCGCTGACGAAGAAGCGCATGGAAACCATCGATGAGGAAACTGTCGCCGCCGCCAAGGAGTTCATCACCCGCCAGGCCAAGGCCGGCAAGCCGTTCTTCTGCTGGTGGAACGGCACCCGTATGCACTTCCGCACCCATGTGAAGAAGGAGCACCGCGGCATCTCCGGTCAGGACGAATACGGCGACGGCATGGTCGAGCACGACATGCAGGTCGGCGAGCTCCTCAAGCTGCTGGATGACCTCGGCATCGCGAATGACACCATCGTCCAGTATTCGACCGACAACGGCCCGCACTACAACACCTGGCCCGACGCCGGCACGATGCCGTTCCGCAGCGAGAAGAACTCGAACTGGGAAGGCGCCTACCGCGTGCCCAACTTCGTCCGTTGGCCCGGTCACTTCCCCGCGGGCGAAACGCTCAACGGCATCGTCTCGCACGAAGACTGGCTGCCCACCTTTGCCGCCGCCGCCGGCGCACCGGACATCAAGGAGAAGCTCCTCGAGGGCGTCGAACTCAACGGGCGCACTTACAGGAACTACATTGATGGCTACAACCAGCTCGATTACCTCAGCGGCAAGGTGAAGGATTCGCCCCGCAACGAGTTCATGTATGTGAACGACGACGGGCAGATCGTGGCCATCCGCTACCAGGATTGGAAGGCCGTCTTCCTCGAAAACCGTGGCGTAGCCTTCGAGGTGTGGCGCGAGCCGTTCATCGAGCTGCGCGTGCCGCTGCTCTTCAACCTGCGCCGCGATCCGTTCGAGCGCGCCCAACACAACTCGAACACCTACAACGACTGGTTCCTCGACCGTCCGTTCGTGCTCGTGCCGTTGCAGGGACTGGCCGCGAAGTTCCTCATGACCATGAAGGACTATCCGCCCAGCCAGACGCCAGGCTCCTTCAACCTGGACAAGATCCAGAAACAGATCGAAGCCTCGGCCAGCGGCAGGTAGTCCTCCCCAGGGTGCGGCAACCCTTCAGTCCTCCTCGGCGACTCCGTCAGAGCCGGCCGCTCAGGGTCCAGCCCAGGAGCAGGAGCCCGATCGCCGCGATCCAGCTGCCGGCCACGCGCACGACGATGCGGGCCCACGGCTGTCGCAGCGAGACGACCCCGGCGGAGGCCAGCGCCGCCAGCAGGAAGATCGCGCCGGTGATGCCGACCAGCCCGCTCGCCTCCCGGCCCGCGGCGGCGATGGCCGCGCCGTTGAGCCAGCCGTGCACGAACCCGAGGATCACCGCGAGGGCCGTCACGACGCGCGGCGCGAGCCTGAGATCCGCGGCGGTCAGGATCCCGAGCGTGAGGAGCGACACCGATGTGATCCCCGCCGGCAGGAGTGCGATTCCGCTCAGGTAGCCGGCCGCGCCGCCGGCGAGCCAGGCGACCGGCAAGGTGAACAACGTCCGCCGACCGGCGGCCGGCCCGTTGAGGCCAGACAGGAACGCCATCGCCACGACCGGCAGCAGGTCGTCGAAGGTCAGGAACAGGTGCGAGATGCCGTCGTAGACCGGACCGAGCCCGGTGGTCACCAGGTGCGCGTGCGCGGCTCCGGGCCATGACAGGATCGCCCCGGCGGCTCCGATCCAAAGCACCCGGCGGCTCACGCCAGCGCCCGCCAGAGGAAGACTACCCCGGCGGCGGCGACCGCCGCGCCCGAAACCCGTAGGGCGATCCTCCCCCAGCTCCAGCGGTGGATCAGCCCGATGGCGATCCCGGTCGCGTGCAGGCAGCCGGTGGCGATCACGAAGCCGACGCTGTACAAGAGACCGCTCTGGCCGGCGGGCAGCTCGGTGCCGTGGGCGTGACCGTGGAACACGGCGAAGAAGGCCACGATCACCGCCGCCAGCCAGAGCGGCGGGCGCGCTTCCCGGGCCACCATCGCGCCGAGCGCGATCGCCGACGCCGCGATCCCGCTCTCGACGCCGGGGAGCGGCACGCCGAGCAGACCGAGGAAGCCGCCGAACGCCATCACCAGCGGAAACGTCACCGGCAGCAGCCAGATCGCCGGGGCGCCGAGCTGCGCGCCCCACAGACCGACCGCCACCATCGCCAGCACGTGGTCGAGGCCGGACACGGGGTGGCGCACACCCGTGAGAAAACCGGCCGCCTGGCCTTGCTGCACGTGCGCCCACGCGGGCGAGGCAATCAATGCGACGGTCCCCGCGAGCACGAACCTGGAGGCTCGCCGCCCGGACTCGGGCGTCATCGCAGGCCTCCGATCAGCACCGCCATCCGCTGGAGGGTCCAGTAGGCGCCGAGCGAGCCCACGGCGTAGCCGGGCAGCGCCTGGGCCCAGCGGGGCCAGAGGATCTCGAGCGTCCGGAACGCCCGTTCGAGCAGCACGACGAGAACGACGAAGGCGACCTGGCCGATCTCGACGCCGACGTTGAACAGGAGCAGGGCGAGCGGGATCTCGGTCCTCGGAAGGCCCATGGCGGTCAAGCCGCTGGCAAAGCCGAAGCCGTGCAGCAAGCCGAACGCGAACGCCACCACCCACGCGTGGCGGATCGTGAAGCTGGTCTCGCCGCGACCCACGCGAACGATCTCCGGGCCGAGGAACAGGATCGACAGCGCGATCGCGGCGTTCAGGGGCGGCAGCGGCGCCTCCGCGTAGCCGAGCGTCGCGATCGCAAGCGTGATGCTGTGGGCGAAGGTGAACGACGTGATCGTCTTCACGAGCATCCACCGGTCGGAGACGATCAGCATCAGGCCGAGCACGAACAGCAGGTGGTCCACGCCGAGCAGGATGTGCTGGACGCCGAGCCTCAGGTAGGAGAGGGCGCGCTCGAGACCGCTCGTCGCGCCCCCGAGCGTCACCGACGGCTTCGCCGGGCGCAGGAGGTGGCTCTCGAGCCGGCCGTCGGCGTGCTGGATGCGCACCAGCACGTCGGTCACCGTGGTTTCGAGCCCCGCCACGCGCAGCGTCTTCCCCGCGAGCCCCCCGTCGCAGGCCAGCGTGCCGCGCACCAGCACGGCTCCCGGCGTGAGCTGCTGCCGGTCGGGGGTCGCCAGGCGGCACCCTTCCGGGATCGCGGGCGCGATCTGGATCTCGACCTCGCCGCCGGTCGGCCGCTTCCACAGGAGCGTGTAGGTCGTGGGATCGCTCTCGCGCAGCTCGAGGTAGCCCGGCCGGACCTCGTGGGCGACCGCCTCGCTCGCCGCGCAGAGCGACAGCCCCGCCGCGAGCAGTGCCCCCGGGAGATGCCGCATCACAAGCCGCCGTTCCCCGTTCCGCCGGCGGCCGTGTCGCCTTCCCGTTTCTCGATGACGACGGTGTACTTCTCCAGCAGGCGCTCGTACATCGCGGCGAGCTGCCGCGTGCGCCGGTCGGCCTGGAAGTCCCGCTCCACGGCCGGGCGGACCGCGGCCAGGTCCGGAAGCGCCCCCTGGACACGCTCACGCACCAGGACCAGGTGCAGCCCGTACCCCGATTCGACCGGCCCCGTCCACGTCCCGGAAGCGATCGTCTCGATTCGCTCGACAAAATCTACACCGAACGTCCGGGCGACCTCGCTGCGCGGCACCAGATCGATCTCCCGCGGCAGCATGATCGGATCGCCGAGGTCGTCGATCCGCGCCTCGGGGCCCGCCGACGTGAGCCGCGCGAGGATCGCGCGAGCGTCGGCTTCCGCCTTCGCCCCCCGCCGATCCGGGCTGACGTAGACCTGGCGGAACGCGACCTGCGGCTCGATCCGGAACGCGTCGGCGTGCGCGTCCATCCAGGCCCGAAGCTCCTGCTCGGTTGGTTCCGCCGCGTTGGCGACGTCCTCGAGCAGAAACTCGAGCTTCTGCCGCAGTCGCCGGCGGATGATCGTGTCGTCCCGGTCGAACCCGGCCGCCATCGCCTCGCGGACGGCGATCTCCTCGCGTAACCAGTCGTCGATCAGCCCCTTGAGCTCGGCCTCGGCGGGCGGGCGCTGCCAGGTCTTCTCGAAGCCCGCCGCCAGGTGCTCGATCTGCCCCGCGGTGAGGGCGATCCGGCCGGACGCCGGACCCGACCCGCCACCGCTCCAGTGGAAATAGAGGAAGAGCGCCGCGCCGATCGCGAGGAAGTGGAGGAGGGGCTCGCCGAGGACCGATTTCAATCGCATGGGCGACGCATCGTAGCAAATGAAGCGCCCGAGCTGGAGGGGGCTTCAGCATGGAGTGTTGTTCACTTTGTGGGCAGTGGCTCCAGATCGTCGATGATTCGCGAAAGGCTCACGGCACGGATGCGTGGCGCGAGCGGATATGTCTTGTCGCCTGCATGGATCACGTCCAGTCGCGTGAGCTTCAGGTCTTCGAGTGCCACTCTCATCGCGGGCGTCACCGTGGGCGCAACGGTCCGCTTGAACTCGAAGCCAAGGCGCCTCTGCCCTCGCACGATCAGAAGATCGAGTTCGGCTCCGGCGTGGGTGGCCCAGAAGAAGCATTCCTCGTGGCGCGCCCGGAGCCGTTCGACGATCGCCTGGATTCCGAACCCTTCCCAGGACGCTCCGACCTTCGGATGACGGTCGAGGTTTTCTCGGGACGCGATGCCGAGGAAGGAGTGCAGAAGTCCACTGTCGGAGATGTAGACCTTCGGGGATTTTACTTGGCGCTTGCCGACATTCGCGTACCAGGGGGGGAGCAACCGAGCCACGAACGTCCCCGCGAGGATGTCGAGATACCTCCGCACGGTCATGTCCGACACACCGAAGGCACGGGCGAACTCGGAGGCATTCCAGACTTGGCCATGCCAGTGGGCGAGCATGACCCAGAACCGGCCGAGTGTCGCCGAGGGAATGAAGACGCCCAGTTGACTCAGGTCGCGTTCGAGGAACGTCCGAGCGAAGTCCTGCCGCCAGCCGCGACTCAGGTCATCCGAACGGGCAAGGAACGAGCGAGGAAAACCGCCGCGCAGCCAAAGTCGGTTCAATGCCGGCGGCCCAACCTCCTCGAGAGAAAACCCCGTCAGATCGTGGTACGCGATACGTCCCGCCAGAGTCTCGGAGGACTGTCGCAAGAGGTCGGGAGAGGCGCTTCCCAGAACGAGGAAGCGCGCCGGTTTCTTCGGGCGGTCCGAAAGGACGCGGAGAGTCGGGAAGATGTCGGGCCGCCGATGAATCTCGTCGAGGATGACCAGTCCCCGGAGAGGCTCCAAGGCAAGCATCGGGTCGGAGAGTCGAGAAACGTCAGTCTCGTTCTCCAAGTCGAAGACGACCGCTTGTCCGGACTGCTTCCGGGCGAACGCACGAGCCAGGGTCGTCTTGCCAACCTGCCGCGGGCCCAGGATCGCAACCACTGGCGAAGCGCGGAGCAGCGTCGACAGGCGCGACAGGTGCCAGGTTCGGTCGATTTCCATCGCCTTGAATTATCATCGCAGGGCTATGAATTTTCAAGGTGGTAAGCTGCAGGGAGCTGCAAGGGCAGCGCTGGGCACGCGGGTCGAGCTACAGGATGACGGCTTCGAGTGCGCGCAGGGCCGCTTCCGCCCGGACGAGCGTGCGATGCGCGATCGCCGCGGGGATCACGAGGGTCGTGCCGGCACGCGCGCTCACGGGGGCGAAGGATCCGTTTGAAGCAGAGAATTCCCCGCTGCCCGCGACGACCAGGAATACGACGCAGCGCCGGCTTCCCGCCGCGACGAGTGGGGCCTCTGCGCCGGGCTGGAGGCGGTGCTCGTCGACGGTGAAGGAGTCGGTCGAGACCAGGCGGCAGGGCGAGGCGCCCGCAAACCGGGTCGCGTCGCGTGCAGGGCCGAACCGGATGCACTCCAGCGCCTCTGCGACATGCATCTGGCGCCCCGAGCGCCCCCAGTCGAAGACGCGGAAGGTCGTGTCGCTGGGCGTCTGCACCTCCGCCACCATCACGCCTGCTCCCAGCGCGTGGACGGTGCCGCTGGGGAGTTCGTGCAGGTCGCCGATGACCGCGGGCACGCTCGCCAGGTCGCTCAGGATCGCGGACCCATCGGCGCTCAGCAGGTGGGCCTCGAACGAGGCGCGGGTCACGCCTGCGTTGACGCCCTTGTAGATCACCGCGCCCGGTGTGGCGTCGAGGATGTACCAGCACTCGGTCTTGAGGTGCGCCTCCGGGTGCGCCAGGGCGTAGGCGGTGCTCGGATGGACCTGCACGGAGAGGTTCTCTCTCGCGTCGAGGTACTTCACCAGGAGCGGGAATCGCCCGTCGGGCGTGGGCCTGCTCGCCCCGAGAAGGTCGGCGCCCCAGAGCCGCACGGCCTCGTTGAGCGTGTTGCCACAGAGGGGGCCGTCGGCGATCACGGAGATGGCCGCGCCGCCACCGGCGCCCGAGGCGCTCGTTGTGGCAAGGTCGGCGACCTCCCACGACTCGCCGACGCGCGAGCCGGGCGCGACGGGCTTGCCGAGCCGAGCGAGGCGGTCGCCGCCCCAGACCTTGTCGAGCAAGATCGGGGCGAACGCGAGGGGATAGGGGGCGGTCATCGTCACGTGCACGCCGCGCTCGCGCCTAGGAACGAGACAGGGCGAGCCGGCGGAACGCGGAGAGCAGCTCCTCCGAGCCCGCGATCATCGTGGGATCCATCTGTAGCCCCTCGAAGCCTCGCGCTTCGAGAAAAGACTCCCGCGCCTCGGGATGGAACTGGAAACCGAAGATCGGAAGGCTCTCGTGCTCGAGGCCGTCCACCGGGACCCGCTCGCGGCGGGCCACGATCTTGTACCCGCGCGGGGCCGTCTTCACCGCTTCCTTGTGGCTCGCGACGACGCGGAGGATGCGACGCCCCGGGACCAGGCGGCCGCCTTCCAGCACGGTCTCCCGGATCCCGAGCTCGGTGGAGCCGTCGCCGTTCATGAGCCCGACCTCTCCTCCCGCCCGCTCTGCGATCAGCTGGTGGCCGAAGCAGATTCCGAGGAGCGGAATCCGCTTCTCCCCCTCGAGGACCGGGGACAGCCAGGCGCCGAGCTCCCGAAGCCACGGGCGATCGTCGTGCACCGACGCGCGGGAGCCGAGCACGACGATCCCATCCACGTCGTAGTCACTGCCGCGCCCGGGGCCGTCGCCGGGGCGGAGCGCCGGAAGGAGCACCTGTGCCTCCCCAGGCCAGCCGTCGAGAACGGTCGCGACGCACTCTTCTTCCGGGTACGCGACCGAAGGGTCGATGACGAGAAGGCGGGGACGGGGCGGGCGGCTCACGCGGGCTCCTCCATCGGCGGGGTCGGCGCCGACGTCTTCTGCTTGCGGATCCTTCCGCTGCGGGCCCGGAGCGCCTCCCATGTCTCGGGCGGAAGATCGAGGAGGTCGTTGAACTCTCCCGCGCCCTTGAGCCACTCTCCTCCGTCGAGAGTCACGACCTCGCCGCGGATCCAGTCCGACGCGTCCGAGACCAGGTACGCCGCCAGCTCCGCGAGCTCCTGGGGGACGCCGAAGCGTCCGGCGGGGATCTTCTTCCTTCGGCGCTCCAGGAGGTCCTCCGTCGGGAGGAGTCGCGAGAAGGCGCCCTCGGTGGGGATCGGACCCGGAGCGATCGCGTTCACCCGGATGCGGTGCCGCGCCCACTCCACGGCGAGGGAGCGCGTGAGGGCCAGAACCCCGGCCTTGGCGCACGCCGAGGGGAGAACCCACGCGGATCCGGTCCAGGCGTACGTGGTCACGATGTTCAGGACCGCGCCCGGCCGGCCGGAGTCGATCCAGCGGTGCGCCGCCGCCAGGGTGCAGTGAAAGGTGCCGTGGAGGACGATCCCGACCACGGCCGCGAAGCCGTTGGGAGTGAGATCCTCCGAAGGGCAGAGGAAGTTCCCCGCGGCGTTGTTGACCAGGATGTCGACCGGTCCAAGATCCTCTTCGATTCTGGAGAGCGCCGACTCCACCGCGTCCGCGTCCCGCACGTCGCACGACGCGTGCGTCGCGCGGACCCCGTGCGCTCGCACCTGAGCCGCCGTCTCCAGGAGGGGCTGCTCCCGCCTGCCGGACAGGGCCACGTTGGCGCCGAGCTCGGCGAACCGCAGCGCCATGGCGCGCCCCAGGCCCGTGCCCCCGCCCGTGATCCACGCGGTCTTCCCCGCGAGGAGATCCGGCGCCAGGGCCGTGCGGAACGGGGCGTCTACCAACGAGCCAGCTCGCGGATCGCCCGCGCGACGTCCTCCTGGCTCGGGAGGACCGCCGCCTCGAGGACCGAGGCGTAGGGGGCGAAGCAGTCCCTGGCCGCCACGCGTCGAACCGGGGCGTCGAGGTCCGCGAAGCACCGGTCCACGATCCGCGCCGCGACCTCGGCCCCGAAGCCGAGCGTGAGGGTCGCCTCGTGGACCACGATCGCCCTCCCCGTCTTCCGGACGGAGGCGTAGATCGTCTCCTCGTCGAGCGGCACGAGAGTCCTGAGGTCGAGCACCTCCACCGAGCACCCCTCGCTCTCCACCTCGGCGGCGGCTCGCACGGAGCGGATCACGCCGCTTCCCCAGGTGACGACCGTGAGGTCCGTCCCCTCGCGGACGATGCGGGCCCTGCCGAACGGGACGAGGTGATGGGGTCCAGGGTCGGGCGATTTGGAGAAGACCTGGCGGTAGAGCCCCTTGTGCTCGAAGAAGATCACGGGATCGTCCATCCGGCACGCGGTCTTGATCAGCCCCTTGGCGTCCGCGGCGTTGGAGGGATAGGCGACGTACCAGCCCGGCGTGTGGGCGTAGAGCGTCTCCGGGCTCTGGCTGTGGAAGGGGCCGCCGCGGATGTAGCCGCCGGTCGCCATGCGCACGACCAGAGGGGATTTCCAGACGCCTCCGCTTCGCCAGCGCAGCGTCGCGATCTCGTTTCGGATCTGCATGAAGGCAGGGAAGGAGTAGTCCGCGAACTGGATCTCGACGACCGGCTTGTACCCGCCGATCGCCATCCCCTGGGCCACACCCACGATGGAGGCCTCCGCGAGGGGCGAGTTCTCCACGCGTCCCGGGAAGGCGTCCGTGAGGCCGCGGGTCACGCCGAAGACGCCTCCCTTCGGGTCCGCGATGTCCTCGCCCCACATGACGATCTTCGGGTTCCGCTCCATCTCCTCCCGGAGCCCGTGGTTGATGGCGTCCACCATCGTGATCAGGTCGCCGGGCTCGCGGACGGAGGTCGGCTCCGCTGCAACGGGATCGAAGCGCGAGTACACGTGGAGGGTCGCGGTGGAAGGGTCGGGCGGTGCCGCGAGCTCCACCTCGTCGGCGGCCGCGTCGACCTCGGTCTTGATCTCGGCATGCATCCGCCGGATCCCCGGCTCGTCGATGAGCCCCCACGAGAGAATGCGCCCCGCGGTGTAGGTCATGGGGTCCTTGCGGCGGATCGCCTCCAGCTCCTCCTCGGTGCGGTACTTGGTCTGGTCGTCCGACGACGAGTGGGAGTCCAGACGCACGACCTGGCCCTCGACCAGCAGCGGGCCGGCGCCCTTGCGGATCTCCTGGACGAGGGGTCCAAGCGTCCGGTACATGCTGGTGAACTGCAGGCCGTCCACCTCCAGGGAGCGCACCTGGTAGCCGCGCGCGATCGTGTGGATCTCGGAGCCGGTCTGGACGCTCTGGGGAACGCTGATGGCATAGCCGTTGTTCTGGATGACGAACAGGACCGGGAGCTTCTCCCTGCCCGCCCAGTTCAGGGCCTCGGCGAATTCGCCCTCCGAGGTGGCCCCCTCTCCGGAGGAGACGTACACGACCTCGTCCCTCCCGTCCTGGCGGACTGCCTTCGCCATCCCCACCGCCGCGAGGAACTGGGTCCCGGTGCACGCGGTGGGCGAGACGACCCGCAGGGCCGCGCTCGAGAAGTGCTCGCTCATGTTCCGTCCGCCCCCCGAAGGATCGTCGCCCTTGGAGAGCATGTGGAGGAAGATGTCCCTGGGCGACATCCCGAGGCCCAGGACGAGCGCCTTCTCCCGGTAGTAGGGGAAGAACCAGTCCTTGCCCGGTTTGAGGAGCATGGAGATGGCGATCTGGAGCTTCTCGTGACCGCGGGTGGATGCGTGGAAGGAGACCTTTCCGGCGCGGACGAACACGTTGAGACGTTCTTCGATGTAGTAGACGGTGAGCATCTTCCGGAGCAGCTCGAGGTAGATCTCGGCCGCCACCTCGGGCTGACGCTTGCCGAGCCGAGGATCGAGGGCGTTTCTGGGCATTCGACGGTTCCTTTCGAGGGAATCTTGGACCATCTCGGGGAACCGGGCAAGTTGCGGCCTAGCAGCATCGCGGGAAGATCGTCATATTGGAGAGTGCGGACCCCGGACTCGCGGGCGAGCCGCAGGAAAGTGAGGAACACGTGACCGACGACGCGCAACCCATCGTGCTCGTGGCCATGGGCGGGCACGCGTTCATGCAGAAGGGGGAGAAGGGGACGATCGACGATCACGAACGCAGCGCCGACGCCATCGGCGCCGTCGTCATGAGCCTCGTGGAGCGTGACTACCAGATCGTGATCACCCACGGAAACGGCCCTCAGGTGGGGACCCTCTTGCTCCAGAACGAGGTCGCGCGGAACGACGCGCCCCCCATGCCGCTGGACGTGCTGGTCGCCATGACCGAGGGGAGCCTGGGCTACATCCTGCAGCAGAGCCTCTTGAACCACCTTCGAAAGAAGGAGATCCGTCGATACGTGGTCACCGTGGTCACGCAGGTCCTCGTGGACGAGGCCGACCCCGCCTTCCGGAACGCCACGAAGCCGATCGGCCCGTTCCTGACTCGCGAGGAGGCGGAGCGCCGGCGCGACGAGCTGGGGTGGAAGGTCCAGGAGGATTCCGCGCGCGGCTGGCGGAGGCTCGTTCCCTCTCCGGCGCCCATCAAGGTGATCCAGCGCCACATGATCCGGGACGCCGCCCGCGCCGGGCACATCGTGGTCGCGTGCGGGGGCGGCGGGATTCCCATCAAGACCGACGCCGAAGGCCGCTACGCGGGGATCGAGGCGGTCATCGACAAGGACCTCACCTCGAGCGTCCTGGCGAGCGACATCGGGGCCGATCTCTTCGTGATCCTCACGTCCGTGCCGCAGGTGTACGTGGAGTTTGGCACGCCTTCCCAGCGTCCGCTCGGCGCCGTGACGCTCGAGGAGATCGAGGACCTGTACCGGGCGGGGCATTTCCCTCCCGGCAGCATGGGGCCGAAGATCGAGGCGGTGATCCGCTACCTGAAGGCGGGCGGGAAGCGCGCCCTGATCACCGATCCGACGAGTCTCCCGCACGCCCTGGAAGGACGGGCGGGGACTCATCTCGTGGGGAGGATCTAGCGACCGCCTCCCGGGCCGCCTCCAGGTTCCGCCGGGCCTTGTCGTAGGCGGGCTCCAGGCGCAGCGCCTCGGAGAGATGGGTCACGGCCTCGTCGTACCTGCCCATCCGCAGGCACAGGGTGCCGAGGTTGAACCGCGCCGCCGCCGCGCGGGGCTGCTGGCGGACCGCCTCCGAGAGCATGGGGAGCGCGTCGTCGTTCCGCCCCAGGCTGGCGAGAACCGAGCCGAAACGAAAGAGGATCCTCGGGTCCGAGGGGGACATCTCGAGCGCCTTCCTGAATTCGGAGAGCCCTTCGTCGACCCGTCCCGCAGCCGTCAGAGCCTCCGCCAGGTTCGTCCTCATGAGGGGATCCTGCGGTCGAAGCTCGACGGCCCGCTCGAAGGGTCCGAGCGCCTCGCGGACGCGCCCGCTCCCGGCCAGGAGCCCGCCCAGATTGTCGTGCGCCGTGGGGTAGTCCGGCTTCAAGCGTATCGTTTCACGGTAGTGATGCTCCGCCTCCAGGACGTTGCCGCGTCCGACCAGGAGGAGCGCCAGGTTGTTGTGCGCCATCCAGGCGCCGGGGTTGCTGGAGAGGGTGTCGCGCCACAGCGTCTCGGCGTCCCGGAAGGCGCCGCAGCGAGCCCACGTGCGCGCCCCGAGTGACACCAGGATGACGGCGGCGATCAACGGCGCCAGCCACACCGCGCCGCGGCCTCGCGTACGAAGCGCTGCCGACGCCCGCGCGCACCCCACGCCGAAGAGCGCCAGGGGACCGATGCTGGCCAGGTACTGGAAGTGGTCCGCGACGAACGAGTACAGCATGGGAAATACGTCGAAAAAACCCAGGGCCGGGAAGAGCGTGACCGCGAAGTAGAGCGCCGCGACGAGAGGTCCCCGTCCGATCCGCTGGCGGAGGGCCCACAGCGCCGTCAGGAGCGAGAGCGCGGCGATGGGGTAGAGCCACGCCTCGAGGCTCGACACGTCGAGCGTCCACCTCGGGTAGACGAAGACGAGCTCGGAGGGCCACAGCAGTTTTCCGAGATAGAACCAGAGCGCCCGACCCGCGACCAGGATGCGCTCGGCAAAGGTGAGCGACCAGTCCCGGCCCGCCGCCCCCACCTGGAAGCGCTCGAGCCAGGCGGTGAGCGATCCGAGCACCGCTCCGGCCGCAAGAAAGGGGAGGAGGGGAAGGAGATCCGGGAGGTGCAGGCGCCCGCGCTTCCACCAGAGCGCGAGCGCGAGGGCGATGGGGAGAGTGCAGGTGACCGTCTTGCTCGAGAGCGCGAGGAGGAACAGCAGGAAAGCACCGCAATAGCTCGGCCAAAGACGAGCGAGGGTGCCATCGCGCAGGGCGAACCGGAGGTAGGCCAGGGCGGAGGCCAGCGCGAAGAACCCGGAGAGTGTGTTCTTCCTTTCCGAGATCCACGCCACCGATTCGACGTGCACGGGGTGGAGCGCGAAGAGTGCGGCGGCGAGCCACGCGCCAGGAACCGCGAGGCCTCTGAGGACGAGAAAGAGGAGCGCCGCCGAGCCGCCGTGGAGGAGCACGTTCGTCAAGTGGTAACCGAGAGGACGAAGACTCCACAGGCGATACTCGATCCAGAAGCTCGTGTTCGTCATGGGGTAGTACTGAGGGCTGGAGCTTGGCTCGAGCCAGGTGCGGCGGAGCCCCTCGGTGCTCCGGAGCAGCAGGTTCCGCGTCACGTGGAAATCATCGTCCCAGACGTAGCCGGCCCCGAGAGCGGGGACGTAGGCGGCGAGGGTGATCCCCACGAGGAGCGCCGCGGGGAGCGCGGCTCTTCCCATTCCCTCTCGGAGCAAGGGGAGCTCCTCTAGCCGCGCTGCCGGCGGGCGTGAGCCGAGTAGTGGTGGAGGGCGGCCCACAGCACGAGGATCGTTCCGATCATCTCCACGGACTCCTCTCCCACCTTGGCGAAGTGCGGGACGGTGTACTCCCCGGTCCCCAGCCTGGCGGTGAGCCACCCGTAGGGGGTCTCGAGCCCCTCGATGAAATCCTGTCCCTGGGCGATCCCGTAGAGGAAAAAGCCGAGGCAGGCGGTCCGGGCTTCCTTCCTCTCCATCTTCCGCCAGAGGAACCAGAGGGTATAGAGCCCGGTCCCCGCGAGAACAGGACCGAACAGGATCTGCCAGGGGTAGCTGGGAAAGCGGTCGAGGAGGGCTCCGATCCACCCCAGGGCGCCGGGATGGGTGCCGCCGCTCTCCGAGGTGACGGCGAAGTAGCTGGCCGCGGCGGTGGACACGCGCTCGTGCATCTGCGTACCGTCGTCCAGCCCGATGTAGAAGAAGAGCACGGCGGCGATCGCCCAGCCTCGCGCGGCACGCCTGCCCGCCGTCCCGTCCTTCGCCTGGAGATGAATGAGCCAGAACACGAGGCCGGTCCCGGCCTCCAGCATGCTCGAGAACCAGTTGCTGATGGAAAGCTCCCTGGCCATGTTGAAGATCTCCCGGAAGTCCTCGTCATCCACGATCGCGAGAAAGTTGAAGACCACGTCCAGGAGCACGATGGCGACCTGGACGATCAGGAGGAACGTCACGGTCTTGCGGATCCAGTCCTCGTTCACGGCCCACAGGATAACCGTATAATGGAAGAGGAGGTACGAGCCCATTCCGGAGCTGCACGGCAACGTCCTGGGTCTCTCGCCCGCCGAAAAACACCGCTTGGAGCGCCTGTACCGTCGCCGCATCCCCGCGCGCCAGATCCTCACCCACGAGATCTCCCGCGAGATGACGTCCATCAGCCACGCGCTGAACCGTCGCGTGGGGATCCTCGTGGACCGCGCCGGCCGGGTGGAGGCGGTGACGGTGGGCGAGGCCGGGCGCCTCACGGTCCCTCGCAAGCCGAGCGCGCCGGCGGGTCGCGAGCGTTTCTGCACGCTGCGCTTCCTCGCCACGCGGCGCGGCGACGGCGCTCTCTCCGCGGGGGACCTCGCGCCCCTGGCCCTCCACCGCCTGGACGCGATGGCGGTCATCGAGGTCTCGGAGGACGGGACCCCCGGCCTCGTCCGCGTCGCCCACCTGCTCCCGGCCGAGGACCGGGATTCCACGAGAACCGCGGCCAGGGTCCGTGAGAGGAAGGACTCCGAAGGGTCCGACGAGAGACTGCCTCGAGGGGCCGTCGTTCTTTCCAGGAGGGCGCGCCGCCGGGCCGCGCCGCGCGAGGTGGAGGACGTCGGGTACGACGGCGAGCGTTACCGCCTCTTTTCCCCTCGTTCGCCGAGCCTCGTCGACGAGGATTTCCTGGCGCTGATCGGGGCGCTCGAGGACGAGTTCGAGAGGCGACGCGTACGCACGCGCGTCTCCGGAAAATCCGGCCGAGCGATCCTGGTCCACGTGACGACCCGGGCTCCCCGCGCCCAGGCCGAGGCGTCCATGGAGGAGCTCTCGGAGCTCGCTCTCTCGAGCGACCTCGCCGTGGTGGACCGGATCATCCAGCGGCGCCCCTCGTTCGATCCGCGCACCCTCATGGGATCCGGGAGGCTCGAGGACCTGATCATCCGGGCGCTCAGGCTCCAGGCGGATTTCATCGTCGTCGACCAGAACCTGGCCCCCGCCCAGGCCCGCGCCATCGCCCTGGCCACCGACCTCAAGGTCATCGACCGCGCCCAGCTCATCCTCGACATCTTCGCCCGACGCGCGCGGACACGCGAGGGGAAGATCCAGGTGGAGCTCGCGCAGCTGAAGTACCTGCTTCCGCGTCTGATGAGCCGCGGGGACTCGGGGCTGTCCCGGCTCATGGGCGGGATCGGTGGGCGCGGGCCCGGCGAGCAGAAGCTCGAGGTCGATCGAAGAAGGGTGCGCGACCGGATCGGAAACCTCGAGCGGCTGCTCCGATCCGAGAGAACGCGCCGGGAGCAGCGCCGCGCGCGCCGCCGGGAGCGCGACGTCCCGGTGCTCTCCATCGTCGGGTACACGAACGCGGGAAAGAGCACGCTCCTGAACGCCCTGACGAGGAGCGAGGTGCTCGTCGAAAGCCGCATGTTCGCCACGCTCGATCCCACGAGCCGGAGGCTCCGCCTTCCCCGCGAGCGCGAGGTGGTCATCAACGACACGGTGGGGTTCATCCGCGATCTCCCGACCGACCTCCTCGCGGCGTTTCGGGCCACGCTCGAGGAGATCGAGGACTCCGATCTGATCCTCCACCTGGCGGACGTCGCCCATCCGGGCTTCGATGCGCAGATCTCGGCGGTCGAGCGAATCCTGGCGGAGCTCGGATACGGCGAGATCCCGCGCGTCCTCGTCCTCAACAAGGCCGACCTCCTGCAGGAGATGGAGCTTCTCGAGCGTGCCGCGGGGATGGACGCCGTGGTGATCTCGGCGGTGACGGGGGCCGGGATCCCGTCCCTCCTGGGAAAGATCGACGGGATGCTGATCGAGGCGGGGCGGAAGAAAACCCTCGCCCGGTGACGGTCCAATTGGACCATGATGGTCTACTTGCGTCGATCCGGAATCATCGTATGATCTTCGCATTGGACTATGCCGATATGGTCCAATCCGGTGAGGAGGGATCGCGATGATTCCTGGTCTCGCGGTGAATCTCGACGGCGACCTTCCCGTGTACCGCCAGATCGCGGAGGGGATTCGCTCCGCCGCGAACGCCGGGAAGCTTCCCTCGGGGTTTCGCCTTCCGCCCACGCGTGACCTCGCCCGCCAGCTCGGTGTGAACCGGAACACGGTCATCGCGGCCTACGATCTTCTGGCCGCGGAGGGGAGGATCCGGAGCCACACGGGTCGCGGGACGTACCTCGTGGCGGAACGTCCCGCCGCTGCCGAAGATCCCGCCCGCTCGATCCCCGTCCGCGATCCGTGGTTCACCGCGTTCTCCCGCTCGGTCGAAGGGCCCGGCGTGGGCGGGCTCCTGTCCGCGTACCGGGTCGCGATCTCGACCGACGGGATCTCGTTCGCCGGGTCGTATCCGGACCGGGAGCTGATGCCCGTCCCGGAGTTCCGTCGCGCCATGGAATCGGTCCTGCGAGAAGATGGCGCGTCCCTCCTGTCCTACGGGCCGACCGCGGGGCACGCGGAGCTTCGCGAGTGGATCGCGGGCGAGATGCGCCGTCGTGGATCGCGAATCTCCGCCGAAGGGATCCTGGTGACCAACGGCTCCCAGCAGGCCTTGGACCTCGTCTTCCGGGCCCTCCTCGATCCGGGCGACGCCGTGGTGGTCGAGGATCCCACGTATACCGGAGCCCTGAGCGTCCTTCACTCGCTCGGGGCGCGGCTCGTCGGAGTTCCCATGGACGACGAGGGGATCCGGCCGGACCTTCTGGCCCGGGCCCTCGAGCGTCACCATCCCCGGGTTCTCTACGCGCAGCCGACGTTCCAGAACCCCACGACGAGGGTTTCGAGCGAGGAGAGGCGGCGAGAGGTTCTCGCTCTCGCCGCTCGCCACCGCTGCGCCGTGGTGGAGGACGACTGGGCGGGCGATCTGAGGCTCGAGGGCGAGAGCCAGCCGACGCTCCATGCGATCGACGGCGGCGACCACGTCATCTACGTGAGCACCTTTTCCAAGAAGCTCCTGCCGGGACTGCGCGTCGGCTGGGTCGCGGCCCCCGCGCCTGTCTTGGAGCGCCTCGTCACCCTGAAACAGATCGAGGATTGCGGGACGAGCCCTTTGATCCAGGCCGCGCTCCACGCGTTCCTCAGGGAGGGGGGGCTTACGGAGCACCTCCTGAAGGTGCGCCCGATCTACCGGGAGCGGCGCGACACGATGATCCGGGCTCTCGAGCGTCACTTTCCGAAGGGTGTGACGTCGCATCGCCCGGCGGGCGGGCTCTTCCTGTGGCTCACGCTCCCCCCAGGGCTGGACAGCAGCGATCTCCATGTCGCCGCCCGGGGGCGCGGGGTCCTCTTCAACAAGGGGGACCTGTTCCACGTGGATGGCGGGGGCCGGCGGACCCTGCGGCTGACCTACGCGGCGGTTCCGACCGGCCGCATCGAGGAAGGGATCCGTGTGCTGGGGGAACTGGTGCGGGAGAGGGTGCATCGGGGAGGGGCCGTCCCGGCGGAGCCGGCGGAAGCCGTACCGATTCTCTGAGGGTGGGAGTTCAGGAGGACGAGTCATGTCCGAGACCGAGAAGGGAACGCTGAGGCTCAAGACGGGCCTCGCGGAGATGCTCAAGGGCGGCGTCATCATGGACGTCACCGACGACGCCCAGGCGAGGATCGCCGAGGGCGCGGGCGCCGTGGCCGTGATGGCGCTCGAGCGCGTGCCGGCGGACATCCGCAAGCAGGGCGGCGTGGCCCGCATGTCCGACCCGTCCATGATCGAGAAGATCATGGCCGCCGTGTCGATCCCGGTGATGGCCAAGTGCCGCATCGGGCACTTCGCCGAGGCCCAGATCCTCGAGGCGCTGGGAGTGGACTACATCGACGAGAGCGAGGTGCTGACCCCCGCCGACGAGGAGCACCATGTGGACAAGCTCGCCTTCGGCGTGCCGTTCGTCTGCGGGTGCCGGGATCTGGGCGAAGCGCTCCGGAGGATCGGCGAGGGCGCCGCGCTCCTGCGGACCAAGGGGGAGGCGGGAACGGGGAACATCGTGGAGGCGGTCCGTCACATGCGGGCGGTCGTGTCGGCGATCCGCCGGCTCACCGTGCTCGGCGCGGAGGAGCTGATGGCCGAGAGCAAGAAGATCGGAGCCCCGGTCGAGCTGGTCCGGTGGGTCGCGAGAGAGGGGAAGCTCCCGGTGCCGAATTTCGCCGCGGGCGGGATCGCGACCCCGGCCGACGCGGCGCTCATGATGCAGCTCGGCGCCGAGGCGCTGTTCGTCGGATCCGGCATCTTCAAGTCGTCGGATCCCGCCCGGAGAGCCCGCGCCATCGTGCGAGCCGCCACTCATTTCCGCGAGCCCAAGATCGTCGCCGAGGTCTCCCGGGAGCTGGGCGAGGCGATGCCGGGAATCGAGACCTCGAAGCTGGACGCAACCGAGCTGCTCCAGACCCGAGGCTGGTGATGGCCGCCGTCGGGGTCGTCGCGCTCCAGGGGGACTTCGAAGCCCACGCCCGGCTCCTCCGCGAGCTGGGCGCGAAGGTGCGCGAGGTTCGAAGGTGCGCCCATCTCGGAGGCTTGAACGGCCTCGTCCTTCCGGGAGGGGAGAGCACGACCCTCCTGAAACTCATGGAGGACGAGCCATGGTTCGACGAGATCCGCCGGTTCCACGGGGCCGGAGGAGCGATCTTCGGGACGTGCGCGGGCGCGATCCTCCTGGCGCGCGAGGTGCGGAATCCGTCGCAGAAGAGCCTGGGCGTTCTCGACGCCGTCGTCGAGCGGAACTCCTACGGCAGGCAGGTCGACTCGTTCGCGACGACGGTTCACTCTCCGGCGCTCTTAGGGGAGATTCCCGCCGTCTTCATCCGGGCTCCGCGCTTTTCCGACCTTGGCCGGGAGGTCCAAGTGCTCGCAGCCCGCGAAGGGGAGCCGGTCCTCGTGCGGCAGGGGCGGATCCTCGCCGGAACCTTCCACCCGGAGCTGACCGGAGACCCCAGGGTCCACCGATACTTCCTGAGCGTCGTGGCGGAGAGCGAGCGCCGCGCGATCGATCTCGTGGCACCGATGAATCTCGCGGCACGAAGGAGAACGAACGCAAGCGGCGCAGCCGCTCGTCAAGGAGAGACGTCATGCTGATCTTCGTCAACGGAAAGATCGTCCCCAAGGAAGAGGCCACCATCTCCGTGTTCGACCACGGCTTCCTGTACGGCGACGGCGTCTTCGAGGGGATCCGTGTCTACGACGGCGTGGTGTTCCGCCTCCGGGAGCACATCGAGCGCCTCTACGAATCCGCCAGGACCCTCGCTCTCGAGATCCCGATGTCCCGGGAGGAGATGATCGAGGCGACTCTCCGGACGGTCGCCGCCAACCAGAGGCGCGACGCCTACATCCGTCTGGTCGTTTCCCGGGGAGCGGGAGACCTCGGGATCGACCCCGCGAACTGCCGGGACGCGACCGTCGTCATCATCGTGGATTCCATCAAGCTCTATCCGCCCGAGATGCAGGAGAAGGGGGTGCCGCTCGTCACCTCCAGCGTGCGGCGCACCCCGCTCGAGTGCCTGGACACCCGCGTGAAGTCCCTCAACTACCTGAACAACATCATGGCCAAGATCCAGGCGAAGGGCGCCGGGGCGATGGAGGCGGTCATGCTCAACACCCAGGGGATGGTCGCCGAGTGCACGGCGGACAATCTGTTCATCGTGAAATCCGGCGCCTTGAAGACGCCCGATCTCACCCAGGGCGCCCTCGGCGGGATCACTCGATCGGCGATTCTCGATCTCGCGAGACAGGCGGGGATTCCGGCCTTCGAGACCGTGTTCGCCCTTCACGACGTCTACAACGCCGACGAGTGCTTCCTGACCGGCACGGGCGCCGAGGTCGTCCCCGTGGTCAGCCTCGACGGCCGACCCATCGGCGACGGCTCTCCCGGGCCGATGACGCGCCGCCTCGCTGCGGAGTTCCGGAAGCTCAGGAAGACCGATGGGATTCCGGTGCCGTACGAGGCGGCCGGGACGAGCGCGGAGCGGCCCGAGACCCTCGCGAAGCGCCCTCAGTTCCGGCGACGTGCTGCGGAGGTGTGAGGGGACGGCGGGCGCGCGCTTCAACTTCATGTATCGGATGCGGTCTTGGGCCTGTAGTCCCGCCGGTCGAGGCACGCGTCGTACATGTCCCGGTCGATCCTGATCCAGTCGGTCCTTTCGATCCCTCGCCGGTTGATGCCCGTCGGACTCGAGGGGAACGCGCTGGCCACCTTGATCCAGCGATTCTGCTCGCACGAGATCGTCCGGATCTCGTCGGCCACCTCGGACAGGTCCTGGTCTTGGCTGAAGAGTAGTGCCACGTCGAAAGCGTCCCGGTGTGCCATGCGGATGACGTCGAGCGCGATACGAACGTCGATGCCCTTCTCCTCGCCGGCGAGGTAGGTGTGCTCCGTGCCATCGGGGAGCTTGACGCGCGCATTGCGGTAGCGGAGCGGGCGGGAGTACACATGGACCTTCTTCCAGCTCATCGCGCGCAGTTTGTTGCCCCAGAAGCCGTTCCAGAAGCTGTTGTCGGCACGATCGGGGATTCCCGTGTAGAAGCGAACCTCAGTGAGATCCCATCGCTGGCGCGTGCAGACCGCGGCGGCCAGAGCAGGCGCGTCGTAGTTCGGATGGGTGTAGCCGAACGACTCACGCGCGGCGTGGTACAGGTTCTGGCCATCGAAGAATGCGGTGGTGCGCTTGCAGGAGGGTTCACGGGGCATGACCAGCCCCAGAAAGAAATAACCCCGCCCGGGCCTTTCGGCGTGTCGGACGGGGAGCAAGTGCTGGAGGCAGTGTACGACCAAACCCGCAGCAGTCAAGGCCGGTCCGTGCCAATCGTGGCAATCGGATTCTCGGCTGGATTCCCTTGAACGACGAGACGGGCACCTGGGCTGTCACACTCCGGAAGGGGCCGAGCCCGGAAGACTATCGCAGCCCATCGGCCGCGAGCTGTCTTCATGCAGGGTCTGACGTTTCGTGCCCGAAACTGCCAAGCGGGGAGGAGCACTCGCGAGCCCGCCGCGCGCGTCACGGACCCGTTCCCCCTCCCGCCCCCTCGCTCTCCCGTATCCAGCTCTCCAGCTGTGGATCGACCGGGAGGCCGCGAGTCTTCATGGCGCGCCACGCCGCCAGGGCCTCGGCGAGTCGGCCGAGCTTGAGGCAGGTCCCGATGAGGTTGTTTCCCGTGTCCGCCGTCGGGCCCAGACGAAAGGCCTCGGCAAAGCGGTCCGCCGCCTCGACCAAGCGACCCTCCTCGTACAGATGTACCCCGAGCGCAAGGTGCGCCTCGGCCACGCCGGGAGCGAGCCTCACCGCCTCGCGCATCTCGCGCTCGGCCTCCGCGCGATCCCCCCGCGCATCGAGCGCGTGGGCCAGATCGAGGTGCGCGAACGCGTAGGTCGGGTCGAGCCGGATCGCCTCGCGGTAGCCGGAGATGGCCTCGTCGAGCCGCTTCGCGGCGAAACAGGCCCCCGCCCGGTCGCACAGCGCCATCGCCTCGACCGAGCGGTAGTGGCCCGGGTCCGCGAGCGGCATGAAGAAGAAGGAGAAGAGGCTCAGGGCGGCGCCGGAGAGAAGCGGGACGACCATCCGGCGACCCGCCTCGCGGAGCCGGTCCCACGCCAGGACGGCTCCCGAGCCCGCGAGGACGGCGAGGGCCGGGACCGCGGGAAGGCGATAGCGGCTCGAGACGTAGAACAGAAGGAGCACGAGGACCTGAGCGGCGAGCGCGAGGACGAGCAGGGACTCCCCGCGCGAGAGCCTTCCGACCGAGGGGAACAGGCGAATCGCCGCGAGGCCCAGGAGCACCGCGAAGGGGAGGGGAACGAGAAAACGGATCGGGTTCGGGTCGAGCGACGGCGCGTACTCCAGGGGCTGCTCGTAGTCGTCGAGCGCGAACGCGAGCTTCCTTCCGACGAGCCGCGCGGCGCGCCCCGGCTCGCTCGCGAGGAAGGCGACCCCTTTCCTGAGCCAGAACCGGGACACCTCCGAGTCCGTCAGCGGCGTTCCGGTCTCCCGCTCCGCGAGCGCCCGGCTCTCTTGACGCTGGGTGAACACCGAGCCCGAAAACCCCTCGGGCGCGGAGAAGACGCCGCCGGCGACGGGGTTGTTCCCCTGATAGAAGGTGATCCCGCCGTTCGTCGAGATGAGAACGGCTTCTTCTCCGACCCACGCGTTCCGGACGGTGACCGGGACGATCACGAGCGCCGCGCCGGCGAGCAGGAGCCCCGCCCGTCGAGCGCGGAGCGGCCGAGCGCGTGCTCGGTCCCCCAGGGTCCACGGGATCGCGAGCAGGAGCAGGAGGAGCGAGCCCGGGCTCGCGATCGCCGAGAGCCCCAGCACGATCCCCGCGACGAGCCAGAGGAGATTCCGGGAGGAGCGATCGGCGGCGAGCAACCGCTCCACGGCGACCGCCGAGAGGAATACGACCAGGGTCGCGGGAAGAAGCCTGGTCTCGTAGAAGAGGAACGGGCCGTAGAGGGCCGCGAGGCTTGCGGCAACGAGGCCCGCGCGGCGATCGCGAACGAAGGATCCGATCCGCCAGACGAGCAGGATGGTGGCGAGGCCGCAGAGGAGCTGGATCCCGTAGACGGCGAGCGGCCGAGTTCCCGCCAGGGCGTAGACCAGCGCGACCAGATACGGATACAGGGGCGCCTGATGGAACGGCCCCGCCTCCCAGGGATTTCCGAGGGCGAGGGCCGAAGCCCATTCGTGGTAGCGCCTGGCGTCGTGGAGGAGGTGGTCGTAGAGCGGGTCGGAGGCGGCGTACACATAGAGGTAAGCGGCGCGCACGACGGCGGAGAGCGCCGCCACCGCCGCGATTCCCAGGGCGGATCGCGACGGGCGAATCACTCTTCGGGCGATCCCGAGGCGGCGGCGAGATCGTCGACGCGCACCTTCTCCGCGTCGAACCTCCGCGCCCGCGAGAGCATCTTCTCCAGGGTCTCCTCGAACGCGGGCCTCGCCTTGCGATCGAACCGCAGCGGGTTGATCCGCGCCACGACGAACGCCTTGAGGTAGGGGCTCTCGAAGCGCCGATCCTTGAGCGCCTGGACCGTGGCCACGACCGCGTCGTCCAGCTCGAGGAGGCTCTTCGCCCTCTCCTCGCGTGTCTCGAGCGCCCTGGGCAGGATCGAGGCGAGGAACGAATCCACCCGTTTCAGGATCGAATGGTACGCGCCGCCCGAGAACCGGGGCCGCTGCTCGTAGCAGACGCCGAGGGTGAGATAGGCCGCCTCCTCGAACTCCAGGGCGTAGTCCCGCTCCGCGCGCGACTCGAGCGTGGAGAGCGAGCGGGCCATCCGGATCACCTCGATGGATTTCTCCCGGATGTTGTGCGCCTTCTCGGTGTTGAGAGCGAGGATCTGATAGGCGACCTGGGTGTCCGGGAGGACGAGGGCGACGATCGACTTGCCTCCGAGGCGTCTCAGAGCGGCCGTGCGGTGGTGGCCGTTGGGGGTCCAGTACGTCCCCTCCTCCGTGCGGACGGCGATGATCGGGTCCAAGAAGCGCTCCATCTTGTCGATGACGGCGACGAGGCGGTCCACGTGCGATTCGGAGAGGTCCCGCTGGAACGGGGTCGGCACCACCTTCTCGATGGGGAGCGCGGCCAGGATGTGCCAGTGCTCTCCCACCGGCTCCCGATAGGTTCCGAGGACCCACCCGCCGTCCTGCTCGATCGCCCGCCGCAGATCGGTCACCTGAGGAGGGGGCGTGGCGGAAGCGAGCTGCGACGCGCTCAATCCTCTGGAGCCGGGCTCGGCCTGCTTTCTTCGCGCCCTGGGCCGCCGCTTCGCGCGCTCTTCACCTGCCGGCGCGGCCATGGTCCTTCTCCTCCTGCCCGAGCGGCAGAGGGTCGGGGCGGCTGAACCCCGCTCGGCTCAGATCCAAAAGGCTCGCGATGGTCGGGGCGATCCGCGCCACGTCCACGCGATCCGAGATCGACCCGGGCGCGACCGCTCCGCCCCAGACCAGGAGCGGCACGCGGGTGTCGTACTCGTGGGGCTGGCCGTGGTTCGCGGCCAGAGTCGATCTCTTGCTGTCGAACACCCAGTTCTCCGCCGCGACGATCATCAGGTCGCCCGATCGATCCTCGCGGAACGCCAGGCGAATCGTCTCGGGGGCCTTTCCCGCGACGATCTCGTCGGAGGTGTAGACCGACTGGACCCCTTCGAGCCCGAGGAGACTCTCTCGCACGCGGCCGCGCCACGCGGGCAGCTCCTCCGGTGGAACGATGTCCCGGTTCAGATAGAGGCTCGGCTCCTGGAAGGTACGCACGATGGCCCGCTCGATCGGCGTCTTGTCGCTCACGGCGATCCCGCGGAGGGGAGCCAGCTCCGTCTCGAGCCGCCTGCGCTCCGCTGTGAGATCTCCGACCGTTCTGGCGCCGTCGTCGTAGAGGAAGATCCGTCCCGCGGAAAGGCCGCGAGACCGAGCGACCTCGGGGACCGGGGCGACGCCGTGGTCCGACGTCAAGAACACGACCAGATCTCGCTTCGGCACGACGTCTTCGAGAAATCGCAGGAGGCGCTCGAGAACCAGGTCGAGCCGGGCCATGGCATCCGCGACCTCGCACGAGTCGGGGCCATAGAGGTGGCCGACGTGATCGGGCGCGGAGAACCCCACGGCCAGGACATCGGGCTGACCGGAAGGGTTTCGCCCGAGCCCGTGAGCCCGGACGACCTCCTCGGTGAACCGGGCCAGAAGCTCGTCGCCCAGGGGCGAGTATGCGAGCGCTGCCACGCTTTCCACCCGGTGCGGGAAGCTCGCGCCGAGGCCGAAGAGGGGAGTGTGGGCGGAGGGGATGTCCTCGGGGCAGACCTCGCTCGGAGGGCGGGAGAGGGAGTACGTCCAGGCGGAGCGCCCCGGGAGCGCCACTCCCGGGCGGTCGAGCCGTCCCTCGAAAGCGGGGAACACCTCCGTGTGGAACCGCTCCAGGAGATCCGTGTCGGGGGAGTAGGCCGCGGAGCTCACGAACCTCTTCCGGGATTTCTCGTCGAACCAGTACGCGGCGTCCGCGTCGGAGCCGACCATGAGGATCGGCGAGCGGTCCTTCAGCCCCACGCCCACGACCCGCGCCCTGGGCCAGCGGGCCTTCACGCGCTGGGCAAGCGACGTCCCGTCGAACCAGCACGGGTTCCTCACGCCGCGCACGGCATCGCCGCCGGAGCCTTGAGCGCCGGATCGGGCGCACCGGCGCGGGTCGCCGGGATCGATCGGGCCCTCGGCGCAGTAGGCGGTCCGGTTCTCCTCGCGCGAGAACCAGGCGTTCCCGACGATCCCCGATACGTCCGGGTAGAGCCCCGATCCGATCACCGCGTGAGAGGGGCCGGTCGAGGTCGCGGCATACGAGAACCGTGCGTCCTCGAACTTGCGACCCTCGCGCACGAGACGGGCGAACCCCTCGGAGCCGAAGAGCGCCCTGAACCGGTCCACGTAGTCGGACCGCATCTGATCGATGACGACGACCACGACGAGCTTCGGAAACAGAGGGGTCGCGACGGCGCAGCCGCCCGACGAGGACAGGGCGAGGAGAAGAAGTCCCAGGAACGCGTCCTTGCGTCTCACCGTCGCCGATTATACCGTGCCCCGATGTTCTTGTTCGCGCTGACGATCTTCACGGGCGCCTTCCTGCTGTTCGCGGTCCAGCCCACGATCGCCAAGTACATCCTCCCGTGGTTCGGCGGCGGCCCAGGAGTCTGGACCACCTGCATGCTGTTCTTCCAGATCCTGCTCCTTTGCGGCTACGCGTACGCCCATGGGATCAGCCGGACCCTTCGGCCTCGTGGGCAAGCCCTCGTCCATCTCGCGCTCCTTGCGGCAGCGGCCGCGCTCCTGCCGATCACGCCCGACGCGGGCTGGAAACCTCGTCCCACGGACGCACCCGCGCCCCGCATCCTCCTGCTTCTCCTGGTCTCGGTCGGAAGCCAGGTGCTGGTGCTGGCCTCCACGGGCCCGCTGATTCAGCGGTGGTTCACGCTGGTCCGCCCCCAGGCATCGCCGTACCGGCTGTACGCTCTCTCGAATCTCGGCTCGCTCCTGGCGCTCGTGAGCTATCCGTTCGTCGTCGAGCCGAGCCTCTCGCGCGGCGCCCAGGCCTCCGTCTGGTCGGTGGCCTTCGGGCTCTTCGCGATCCTTTCCGGGATCCTGGCGATCGGGATTCTCCGGCCCGCCGCCGCGGACGTGGGGGGCGACGCGCCCGCGCCGGCCATCGAGGCGGGCCCCGCTCCGAGCGTGACGACCGTCGCCCTGTGGTTCTGCCTTCCCGCCTGCGGCAGCGCGCTCTTGCTCGCGGTGACGAACCAGCTCTGCCTGGACGTGGCGGTCATCCCGTTCCTGTGGATCCTCCCGCTGAGCCTCTATCTGCTGACGTTCATCCTGTGCTTCGAGAGCCCGCGCTGGTATCCGCGGCCGCTCTTCGCGACCCTGCTCCCCCTGGGTGTGGCCGGTGTGACCCTCGTGCTCCATTACGCGGCGGACAAGGACATCTCGATCCTCCCCCAGATCGTCGTCTACTCCTCGGTCCTGTTCGTCTGCTGCATGGTGTGCCACGGGGAGCTGGTCCGCCTGACGCCCCACCCCGGCCGTCTGACCCTGTTCTACCTGATGATCGCGGCGGGAGGGGCCGCGGGCGGCGCGTTCGTGGCGCTCCTCGCACCCCTCCTGTTCCGGGGGTACTTCGAGCTGCACGTCGTGCTTCTGGCCTGCTGCGCGCTGGCCCTCGTGGTGTTCGCCGTCGACGAGAGATGGGTCCTCCATCGGCTGCGACCCCGAGGTGCGTGGGGCGCTCTCGTGCTCGCCTTCGCGGCGCTCGCGGCAGGGCTCGGATACGAGGCGCGGGATTTCACCCACGGAGCGCTCAGCCTCACGAGGAATTTCTACGGCGTCCTCGCCGTCACCGAGCAGAACGGAAAGCCCGACATGCATCGCTACGTGCTGAGCCACGGGAGCACGCTGCACGGGCTCCAGTTCGATCATCCGGACAAGCGTCGCTGGCCCACGAGCTATTTCGCCGACGGAAGCGGCGTGGGGCTCGCGGCCCGGTATCTTCCGACGACCTCACCGCGTCGGATCGGGGTGGTGGGCCTGGGCGTCGGCACGATCGCGGCCTGGGGAACGAAGGGGGACGTGGTCCGCTTCTACGAGATCAACCCGGAGGTCGAGCGGATCGCACGAACGCGGTTCACGTATCTCGAGGACACGGCCGCCGCGACGGAGGTCGTCCTGGGAGACGCCCGGATCTCGATGGAATCGGAAGCGCCTCAGGGGTTCGACATCCTCGTGCTCGACGCGTTCTCGAGCGACGCGATCCCGGTCCATCTCCTGACCCGCGAGGCCTTCGAGATCTACCTCCGGCATCTCAGACCCGACGGCGTCATCGCCGTCCACATCTCGAACGCGTACCTCGACCTTCAGCCCGTGGTGTTCCTCCTGGCCGACCACTTCCACCTGGGGAAGGTTCTCGTCGAGGACTACCGGGCGGAGGACCGGGAAGCGGAGGAGGCCGCCCTAGCACGGGACGACAGGATGCGGGGGCTCAAGAGCTCGACCTGGGTGCTCCTCTCCCAGAACGCCGCGTTCCTCGAGTCGGAGGAGATCCTGGACGCCTCGAGTGAGCCCGACAACGAGTACCCCGGGGTCCGCCTCTGGACGGACGACGAGACCAACCTGTTCCGGATTCTGCGGGAGTAGTCTCTGTGAGTTTCGGTGACAGTTTCGGTGACAGCAACCGAAACCGGGCCGGGTTATCCTTGGGCGAGTAGAGCACCCCATGCAGCATGCCCCTCACGGCTTCCTCTTCTCCCCCTCCGATCTCACGGGCTTCCTCGCCTGCGAGCACCTGACGCAGCTCGATCGAGCGGTCGCCCTCGGCGAGCGCGCGCGCCCGCGCTTCGACAGCGAGTACGCGGCGCTCCTGAAGCGCAAGGGCGAGGAGCACGAACGGCTCTTCCTGGAGGGGTTGCGCTCGGCTGGACGCGGGGTGACCGAGGTCGGGCTCGGTGAGGACCGCGACTTCGAGGCCGCGGCCAGGGCCACGGCCGAGGCGATCCGGACGGGCGCGGAGTACATCTACCAGGCGGTCTTTCTCGCCGACGGCTGGCGCGGGCTCGCCGATTTCCTCGAGAGGGTCGAGCGCCCGTCGGCGCTCGGTCCGTTCGGCTACCAGGTCCTGGACACGAAGCTCGCGCGGCATCCGCAGCCGGAGCACGCGCTCCAGCTCTGCTTCTATAGCAGCGCGCTCGGGCGGATCCAGGGGGTCGAGCCGGAGTTCGCGGCGGTCGTTCTGGGGACGCGCGAGCGCGTCGCGGTTCGACTGAGGGATGTCTCCGCGTACTACCGGCGGCTCGTGAAGCGGTTCGAATCCGCGGTCGCGGGGCGGGGGTCCACGTCGCCCTATCCCTGCGAGTTCTGCTCGTCCTGCGATTTTCACCCGGTCTGCGAGCAGCGCTGGGAGAAGGAGGACCATCTCGCGCGGGTCGCCCTGATCCGGCGCGACCAGGTGGGAAAGCTCTCGGCCCACGGGATCGGGACGCTGACGCGCCTCGCGGAGGCGCGACCTCAGACCCGGGTTCCGAAGATGCGGCCCGAGAGCTTTCTCGGGCTCCGGGAGCAGGCGGCGCTCCAGCTCGACGCGCAGCGCTCGGGGAGGATCGGGTGGCGGGAGCTGCCCGTCGAGCCCGGGCGGGGGTTCGCGATCTTGCCGCCGCGGTCGCCCGGGGATCTCGTCCTCGATTTCGAAGGACATCCGTTCTTCGAGCCGGCCCGGGGGCTCGAGTTCCTTTTCGGCGTTCTCATGCTCGACCGCGAGGCGCCGCCCCGGTACGAGACGCTCTGGGCCCACGGCCCGGAGGCCGAGAAGCTCGCGCTCGAAGGGTTCGTCGATCGGGTCCGCTCGCGGCTCGCGATCCATCCGGATCTCCACGTCTACCACTACGGCGCGCACGAGCCCGGGACGATCAAGCGCCTCATGGGA
>Ga0247727_10003098_pt1 | contig 37222 bp, 37 predicted proteins | sample WisWelCaveWW1625_FD_202498 | JGI IMG/M metagenome (GOLD analysis project Ga0247727, IMG submission 202498) | Biofilm microbial communities from Wishing Well Cave, Virginia, United States - WW16-25 | ecosystem: Environmental > Aquatic > Deep subsurface > Groundwater > Cave microbial mat | place...
AATGAGCATCGAATGCAAGCACGACTCATCGTCGAAGAGATTGCGGAAGGACTACGCGAGCTTGGATTGCACGATTCGTTCCTGAACCAGCCTCAGGTCCAGAAATTGATGCGTGCATAAAGTGTAGGCGGCGTTCTCAAACGCCGAATCCAAACAAAGGAGTTAAAAAATGTCCATCGAAGAAAACAAAAACATTGTCCGCCGCTATCAGGATATTTACAACAGTAATAATTTGGATGCTCTCAGCGAAGTCGTCGCAGTTGATATGCTCACGCCGAAGATCATGCCTGACATGCCGCCTGGCTTGGAGGGCGCCAAACAGGTTCATCAGAAAACGCTAATCGGTATGCCAGACTGGCACACTGCGATTGACGACTTGATTGCAGAAGGCGATAAAGTCGTGGCGCGTATTACGATGACTGGCACGCATACGGGTGATTTCTATGGAATCCCCGCGACGGGAAAGCGTGTTGAATTCACAGGTATGTACATCGCGCGAATCGAAAACGGAAAAATCGTCGAACACTGGGGTGAGGAAGATTCCTACGACTTGCTACTGCAACTTGGCTTGAAATTAAAGGCGGGGTAATCCTCGGCTAATTATCATCCTCATCATCGAGTTCCATTCCTCCGAAAATGCCAGGCGGCTTTAGCCGTCTTTGTAGGTGTAGCACAGACGTTTACGTCCGTGCGGATGATGGATGCTCACAGTCTGCGCGGAGAAATGGTAATGGTCGGTGTTGCCCGCCCGACGATAAACCGTCGGGCTATTCCTACGAACCCCGCTACCCACAGGGTGCTTCGCGAAAGCGGACTCACTTCTGCCGTGCAACCAAATACAACATTCGCAATATCTTCAACTCATCATAATTCAACGCGCCGTTCAATTTGTCGTACACAGGCTTGAGATACATTGTGCCCGCTTCGTCGAACGCGGCAAAGGTTGCTTGTTGCTGTTCAAGTGTAGCAGATGTCGTTGCCTGCAAATCGTCGCCGTTGCGAAGTTTGTTGCCCGCCATCACATATTTCGACAGGTGCTCGAGTATCGTTCCTTTTGTGACTTGATGACGCTCCATCAATGATTGAATCGTCGCGCCCTCATTGAAGGCTTCGGCGACAAGTCGCGTCCGTTCGCCGATCTCAAACTCCCCTCGCCCCTTGGGAGAGGGGTTGGGGGTGAGGGTGCGGGGATGAGGGCGTTCCGCGATTTCACGCTTCTCACAATACGATTTAATTACACTAAGAAACGCATCGCCATACTGTTGTAATTTCGCCTGCCCCACGCCAGAGATTTTCAACAGGCTCTCAACCGATTGCGGATAATACGCCGCCATCTCCGTCAGCGTCCGGTCCGAGAAAATAACATACGGAGGAATTCCTGCTTCATCTGCCATCTCTTTTCTTTTTTGACGCAGGATGGCAAACAGCGCGTGATTGTATTCGACTTCCTCTTTTTTCCTGCCTTTTGTGCGGACGCGCTCCGCTTCCTGCACGACGCCGAAGATTGTTTCTCTTTTCTTGAGCGACTCCAACGCCTTGACTGTGAGACTCAGTGTGTGATACTCACCTGCCTGTTTGAGGTAGCCCATCGTCAACAGTTGACGCGCGATGTGCATCCACTGTTTCTTCGTCAGTTCCGCGCCGATGCCATACGTGGATAGTTTATTGTGTTCCCAGCGGATGACCTTTTCGTTTTTCGAGCCGAGCAAAATATCTGTGATGTGACCCGCGCCGAATTTTTCGTCCGCGCGTTTGACGGAGGAGAGGAATTTCTGCGCGAAGACCGTGATGTCGGTCAGCGGGGTTGGGGCGGAGGTGCAGTTGTCGCAGTTGGAGCAGTTGTCGGCTTCGTATGATTCGCCGAAGTAGTTTAGCAAAGGCTTGCGGCGGCAGATTCTCTCGTCCTCTGCAAAACGCACAATGGCATCCAGATGTTGAATGGCGACGCGTTTCTCGTCGCCTTCTTTTTTGTCAATGAAGTAGTTGATCTTGGCAACGTCTGAATAACTGTAAAAGAGAGTGCAATGTGCGGGCAGACCGTCGCGCCCCGCGCGCCCGATTTCCTGATAATAACTTTCGACGCTCTTGGGCAGATCAAAGTGAATGACGAAGCGCACATTGGGCTTGTTGATGCCCATGCCGAAGGCGATGGTGGCGACGATGATCTGCGCGTCGTCACGAATGAAATCTTCTTGATTCTTGCGTCGGTCTGAATCTTCCAGCCCAGCATGATATGGGCGGACGGAATAGCCCTTCGACGCGAGATACGCGGCGAGTTCATCCACCTGCTTGCGCGAGAAACAGTAGATGATGCCCGATTGGTCCTTGTAGCGTTCGAGCATTTCGATAACTTGACCAATCGGCTCACGTTTGCGCGCGACTCCGATGTACAGATTCTCGCGGTTGAAACTGGCGACAAATTCATTGGTGGTTGAAAATTTGAGCGTGGTGCGAATGTCCTGCCGTACGCGCGATGTGGCGGTTGCCGTGAGCGCAAGACAAACTGCGTTGGGAAATTTCTTGCGCACTTCAACGATCTGACGATATTCGGGGCGGAAGTCATGTCCCCATTCCGAGATGCAGTGTGCCTCGTCAATTGTCAAGCAATCAACTTGAATGGAGGAGAGAAGCGAGAGGATGCGCGGGGTGAGGAGCGTTTCAGGCGCGACGTAGAGTAATTTCACTTCGCCGCGTCTGACGTAGTCCATGTTCTCCTGATATTCCTGCGGCGAGAGTGAACTATTGATGAAGAGTGAAGGTACTCCGTACGCGCGGAGTTGCTCCACCTGGTCTTTCATCAGTGAAATCAGCGGTGAGATGACAACGGTGAGTCCATCGAAGAGCAGGGATGGGATTTGGTAACACAACGATTTTCCTCCGCCCGTTGGCATGACGGCGAGCGTATCGCGGCGCGCTAAAACATTTTCGATCACTTCCTGCTGAAGCGGACGAAATGTATCGTAGCCAAATGTCTCTTTGAGGATGGAGGCGGAGGTTGGCATGCGGCGAGTATAACGCAAACAAAATCGCCCCGCCAAGAACTGGCAGGGCGAAAATATTTTTATGAGAATTTATGTAACAACGAGTCGGGGACGAAATTTGTAGCCGTAGACAATGAGTCCGCGCTCATCACCATCATTCCTCATCTTGCGGGTGACCATTTCGACGGGCATCCCGATTTCGACGGCGTTGTTGTCTACGTCGGTAAGTTGGGCGGTGATCATGGGACCTTCATCCAATTTGACGAGGGCGACAGTGTAAGGGGCGTTGGCATCATAGCCAGCGGGTGCTTCATATACTGTTGTAAATGAATACACTTCGCCTTTGCCGCTAAATGTGTAAAGTGTCTTGGCTTCGTCGCCGCAGTTCGGGCAGATGTCGCGCGGGGGGAAGATCTTGTAATCGCAGTGGGGGCAGACTTCGCCGACCAGCCCGTAGCGTTGTTTTTTGAGTCGCCAGTGTCTTGGGATTTCCATTCGTAGATTCCTTTCTGCAAGGATAATTCTACGCGGTAGGACTCTCAAAGACTCTCAGGCTTGGTCGCTTGCGAAAATGTTATGAGGGATGACGAGCGGCGGTCTTTCTCAGCGGAGAGCTGTTTCACCGAGTGGAGCAAGCCCAAGCTGGGAGAGAGGCGGCATGTCAAAATAAAACAGCGCGGACTCAAGAGTCCACGCTGTTTGGCGTTAGAGAACGCCGACTACACAAAACTAATCCAACAATTCTTTCGGGATGTTGCCGCCGTTTGCGGCGATCTGCTTGAGGACTTCCTTGTGAAGCCAGGTGTTCATTTTGGCTGAGTCGCCCATCATATCGGCGGGACAGCCAAGTTCGGTTGCCAGTTCCTTGCGGGCATCAAAACTGGATTCGAGATCGAGGAGTTTGAGCAGGTCCACGATGGAGACTTTCCAGTTGAGTTTGGCCGGGTTCGCGGCGGCAAGACCTTCGAGTTTGCTGACCACATCCACCGCTGAGATTGCGGCGGGCGCGGGCGGCGCGACGTTCTTTTCAATCGCGTCATCCTTGCCCATGCTAACCTGAGGCTTTGCGGCTGGAGCTTTGCCCGTTACAACACCAGCAGGTTTCGCCATGCCTGCAAAAGCAGGTGCGGCTTCATCGGCCTTGTCCTTGCCAATTCCAAGCTTATTAAGAATTTTCGAGAAGAAACCCATGAGTACTCCTTTCAGAAGTAGGGAGGAAATTTGTATAAGGATTTTTGATTGCTCCTCAATCCTTATGCAGTTATTATAATTCAATTTGTTTGATCTTGATGATGAAGAACAGCTTCGATTCGGACTTCGAGTTGATCCTCCACTCAGAGCGACTCGGCGCTTCATCGGATAAATCCTTTATAATGACAACCGATGAAAATTCTCTTGTTGAATCAAGCATTCGTTTCTCCTGAAGAGCCTGGACACACGCGTCATTTTGAGATGGCGAAATTTTTGCAGTCGCGTGGACATGAACTTGTCATCGTAGCGAGCGATCTGAATTATCAAACGGGACAACGCACAATTGCCCGTAAAGGAATCTTTGCGGAACAAATCGTTGAAGGCGTGCCGATTTTACGCGCCTATATTTACCCGGCGCTGCATCGCAGTTATTTTTGGCGCATCATTTCTTTTTTTAGTTTTATGTTCAGCTCGGTGTGGACGGCGTTGCAGGTGCGCGATGTGGACCTGGTGATTGGCACGACGCCGCCGATCTTTCAGGCGGTCTCGGCGTGGGTGGTAGCGTGGATACGGCGCAAGCCGTTTTTGTTGGAGGTGCGTGACCTATGGCCCGAGTTCGGCGTGAGCATGGGTGTGTTGACCAACCCGGTGCTGATCGCGTTGGGGCGCTGGCTGGAGAAATTTTTGTATACGCGTGCGACACATATTCTGGTGAACTCACCCGCGTATAAAGAGTATATGATCGGCAAGGGTGTGCCTGAGAAAAAGATCACGTACATCGCCTACGGCACAGACGTGGACATGTTCAACCCGCAAGTGGATGGCTCGTCGATTCGCAGTGAGTTGGGTTTGGAAGATAAATTCGTGGTGCTTTACGCGGGCGCGTTGGGTCAAGCGAATGATATTGATACGATCCTGCGCGCAGCACAACGATTGAACGGTGACGATAAAATTCGGTTTGTGTTGTTTGGCGACGGGAAGGAACGTCCGCGGTTGCAAAGTGAAGCGGAGCGGATGAAATTAACGAAGGTCATCTTTGCAGGCGTGCGCGCGAAAAAGGTTATGCCGTTGGTCATCGCCTCTGCGGATGTGTGTCTTGCGATCTTGCAGGACATCCCGATGTTCCGCACCACGTACCCGAACAAGGTCTTCGATTACATGGCAGCGGGACGTGCGACCGTGCTGGTCATTGACGGTGTCTCGCGCGATTTGATCGAGTCGTCGAATGGGGGCGTGTATGTGCAACCTGGGAATGATGAGTTGCTTGCGAAAACAATCTTTGAACTTTCAAAAGATTCGCAGCGCGTCAAACAACTGGGAGCGAACGCCCGCGACTATCTGGTCAAACATCTCGACCGCCGCGATAAATTGAATGAAACGCTGGACTTGCTCACGAAGTTAGTGAAGAAAACCTAAACCACAAAGGGTCACAAAGGTTTTCCTTTGTGTTACTTGGTGACCCTTTGTGGTGAAAAAAAATTATGAAAATCTTTGTCACCGGCGCGACGGGGTTCACTGGCTCACGTGTTGTCCCTTTATTACTCAAAAACGGATACGAAGTCCGCTGTCTCTATCGCGCCTCCAGTGAGCGTTCGCTTATCGCTGATTCGAATATCGAATGGGCGTTGGGTGATGTATCCGACTCTCAATCTTTATCCTCCGCCATGCGAGGGACTGACGCCCTCGTCAACATCGCCTCACTCGGCTTCGGTCACGCGGACTCGATCATCAGCGCGGCAAAAAATGCAGGCATCCAACGTGCGGTCTTCATCAGCACCACCGCCATCTTTACGCAACTCAACGCGCCGAGCAAGAAAATCCGTGTGGCGGCAGAACTTGCCATCGAAACGAGTGGATTGAAATACACCATCCTGCGCCCGACGATGATCTACGGAAGCGACCGCGACCGCAACATGTGGCGGCTGATCCGTTTTATGCGATATTCTCCAATTGTCCCTATATTCGGCGATGGGAAATATTTGCAACAACCTATCTACGTAGACGATGTCGCGCAGGCAATGGTGAGTTGCCTATCGAGCGATAACACGATTGGCAAGAGTTACAACATCGCCGGGAAACAGGCGCTGACGTACAACGATGTCATTGACACGATTGCCAAGCAGATGAACAAGCATGTGTGGAAAATCCACGTGCCGTCGAAGCCTGTTGTGAGCCTGTTGCGATTCTTTGAACGGATTCGAATTCCCTTTCCCATCAAAGCGGAGCAGGTCTTGCGCCTGAACGAGAACAAGGATTTTTCCTACGCTGAAGCGCAAAAGGATTTTGGGTTTAGTCCGTTGTCGTTTGAGGAGGGGATAGAATTGGAGTTAACTTCTTTGAAGTAATCGGTGGTGAGTAGGATGGAGGGTTGAGTAGTCGCAAAGCGGCGTGTCTAAACCCGAAGTCCGTATCGAGCAACTGTCTTGAAAGTCAAGATGAAGCTTGGAGTTTGTGCTCAAAAATTCAATAAGCGCCGGCTTTGGACGGTTATGTGTCGTAGTACTCGACAATCATCGCTTTTGGATCGGTTGGGAAAAGATCCACCACCGATTTTCCAGGTGCCGAATCCGATTTTGGGGAGCGGCAGGTTGGGGAGGGTTTCGTGTTTCATACAGCCCCAATTGCACACAATAAAAATCCCGCTCACGCCTCGCAAGCAGCAGTGATTATGTCTCTCCATGAAAGCGTCGTTGTGGTATACAATACTCACATGGCGCAACAAGGCTTCCTGATCATTTCTGATATTACGGGGTACTCGAAGTATGTCCACGAGTCTGAGCTTGAACATGCACGCGACAGCCTGACCGACCTGCTCAATATTTTGATTGACCATACACAGTCGCCGTTGGTGCTTTCCAAGCTGGAGGGCGATGCTGTTTTCTCCTATGCTCCATTAGGCGGCTTTTTGCAGGGACAGACCCTGGTGGATATGATCGAATCCACCTATGCGGCTTTCCGCAAGGCGTTGGAATTGATGGTGATCAACACCACCTGCACGTGTAATGCCTGCCGCAATCTTCCCAATTTGGACTTGAAATTCTTCGTTCATTACGGTTCTTTTATGACCCAGAACCTGGGAAAGTACACTGAATTGGTGGGGAACGATGTCAACCTTGTGCATCGCCTGGCAAAGAATCGTATCAAGGCTGAGACAGGTTTCAAGGCGTATGCCGCGTTCACTCAAGCTGTGATTGACGCGCTGGAACTTGCTGAATTTGGAAAAAGCATTATCCCGTATCGTGAAACCTTCGCGGATGTGGGCGAGGTGCAGTTATATGTCCATGACCTGCACGGGGTTTGGGAGAAGTTGAAGAACTTGGTCCGCATTGAGGTGACACCCGCGAATGCGCTGTTGATATTGGAGCACGAGTTCCCTCTGCCTCCTATGTTAATGTGGGAATACCTTACAAAGCCGGAATATCGCAACATTTTATCTGACTCAGATACACAGGAGCTACGAAACCTCTCGAAAGGACGGGCGGGCGTTGATTCGGTTTACTATTGCGCGCACGGCAAGCGGGTATCCCCTCAGCGTATCGTGGATTGGCAGCCGTTTGAGCAACACACGATAAATGGTATTTATTTACCGGGGACGACAGGAAACACTACTTTTAGAGTGGAACCCACAAAAGGTGGAACGCGTCTGCTGACTTTGTTTGGGAAGGCGCAAGGAAACTGGTTTGTCTGTATGATAATTAATATTGTTGCGAAGTCATTTTTCGCGCAAATGTATGATAAGTATGCTCAACGATTGCTTCAACAAATTCAACAGGACCTCGCAGATGGGACAGCAATTGTTTCACCCCCCATCACGATTGACAAAGATCAGATCGATTCACTTGCAACGCAGACTCTAACCCCCGATAATTGATCGTTACGCTCCCAACCGATTAATCCCGTCAAACGCGGCGGTCTTGTAACACTCCGCTAGCGTTGGGTAGTTGAACACAGTATTGATGAAGTATTCCACTTTGCCTTTGAATGCCATCACCGCCTGCCCGATGTGGATGAGTTCGCTCGCGCCTTCGCCGATGATGTGCACGCCGAGCAGTTCGTGTGTTTCCAAATGGAAGATCAATTTCAAGAGACCCGTCTGGTCGCCGATGATTTGTCCGCGTGCGATTTCGCGGTATTGCGCCTTGCCCACTTCGTAAGGAACCCCCAGTTCAGTCAGTTCTTCTTCGTTGCGTCCCACTGTTGAAATTTCAGGGATCGTGTAAATGCCATAGGGAAACAATTCGGGCGTGTGATTTGTTTTGACGCCGAACGCGTGACACGCCGCGAGCCGTCCCTGCTCCATGGAAGTGGAAGCGAGAGAGGGGAATCCGATCACATCACCCACTGCATATATATTGGGACTATTTGTTTGGAATTTATCATTCACTTTCAAGAGCCCGCGCTCGTCCGATTCTATACCTACTGCTTCCACGTTGAGCAATTTTGTCGCGCCCGTCCTGCCGATGCTGTATAACGCCATCTCAGTGACGATCTGCTTTCCGCTGGCAAGTGTAATCTTCACGCGATTGTTGTTTTCTTCCGTGATCGGTTCGATATCCTTTACCTCTTCGCCGAGCCGCATGATGGCGCGTTGCTGGTTGAGGTGATAGGTGAGCGAGTCCATGATCTCCACGTCCACGAAGGGGAGCAGGCGGCGGCGCTTGTCAATGACGGTCACGCGCACACCCAGCGCGGCAAAGATGCACGCGTATTCAAGTCCGATCACGCCCGCGCCGACAACCGTCAGCGTACGCGGCAGATGATCGAGCTGGAGCAGGTCATCGCTGATGAAGATGCGTTTTCCGTCGAAGGGGATGTGTTCGCCCTTCGTAGCGGAGGTCCCTGTAGCGATGATGGTGTTTGCGGCGGTGACGTCCCGCCAGCCATGTTGATCAATTGATTTCAATCGGATGGTGTTGGCATCGAGGAAGGATGCTTCTGCAGAGAGCAGTTCGACGCGGTTGCGCTGGAGTTGATGCCGCACGATATCGAGCTCGTGCTGGATGACGTGATCGGTGCGATACAACAGGTCGCTCATCGTGATGTTTTGCTTCACGGTGTACGACGCACCGTACAAATTGTGCTCGCGATACCCCGAAAGGTGCATCACCGCTTCGCGCAGGGTTTTGCTTGGAATTGTGCCTGTGTTGATGCACACCCCGCCAAGGATCGTTTTCTTTTCCACAACCGCCACACGCTTGTTGAGTTTCGCCGCCTGGATCGCCGCGCGCTGACCTGCGGGTCCTGAACCAATTACCAGTAAGTCATAATCATAGTCTGCCATATTGACCTCGCTTTTGTTTTTTACATTATAGATGAAAAACCCGCCTCTTTCGAGACGGGTATTTGTTTCTGTTTCGAATTACGATTTTCTCCCCGACTTCATTTTACTGAACAACCCCAGCCGCCTAAGAACTTCTCTTGTTTGATCCATGTTGATCAAAAAGGTTGAAATGCCGGTCAAAAGTCCACCAATCGAAACAACGGAGGTTGAAAAATCTATACCAAGTCCCTCAATCGATTCGGATGGCACAGCCCGGTAGGATGGGCGTTGCATTTGCATGGGTTGAACTTTGTTCGGGTCCATCAAAGGACCGGTGCCCGCTGGAACGCGCTCGAGTAATTGACCGTTTTCCAATGGTTGCGCGAAGACAAAATCAACGACCATGTCGCCGGTGTTGTTGATGAGCGTTACAAGTTCCCCTTCCTCGCTCAAGCCCCAGTCGCCCCAGTATTGATCCACACTCACTTCGATCTCGCCTTCATCCTTGCTAGATGCGATTCGGAAATCTCCGCCTGCCCCGATCAGCGATCCCTGCGGAAAGGTGAAAATATTATCGCCGTCTGTGAAGACAAACCCTTGCAGGTCTGCCTCGCGGTTGAGGTTGTTATGAAGCGTGACCCAATCCGCTTTTGAATTGGAGACCTGTGAAATGGTGATGTCTCCCGGTGAAATGATCTGGGTTTCGAGCACATTGCTGTACGCGGCTTGTCCGCCGATCCAGGCAATGTAAAATGCGGCAATCACCGCAAGCGCGATCAGGATTGTTTTGAGCATGTTGGTTCTCCTCAATGGCTGGTCTGCCGATTGTTTCAGAAATTATAGTCTTGTCGGGTATAAATTCAAGGGGACGAAACGGCATGTCATGACTTTGTTTGAAAGTGTATAATCCACGGAGCCTGAAAATTCACAAGCGCTTTGGAGAATTACATGTCAGATATTGTTGCAATGCTCATCCGCTTTTTGGAAGCCTATCTGCTCGAAATATTAATTGTGGTGGTTGGATGGGTGCTACTCTCTGAGCTATATACAGGCAAGGTTAAGGCAAGGTACGGGCGAACTTTCACACGCCAAGACAACCCATTTCGTTATTGGTTTTGGATTCTTTTTCAGGCGATAGCCCTGGCTGGGCTACTATGGGCTTGGATGCTCGGCTTCGATTTTAGTTTCTGAACAGAACGGAATTACTTAGGAGACATTCATGACAAATGCTGTCATCATAGACGCCATCCGCACGCCGATCGGCGCGTTGGGCGGGATTCTTGCCACGCTTCGCCCGGACGATATGGCTGGTCTCGTTATCAAGGAAATTATTCAACGCAACAAGCTTGATCCGGCGCTCGTCGAAGAAGTGATTCTCGGATGCGCGAACCAGGCCGGCGAAGATAACCGCAATGTAGCTCGTATGGCGGCGTTGCTCGCGGGGCTTCCCGTTGACGTGGCAGGTGTGACGGTGAACCGCTTGTGTGCCTCGGGATTGAATGCCATCAACCAAGCCGCGCGCGCCATCAAAGCGGGAGAAGGTGACGTGTATATCGCGGGTGGAGTCGAGTCTATGAGCCGCGCGCCGTACTCGGTTCCAAAAGCAGAAGCGGGGTTCTCGTTTGGCAACCTTACCGCGTGGGACACCGCGCTTGGCTGGCGATATCCGAACCCAACAATAAAAGAAATGCACGGCACAGACTCAATGGGTGAGACTGCAGAGAACATCGCGAAGGAACGTCCGCACATCACGCGTGAGAAGCAGGATGCGTTTTCTGTGAGAAGTCATCAACGCGCCATCGCCGCGATTGATTCGGGAAGATTCAAAGAAGAGATTCTCCCTGTTTCTATTCAACAGAAAAAGGGTGATCCTAAAATCATAGACACAGATGAACGTCCGCGGCGCGATACAACGATGGGATCCCTCGCGAGACTCAAACCTGCGTTTGCAAAAGAAGGTGGAACAGTTACTGCTGGCAATTCGTCTGGACTCAACGATGGCGCGGCGGCATTACTCTTGATGAGTGAAGAAAAAGCCAAAGCCTTGAAACTCAAGCCGCTTGCGCGAATCGTTTCTTCCGCCTCTGCTGGAGTCCCGCCGCGCGTGATGGGATACGGTCCCATCCCCGCGACGAAGAAAGCCTTGCAACGCGCAGGCTTGCAGATGAAAGATATCGGGCTGGTTGAACTCAACGAAGCCTTCGCTGTGCAATCATTGGCTGTGATAGAAGATTTCGGCGTTGACCCTGCAATCGTCAACGTGAACGGTGGCGCAATCGCTATCGGACATCCACTTGGATGTTCGGGCGCGCGGCTTGTGACGACACTTGTGCATGAAATGAAATTGCGCGGCAATGTGAAATATGGACTTGCGACATTGTGCGTCGGTGTCGGTCAAGGTGAAGCGACGATTATTGAATTCGTAGGTTGAAAAGTTTGAAGGTTGGAAAGTTTGAAGGTTGGAAAGTTTTCAGGTTAACCCTTTTAACTTGTCAACTTTCCAACCTTCAAACGAAATTTGGAGATCAATGAAACACTTACTACTCTTTGTAATTCTTAGTATCTTGCTTACGGCTTGCGGCGCGCAGAACGCTGAACCAGCCAACCTGATACCTGACACCGAAACACTTGATACTCCCTTACCCGCCGAAATCAACGCGCCATTAATCGAATCGCCGTCACTCGTTAAAATTTATTTCCTCAACGAACGCGATGGCTGGGGTGTGACCGAGACTCAGATCGTCCGCACGAACGACGGCGGCATCACCTGGTACAACGTCACACCGCCCGAAGTGACCGAGACCGGCTACAGCGTGGACTGGTTCGTACTCGATAACACTCATGTCTGGTTGCAACAGCCGGATTTTGAAAATTACCCGAACAGTGGATTTCAGTTTCGCACCACAGACGGAGGAATCAACTGGAGTAAAACTGCTGTCCCATTCAGTAGCGCGAAAATACAATTCCTCACTGCAAATAACGGCTGGGCGTTAGCCGACCTCGGCGTGGGCGCGGGATCGAATGCAGTTGCCGTGTACCAAACCAATGACGGCGGCGCGTCGTGGAATTTGAAATACATCAACGATCCCAATCACGCGAGCGCGGCTGAGTCGCTTCCGCTCGGCGGACTCAAATATGGGTTGACTCCTCTCGATATGCAAATCGCCTGGATATACGGCGTGGTGTACGCGCCCGGCACACCCTATCTTTTCCGAACAGATGATAGCGGGGCAACTTGGACTCCTGTCACTTTACCGTTGCCGCAAGGGGCAGAAAATTCCGAGCTGACAATCGAACAAATTAAATTCACATCCTCCACAAATGGCTTTATGGCGATGCGTTCAACATCCGAAGAGATCAAACTCGCGGTGTATGTTTCCACCGATGCCGGTAACACATGGTCTCTCACGCCAACGCTCATCCCCGGCGGCTCGGCGGATTTCCTGTCCGCGAATGAAATGATCATTTATAACCGCGAGCAGTTTTACGTCACGCGAGACGCGGCGCGCACGTGGAGCATCGTCCCGCCCGATATCCTTTTCGGTGATATATTTTCCAGTATGGATTTTGTCAATACATCCAGCGGCTACGTGATCACACAAGACCCAACCAATCATCGTTCGCTGTATCGAACCAGCGATGGAGGCGCCACATGGTTTCCCGTTATTCCCTAACACGTCATTGCGAGGAGGGCTGGTGGTCGAGTAGTCCCGCGTGCAGTTCGCGGGACGTATCGAGACCTGCCCGACGAAGCAATCTCCTCGTTATCTTCCTCTTGATCTTTTTAATCGGATGTAACCCCGCCTCTCCCTCCCCGACGCCTGTTCCTGTTATCCAAACGCCTCAACTAACTGACGCGCCAACCACCGCGCCTGATTATGTCGCGAGAATTCGCAACGCTCAATATCAACTGGGTTTATCAGACTCACTGCGTATCGTACAACTTGTAGATGGAAAATTTGAGGAAGGCGCGCCGGGCGGTGTGAATTATGTTTCTGTAATCGTCCTGGATTTCCTCGCGCGCGGCGACTTGAACGGCGACGGCGTGGATGAAATTGCAATGGCAGTCGCGGAAAATTACGGCGGCACCGGCGTATTTGTTTTTATTGCAGTATATGCAGATATAAATGGAGAACTCGTTTTTCAAACTTCGACTCTTGTAGATGATAGACCCTCCATCAACGCGCTTTCGATTGCAAACGGCGAAGTGTTTTTAGATGCTATCACACACGGCGCAGACGATCCTTTTTGTTGCCCTACACTTCGCAACGAGCGGCATTACCGGTTGATCAACAACCAATTGCAACTGGCAGATTACGTCACCTTCACGCCCGATGGGCGCCCGCGTACGATCACGATTGAATCTCCTGTAAACGGCGGAGAAGTTTTCAGTTCTGTTCAAATCAAAGGAAACGTTGCCATTGCGCCGTTTGAAAATAACCTTGCCTATCGAATCTACGATGTTGGCGGCGTGGAACTCTCGGCAGGCGCGGTTGCTGTAACTGCTCCCGACCTCGGCGCGCCGGGAACATTTGATTCCATCATCAATTTGGGCGGCTTGTTATCCGGCTCGACCATCCGCATCGAGATTCAAGACATCAGCGCGGCGGATGGATCATTGTTCGCGATGGATTCTGTTGAATTGGTTGTAAAATAACCACAAGCTCTTTCCGCTGTCTCGGCGGAAAGCTCAACGCCGGGGACGGCGTTGAGAGCAAATAATCGGAGGAAACCATGCCGCACCTTGTACGAGATTGGATGAGCAGTCCCGTTGTTGTCGTTGACCCGGATACAACCGTTTCGTATGCCATGACCCTCATGCGCCGCCGCAACATCCACAGTGTTGTGGTGGATGTGAGTGAGAAAAACAAGTCGTATGGCATTGTGACGACGACCGATGTGCGCGATAAGATCGTCGCCGCGGATCGTAACCCCGCCGAGACGAAGGTGGGCGAGATCATGTCTGGTCCGATCATCACCGGTAACCCCGAATGGACGTTGAAGGAATGTTCACAGATGATGCAAAAACATAAATTTCATCATTTACCGGTTGCCGATGAACATGGCACATTGATCGGTATGATCTCCGCGACCGATATTTTTGTAGCCGTTGAAGAATCGGGCTGGGAAGATTCGGTGGAATCATAAACTTGTAGGGGCGGGGTCGCCCCGCCCCAGATCATGCCATCATGCCAAAGCAAAAATTCTACGTCGTTTGGAAGGGTCGCAAGACCGGCATCTTCACCTCATGGGCGGAGTGTGAGAAACAGGTGAAGGGATTTGTCGCGGCGGAATACAAGGCGTTTGAGTCGCGCAAGGAAGCCGAGACAGCCTTCCAGTCGAAGTATGAAGCATTCAAGGGCAAGCCGTCGTCTCATGGAAAGTGGAAAGAGTCTGAAGAGCCGCCTGTCCTTCTATCCTTCTGCGTGGACGCGGCTTGCAGTGGATTGCCGGGCAAGTTGGAATATCGCGGCGTGGATACGCAAACGGAAAAGGAAATCTTCCGCGCAGGTCCATATCCCGATGGCACGAATAATGTTGGTGAGTTTCTCGCCATTGTCCACGCGCTGACCTGGATGGTGAAAAATAAAAAACAATTGCCGATTTATTCTGATTCTGAAAATGCAATTTCATGGGTGAATACAGGTGTATGCAAAACAAAACTGAAACACACTGCGAAGAACGCGTTGATCTTTGCGATGATCCACAGCGCTGAGAACTGGCTCGCTGAAAATGAATTGCGCGATGACGCGGTGTTGAAGTGGGAGACGGAGATGTGGGGCGAGAATCCCGCGGATTTTGGAAGGAAGTGAGGAAGTAGTCACGTAAACCAGTAAACAGGTAAACACGTGTCTACGTGTCTACTTATCTATATTGAGAGGACAACCATGAACACTGCATTACTTATCATTGATATTCAAAAGGATTATTTCGAAGGCGGCAAGTATCCGCTGGTGAAGCCGCTTGAAGCCGCGAAGAAAGCGTATGAACTGCTTCAATGCTTTCGCGAGCATGATGGGCATCACGTCCACATTCAGCATATTTCGCTGGAACCCGACGCAACTTTTTTCATCAAAGGCGATAGTGGCTCAGATATTCACGACGCGGTGGCACATTTTGAAGGCGAGCCAATCGTTTATAAGCATGAACCGAATTCATTCCTGAATACGAATCTGCTGGACTTGTTGAAAAATTGGGAAGTCGAGCGTGTGGTCGTCACTGGCATGATGACCCACATGTGCGTGGATGCCACCGCGCGCGCCGCGTCCGATTTTGGATTCCAATTAATCGTCGCGGAAGATGCGTGCGCGTCGCGCGATTTGCAATACGGCGACACGACAATCCCTGCGGATTTGGTTCACAAGTCATTTCTCGCCGCGTTGAAAGCGTATGGCAAGGTGATGAAGACGGAAGAAGTCATTGCCCTTTTGGCGGCAGAGATGGTAGCCTAGCGTCATTGCGAGCCCGAGCGTAGCGAGTGGCGAAGCAATCTCCCTCATCATGTTGGAGATTGCTTCGGGCTTTGCCCTCGCAATGACGATTAACTGAAAGGAATTTATGACAACAGAACTCGACCCCGAAAAACAAAAACAAGCCAAACAATACGCCCGCACCCGTCGCCGCTTGTGGCTGGTGGATACGATTTTCAGCACGATCTATTTCCTTGCCTGGTTGATCTTTGGCTGGTCAATTGCCTTGCGCGAACAATTATCAAATATCACAACCAACGAATGGTTGCTTGTCCCATTGTTCGTTGCGGTGTTCGGCGGAATTTTCTTCGCGCTGAATCTCCCACTCGGTTATTACAGTGGATTCGTCCTGCCGCATCGTTTTGGTCAATCAAACCAGACTCTCAAAGACTGGATCGTTGACCAAATCAAAGGACTGGCGGTCGGCGCGCCCCTCGGCTTGATCCTGCTCGAATTGCTTTATCTCGCCCTGCGCGTGACGGGTGACCTGTGGTGGCTGTGGGCGGCGGGGGGATTGCTCGTCTTCAACGTTTTACTGATCAACCTTGCTCCGATTCTCATCATGCCATTGTTCAATAAGTTTATTCCGCTTGGCGATGAACATAAGGACCTTGCTGATCGTCTCCTTAAACTTGCAAAGCAGGCAAACACAAAAGTGCGCGGCGTGTTCAAGTTCGACATGTCCAAACGGACGAAATCCGCCAACGCCGCGCTGACGGGAATCGGCAATACGCGCCGAATCATTTTGGGCGATACGCTCATCAACGAATTTTCCGCAGATGAAATCGAGACCGTGCTGGCGCACGAACTGGGGCATCACGTCCATCGCGATATTCCGGTGCTGGTCACGTTTGGAATCCTGAGCGCCACTTTGGGACTCTATCTCGCGTCGCTTGGGTTGAACTGGGCGATTGGTGCGTTCGGCTTTTCGTCGCCTGCCGATGTCGCCGCGTTGCCCGCGCTGGCTCTGATCTTTGGGATTTACGATTTCCTCACCATGCCCTTGAACAATGCCATCTCGCGCTGGAGGGAGAACCTGGCTGACGATTACGCGTTGCAGGCTACGGGTAAGAATGAAGCGTTCGCGTCCGGGTTTACGCGTCTCGCGAATCAGAATCTCGGGGAAGTGGATCCTGAAAAATGGGTGGTGTTCATGTTTTACTCGCATCCGCCGTTGGGGGAGAGGATTGCAAAGGCAAGGAACTGGAAATAAAAAACTCGGAGTTTCTAAAATCTCCGAGTTTTCGTCCTTTGAATTCACTTCTTTTTGTTTCTTGCTTTCGACAATCTCTTAATCCTTTTTGTCTTTGAAGCCTTGGCTTTGACCAGCACATCCTTCACAGGTCTGTGGTTCAATGCAGAATGCGCCGCGGCGAGGCGCGCGATCGGTACGCGGAACGGAGAACACGAAACGTAATCATTGCCGATCATGTGACACCATTCGATGGAGTTTGGGTCGCCGCCGTGTTCGCCGCAGATGCCCACTTCGAGATTCGGACGCGTCTTTCTTCCCTCTGCAATTGCCCAATCCATCAATTTGCCTACGCCGCCGCGATCCAGCGTTTGGAATGGATTCTTTTCGAGAATGCCTTGTTCCTGATAGGTGACAAGGAAGTTTCGTTCCGCGTCGTCGCGTGAATATCCGTACGTCATTTGCGTCAGGTCGTTTGTGCCGAAGGAGAAAAACTCAGCGTGTTGAGCAATTTCTGCCGCTGTGACTGCCGCGCGCGGGATTTCGATCATGGTCCCAAATTTATATTCGAATTTAACTTTCTTTTCTTCCATTACCGCTGAGGCAATATGTTCGAGACGGGGCTGGATCCATTCGAGTTCTTTGACTGTTCCCGTTAACGGGATCATTACCTCAGGCTTGGCTTTGATACCGCGCTTCGTGCAATCTGCCGCGGCTTCAAAGATGGCGCGCACTTGCATCTCCACGATCTCGGGCATCGAAATGCTTAATCGAACGCCGCGCAAGCCCATCATCGGGTTTGATTCGTGCATTCTTTTGATGGCGACTAGCAGGTCTTCTTTTTCTTTCAATCCATTCGTTTCATTTTTGACGCGCATCGTAATGACTTCTTCGAGAAGTTTTTCTTCATCGGGCATGAACTCGTGAAGCGGCGGGTCAATCAAACGAATGATGACAGGGTAGCCGTCCATCGCTTCGAAGAGTCCGTCGAAGTCCTTGCGCTGGCAGGGGAGAAGTTGATCGAGCGCGGCAATTCGTCCCTCGGCGGTTTCCGAGAGGATCATATCCTGCACAATGGGCAATCGCTCCGGTTCAAAGAACATGTGCTCGGTGCGGCATAGACCGATTCCCACTGCGCCATACGAACGGGCGCGTTGTGCGTCTTTGGGATAATCGGCATTTGCCCATACTTGCAGTCCACGGGTTGGGTAGCCCTTTGTAGCCGCTTCACGAATATCCCTGCGCGCGCAAATTTCATCCGCCCATTTGAGCAGGGTCAATAGTTCGGTTTGTTCTTCGAGAGATGGCGATGTTGTGGGGATCGTTCCGATGAATACCTTTCCGGTTGTGCCGTCCACGGATACCCATTCACTTTCCCTTACAATAGTTTCCCCCACCGTCATTTGTCGTTTGTCAAGGTCAATCTTGATCGCCGGCGCGCCGACAACACATGGGATGCCAAACTGCCGCGCCACCACCGCCGCATGTGATGTTGCGCCGCCCTCGCTTGTAAGCACGCCTTTCGATGCGATCATGCCATGTAAATCATCCGGCTTGGTAAACGGACGCACCATGATCGTGTCCTGTTTTTCTTCCTTTGCCATTTTTTCCGCGGTGTCGGCATCGAAATAGACTTGTCCGACCGCCGCGCCCGGGGAGGCGTTCACGCCTTTTGCAAGAAATTTGCCGGTTTTCTCTGCATTGTCCATGGCAGTATGATCGAATTGCGGATGAAGCAGGGCATCCACGTGATCGGGAGTGACGCGCAGAACCGCCTGTTCTTTGGTGATCAAGCCTTCCTCTGCCATATCCACCGCGATCTTCACGGCAGATTTCGCGGCGCGCTTTCCGTTTCGTGTTTGCAACATCCATAATTTGCCGCGTTCGATGGTGAACTCAATATCCTGCATATCCTTATAATGAGTTTCAAGTTTGGCGGTGATGTCCATGAATTGCTTATAGGCTTTGGGCATTTTCTTCGCAAGATTGGCAATCGGTTCAGCATTGCGAATGCCAGCCACCACGTCTTCGCCCTGCGCGTTGAGCAGGTATTCGCCCATCATCTTTTTCTCGCCGGTGGACGGGTTGCGCGTGAATGCCACGCCTGTACCTGAGTCATCGCCCATGTTGCCGAAGACCATCGTCACAATGTTGACCGCCGTGCCAAGATCGTGTGAAATGCCCTCTTTGTTGCGATACGCGACAGCGCGCCTTCCATTCCAGGATTCAAAGACTGCTTTTGTCGCGAGTTCCAATTGCTGGTACACGTCCTGCGGAAAATCAAAACCGACATGCTTCTTGAAGACATTTTTGTAGAGGCGAACCAGTTCCTTCCAGTCTTCGGCGAGCATGTCGGTATCAGACTTGCAGCCCTTATTCGATTTGTATTCAGCAAGCGGATGCTCAAAGGCTTCATCGTCCACGTTGAACACAGTTTCACCGAACATTTCGATCAACCTGCGATACGAGTCCCATGCGAAACGCGGGTTGTTTGTGAGTTCAGCCATCCCTGCCACAACGTCGTCGTTCAAACCAACGTTCAGAATTGTGTTCATCATGCCGGGCATGGAAAATTTTGCGCCGGAGCGGCACGAAACCAGGAGTGGATTCTTCGGGTCGCCGAATTTTTTGCCAGCGCATTTCTCGGTGGCTTTGATCGCGGCGAGGACTTGATTCCACATTCCAGCGGGGAAAATGCCTGTTTGACGGAACCAGTTACAGGCGTCGGTGGTGACTGTGAATCCGGGAGGCACCGGCGCCCCGGCGCGAGTCATCTCGAAAAGCCCGGCTCCTTTCCCGCCCAACAGACCGCGCGCGTTATCCCAGGACCCCGCATATCTTTCCACTTTCGAGACTTCATCAAAGAGATAAACCCAGGTCTGCATAAGAAGCCTCCAGCGGGATTTCGGTCAGTATCACCATGACGGGGTACTGGCGAAAAGGTCGCATTTGCGTCTATGCCAAATCCAATTGATAACCCATTGCAAAGTCTCAATTGCCAATCTATTCGATATAATAGGGGTCAGATTGGAAATAGTATGCCTACAAAAATTCTTGTCATTGATGACGATACCGCTGTCACAGACCTGCTCTCCCTTCTCCTAAAATCCCAGGGCTTTGATGTGACGGCGACAAATAACAGCGCGGATGGTCTGAACCTGATCCGAGAAAATCAACCCGATATGGTTGTTCTCGATTTGATGATGCCCGAAATGGACGGCTGGGAAGTTTGCAAAACGGTCCGCTCGTTCAGCCAGGTGCCGATCATCATTCTTTCTGCGTTGAACGATCCCTCCATGATTGCCAGCGTTCTGGATGCCGGCGCGGATGATTACCTGACCAAGCCGACGCCAAGCCGCGTTCTGGTGGCGCATATCAATCGTCTGGTAAATCGGACGACTGGCGCGCTCAAGGCAAACTCCATGCTGAATGAACCCTTCACCAAACCAATGGCGGCTCCGTAGGACAAAGTTCCGCTTCGCTCTGGTGGTTGAGTAGGACGACAGTCCGTACACTTGCACCAGCATGCAAGTGCAGGTGTCGAAACCCAGCCGGTAATTGATTCTGTTACGAAAAAAGTCCCCATCGCTTCAAGATGGGGACTTCGCTTTACGCCAGATGTTTCAACGCTTCGGCAGTTTCTTTCACTGCCTCCATCATCGGGAGGTGACCGACACCTTTTAATTCCACCAAATGCGCCTGTAAAACCACACTCTTCACCTCCCGCGCGCGGTCAATCGGAATCAACGAGTCTGCATCACCGTGGATGATTACCACCGGGAATTTTATCGTGGATAGTAATGCCGACATTTCCATTCGTTCAGCCATTGCCTTGAGCGCGCCGATGAACGCGGCGGGTTTTTGCCTTTCCATGATTTCACGCGCAGATGTTTGTAATTTTTCATCCGTTGTGAATTTAGGCGTCATCGCTTCAACAACCCCACTGATCCCTTTCTCTGCCACCTCCGCCGCGGACTTGTACCGTCCCTCTTTGCGGTCTGGCGGGTCGGAAAGGACTTGTGTAGAAACAAGCCCAAGCCCACTGACACGTTCTGTGTATAACTTTGCAAATGCCAGCGCGACATATCCACCCATCGAATGCCCCGCAATAGCAGTTTTTTGGATTCCCAAATGATCGAGCAAACCCGCGATATCTGACGCAAACGTTTCCATAGTGTATTGCGAATCTACAGTGGTGGATTGACCAAACCCGCGCAGGTCTGGCAGGATGAGATCGAATGTGCCTTCGAGCATAGGCGCAACAAAATCCCAGGTGTGATGGTCGAGCGGGAATCCGTGCAACAACACAAGCGGGGTCCCTTTGCCGCGGCGTTCGTAAGCAAGTTCAATTCCGTTGAAGTTTATTTTTTCCATTGTTCCTTCTTTCCCCTCTCTCTTTGGGAGAGGGCAGGGTGAGGGTTACTTTCTCTGCTCACAGCGCCGTCCCTTCGACACGGTGAGCGAAAGACGAACCGTCAGGACAAGCCTTCGGCGCTGGGCTTTCCGCCGAGGACGGCGGAAGGAGCGTGGTTTACTTCCAATTCACAGCTACCTTCAGTTTACTACCCATTTTCGAATAGTAATTCACAAAGCCGTTGTCGCGCCCGAATTCAAAGACGCGGCGGGTGATGTCCACATCCGCTTTGCAATATTCAGCCACCTTATCCAACTCGCCATTGCGAAACCATTCGACTGATTGTACGCCATCGGCTGTTTTTGTCGCGCCGAGTGTTGCCTTTGCGATGGAATCCAGACTCAAACGAAAATTCAACGTACGATAAATATCCTGCAACATGTCTGTCGTTCGCAGCCCGCGCAGGTTTTCATTCGGCGCGTAGGGCTTGAGTAGTTCGTAATCAAAACTGATAATGTTGAACCCGATCACACGATCCGCCGATTTCAACTCTGCGATCAAAGCGGAGACATCCTTTTCCCAATACACGGCAAAGTCATTTCGCGCCGTGGACCACGTCACGCCACAGGCGAGCAACAACTTCGATGGGTCGCGCCCGCCGACTTCCTGGAAGAGTTTCTGGCTTTCAAGATCGAAGTAAACGATGTTCATACCGATTTACGATTTCCGATTTGCGATTTTTGATTATCTGCGAGGAACTCTTTGGCAAAGTGCATTGCCTGTTCTCGTGTTTCGATTTTTCCGATTGCCTGCTCCTCGCGTATGGCTTCGAGCAATTGCCCAACGATACGCCCAGGTTCGAGATTCAACTCTTTCATTAATTCGTTTCCGTCAAGCAGGCGCGGCGGGGAGATAGTCTCTTCGCGCTTCTCCCAGTAGTTCTCCAGGAGCAGGTGTGCAATATCCAGAGCCGCTTTCCAACTTTCCTGGGTCAGTGTGTGATCGCGTGTGCCGTGCAGATCAGCAAGACCAAGCAACACTAAATCCACGCCAGCCTCACCCGCATCGCGAAAGAAGCGGTAAATGGCTTTGCGCGAAGGTTCCTTCTTTTTACCTTCCCATTGGCTGGTGAAAAAATGAAAGCGCATGTGGTTGAAAATGATCTTTTTGACGCGTTCGATTTCATCGTTGCTGAGGTTGAACGCGCGTCCGCGACTCGCCGCCACACCCGCGCCTTTGACGTCGTGATCGAAAAATCGGATTCGCCCCACCTCATCCACGGACTTTGTGGCTGGCTTCTCGACATCGTGATACAACGCGGCGAAGAAAAGCGCGGCGCGCGCGGAGCGATCCGTGTTGAGGGACTCGGTGAAGTGCGCGGCGAATCGCTCACGGTATTTTCCTAGACTGCCGAGGAGCATGACATTTAAAGGATCATTGCCGCTTGACCCCGATTCAAGTACTGCAAGAATCGATTCGAGATGCCCAAGCACTTTCAAGGTGTGTTCCCACACATCGTAGATATGTGGCAGGGATTGTTCCACTCCCTTCATGGCGGAGAGTTCGGGCAGAAGATGAGGGAAGACTCCGAGCATCTCCAACGCGCGCATGGATGAGTCGGGCTTCGGTCCTTCAAGAATTTTGAACAGTTCGTCGCGCTGGCGTTCCGGGGAGGTGTTTGGCAGAAGACTCGCGGCTTCTTTCATTGCTTTGCGCGTTTCAAGGTCAATTTTGAAATCAAACGATGCGGCTTGTCGAACGGCGCGCAAAATGCGGATGGGGTCATCGGTTAATGAGGATGGTGAACAGGCGCGGATGATTTTCGCGCGGAGATCAGACGCACCGTTGAGCGGATCAATGATTGTGCCATCGCTGATTTTGTATGCGATAGCGTTGATGGTGAAATCGCGGGCGCGTAGGTCATCGTCCAATTTCGACCCGCCGCGATAGGTGGCAAAATCGAGATAGGTGCGTGATTCGTCTGGTTCAAATACGATGACTCGTCCTGTGTCGCGTTCTTCGTCGAGGATCATGAAATTCGCATCGAGTGCGCGGGCAACGCTTCGGGCGAGGGAAATGCCGTTCGAGGGCGCGGCAAAATCCAGGTCACGCGAGAGGCGGTTGAGGTACATATCCCGCACTGCGCCACCGACCAAGTATATCTCCTGATCTTGAAGCGCGTCGCGGACTTTATCCAGCAAAGGCGAATTGGAAAGTGGGAGAGGCATATAGATGATTTCAGGTTTCTCTTTGTGCCGGCTTTTTTGCGCGGCGTGAAGCGCTTGCTCAGGCGTGCCACCCTGTGCGACGATTTTTCCGCGAATGCGAGCCACCCAGCGACCAGCGTACGATGATGCGGCTTGATGTTCGTCTGACATAATCGTAAATCGTCAATCCAAAATCGTAAATTAAGATGGTGGTTTGTATTTATTTAGGTCAACAACGCCGACGAAGGGCAGGTTGCGATAATACTCGTCAAGATCGAGTCCGTATCCAAAGACGAATTTGTTGGGGATGTCGAAGCCAGTGTAATGGATGGGGACAACCGCTTCGCGGCGTTCGGCTTTATCGAGCAATGCACAGACTTTGAGAGTGCGCGGCTGGCGGAGTTGAAGTAGTTCGAGTACGGATGCGATAGTGTTTCCGCTATCTACAATATCCTCCACGAGAAGCACATCCTTGTCGCGGATGTCCATTTGCAAATCCATGGTGACGCGTACCGCGCCGGTAGATTCGCGTTTGCCAACTCCGTACGAAGAGACTGCCATGAAGTCCATCATGTGAGGGGAGGTGATCTGGCGGCTGAGGTCAACGAGGAATGGCACTCCGCCGCGCAGGACGCAGACGAGAAGCAGGTTGCCATCGGGATAGTCCGAGCTGATTTCCGCGCCTAATTCCGCGATGCGGGCTTGAAGCGACACTTCGTCAATTAAGGTTTCAGCGAGGATGTCTTTGTAGTCTTGCATAGTTTTCTTCATGGTATGTCATTCTGAGGAGCTGCTTTAGCGGCGACGAAGAATCTCGAATGACTTTGCGCGAGACTCTTCGCTATGCTCAGAGTGACATGCCTTAACGCGGAACCTCATGATGTGCGCGGCAACGCGCTTCATATAACTCCGCCGCGCCGACGATTACAACGGGGTCGTCATATTTTGCAGGCTTGCCGTTGACCAGCCTTTGCGTGCGCGAGGCTTCGTCTCCGCAGACCATGCAAATAGCATGGAGTTTGTCCACAGACTCGGCGATGGACATCAGAACGGGCATGGGTCCGAACGGCTCACCGCGAAAATCGGTATCCAGCCCGGCGGCGAGGACGCGGATTCCGCGCGCGGCTAATTCCTTTGCAACCGGAACAACTTCAGGGTCGAAGAACTGCGCTTCATCAATCCCGACAACGGTTGTATCTTTATCCAGTTTGTTGAGAATGTCCGTAGCTTTTTGAATGGGGATTGCATCGAAGTTTGACCCTGCATGGGAGGTTACTTTTTCAACCGCGTAGCGAATGTCAATGGAGGGCTTGAACACCTGCACTTTTTGTTTCGCGATGGTCGCACGGACTAGACGGCGAATCAACTCGTCTGTTTTGCCGCTGAACATCGAACCGCAGACTACTTCGATGGAACCGTTTGTATGGCGCATATCACCTCTCCGTCATTGCGAGGGCGATGCTCTTTCGTCGCCAAAGAACGGCTCCTCGCAATGACGTAAAAAAACAGGCATGGCGCGCATCGCGCCATGCCTGTAAGTTTACCTGAGATTATTTAATCCGCAAGCCTTACGCCGCGTTTTCGGGGAGTTCGTAACCGAGCGAGCGCAGTTTCTTCTTTGCGGCTGTGAGAGAAGCCTGACCAAAACCTGCAATTGCAAGTACCGCGTCATTTCCGCCGTTCAACTTCTCAAGGAACTGACCGACGTTCTCGATGCCGCCCTTCTTGAGAGCGTCCGTTGCGCGAGCCGCGAGACCGAGGTCTTCGATGAGTCGTTCGGGTGAACCTTTCAATTCTTCCTTTACCTTCTGCTGTTCAACGTAAGTCTGACGAACAGAAAGTTTCTTGTAGAAGCGGTCAACCTGACCTTCGATATCGAGCAGGCGTGACGCCTCACCCGTGAAGAACGGATGGCAGTTGGAGCAAATGTCCACGCGGAATTCTTTCTTCGTGGAACCGGTTGTCCATGTTCTGCCGCAGGAGGCGCAAGTTACTTTCGCGTCCGGGAAGTAGGTTGGATGAATATCAGCCTTCATGTTATACCTCCACGTGCGGGACGACATTGACACGTTTGCGTCCGTGCACAACGTCGAACATCACAACACCGTTCACGGTTGCGAACAATGTATCGTCCTTGCCGGCATCCACGTTCAAGCCGGGCTTGATTTTTGTGCCGCGCTGGCGCACAAGGATGTTGCCAGAAAGCACGAACTGACCAGCGTAACGCTTCACGCCCAAACGCTGGGAATTTGAATCTCGTCCGTTGCGGGTTGATCCGCCGCCTGTTTTATGTGCCATTTGTACCTCTTTTACTTCTTCTTTGAATCAGTCTTCTTGGAAGACGACTTGGTTGCAGTTGACTTTTTGGTCGCAGCGGTTTTCGCAGGAGCCTTCTTGGTGGATGTTGTTGCCGCTTCCTTCTTAGCCTTTACCGGCTTCTCGGCTTTTGGCGCTTTCTCAGCCTTCCCCTTCGGGGACGATGTGGGCTTGGCTTCCACTACAACTTCGGTTTCCGCTTCTTTCTTGACTTCAACCTTTTCAACCTCACCTGCACTTGCGTGCGGTGCAAGTGTGCGCTCTTCACCGGGCTTGCCGATGAAATCCACCATCAACAATGTGTAATGCTGACGATGACCGCCGCGCACGCGGATGCGTTTCTTCGGGCGATATTTGAATCGGTCAATCTTGGGACCTTTGGTGTGATCCACCACGGTTGCTTTGACTTCGATGCCGCTGAGAGTGGGGGTTCCGACCATGACCTCGTCGCCATCTGCCATGAGCAGGACGCGCTCGAAATCAAACTTTGCGCCCGTTTCAACGGGAAGGCGATCCATCTCGATGGTGCGCCCTTCGACGGCGCGGTATTGCTTGCCGCCGTTTTCAACAATTGCGAATCTCATTTTTTCTCCAGTCATCACTTCGCCGGTTACCTGCGGAGTTCTTGCGCTCGTCGCCTGTGAACGGGGAAGCTGGGTATATTAGTAGCAACCGCCCCAGCAATTCTTACTGCTGAGGCAGAAGCGGACGGATTATACATGCGGGGCGGCGATTGTGTCAACAGGGCGGCACGTCATTAAACCAAGTTGCTCCTTGCGCCGTCCTCGGCGCAAGCACTACTCTGCAAACGCCGCCGAGGCTTGTCCTGACGGTTCGTCTTTCGCTCACCGTGTCGAAGGGACGGCGGCTGAAGCATTAGGAACAGAATCAATCGTCGGCTGGGAATGAGGCGTCACTTATTTCGGCAGGATGGAAGTGAGATTTTTCGTCAAACTTTGCAGTGCGCCCGCGTGTCCCTTGATCTTGTTCACGTCTCCGGTCTTCAACCCGGATTGCACATCCGTAATGGTCCTGGATGTCGAAACGTTGGTGTCAATAATTTTTTGCGTGATGCTTTCGAGATTGATGAGCAATTGCAAAATGTTCTTCGGGATGATCGGCAGTCCTTTTGCAATCGGGAGAAGCCCGTCAAGAATGTTGTTTGCAATGCCGGCGTATTTCACCGTGAGCGTGTGGAGCGACCCGATGGATTGCGTCAGTTCGAGCGCGACCTCCTGGATCGTGTCAATCATGTTTTTGTGATCCTGGATCATTTTGCCGATGTCGTTCAGCGAGTCGGTGAGTTTGTCTGAAAACTTCACATACGAGACGGGCTTCGCGGTAACTGCACCTGCTCTGGAAACGGGTCGGATTGGGGTGGGCATACGATACTCCTTGTGGGTTGGATTTTTTCAAATATACTTTAATTTGGATGGGAATACAACGGAATTACATTGACAAACCTCCGTGACTACTGATACCCTCGCTTCATGCCTGACTTGAATTTGAATCAGCGTCAAATCATTGACTCGCCCCTCGACTCGAAACTCTTCGTCTCTGGACCCGCAGGTGCAGGGAAAACCACCGCAGGCGTCGAGCGGATGCGTCACCTGCTCGCGCAAGGCGTGCCAGGTGAATCAATTTTGATGCTCACCCCGCAGCGGACTTTGCAGGAGCCGTATCTTGATCTGCTGTATAGCCCTGAACGACGCGCGGGCGGTGAGGTAACTCCCGCCACGATCGGCGGTTTGGCGCGCCGCATGGTTGACCTGTTCTGGCCTCTCGCGGCTGAAGCGGCTGGGTTTGCGAATCCAGACCAGCCTCCGGTTTATCTAACACTCGAAACCGCGCAATATTATATGGCGCATCTCGTTCGCCCATTGTTGGATGAAGGTTATTTTGAATCCGTCACCATTGACCGCAACCGTTTGTATTCGCAGATCCTTGACAACCTGAACAAAGCCGCGGTGATTGGTTTCCCGCACACGGACATTGGCTCGCGCTTGGACTCATCCTATTTCGGCGACCCCGCCCAACGACGCGTCTACGCCGACGCGCAGGATTGTGCGAATCGTTTTCGGCAGTACTGCCTCGATCACAATTTGTTGGACTTCTCCCTGCAACTTGAAATCTTCGCCAACTTTTTGTGGCGACAGGATATTGTTCGCGATTATCTAACGAAGAATTATCGCCACCTGATCTACGACAACGTGGAAGAGGACGGTCCGCGCGCGCATGACATCTTGCGGGATTGGCTGCCGAGTTTCGACTCAGCGTTGTTGATCTACGATGAAGGCGCGGGCTTCCGCTACTTCCTCGGCGCGGACGTGCACACGGGTTGGGCGTTGCGTGAATTATGCGATGAACATATTGTTTTGGAAGAGTCGTTTGTGATGTCTGCGGCTGTAGCAGGTTTGAGCGATTCGCTGGTTGAAGCGATTTTGCCTGACTTTGAAGGAAAGATGAAAGAAGAAAGAGGCGACGCGCCTCTCAGCATTATCACTTCAAGGTTTTATCCCGAGCTCCTCGACACCGTCGTCAACGAAATCCAATCTCTAGTCTCTAATTCTCCAGTCTCCAATTCTCAAATCTCTCCCTCTGATATCGTCATCCTTGCCCCGTATCTCTCCGATGCTTTGCGTTTCTCGATCACGAATCGTTTGGAAGCAAAAGGCATTCCCTGGCGTTCACATCGACCCTCGCGTTCCCTGCGAGATGAACCTGCATCTCATGCGCTAATCACACTTGCCGCGCTCGCACACCCGCATTGGAATATCCACCCTCCGAAATTTGACGTGGCGTACGCGCTGATGCAGTCCATTGATGGGCTGGATTTGGTCCGCGCTCAATTATTAACCGACATAGTTTATCGCCAGCGTGACCTTCGGCTTTCACCTTTCGATGAAATCAAGCCTGATGTGCAGGAACGGATCACTTTCTCGGTCGGGAATCGATATTCAACGATTCGAAATTGGATCGAAGAGTATAGAACATCGAATATCCTTCCTCTTGATCATTTCCTCCGAAAATTATTTGGTGAGGTGTTATCACAGGCGGGGTTTGGCTATCACCGCAATTTTGACTCAGTCCGCGTTGCGGCGAGTTTGGTTGAGTCGGTGAAAAAGTTTCGTATGGCGATGGAGTCTGCTGGAGACTTCCGAAGTCTCCAAGACTTCGGAAGTCTGGGCAGGGAATATGTCGCCACGTTGCAAGATGGCGTGATCGCCGCGTCTTACGTCGAATCATGGAGAACCGAAGATAAGGATGCAGTGCTGGTCGCGCCTGCGCATACCTTCCTCATGATGAACAAACCTGTGACGATCCAATTCTGGCTCGACCCTGGCTCAAGCGGATGGTACGAACGACTCTCACAGCCGTTGACGCATCCGTTTGTATTAAGTAGAAGTTGGGAAGCAGGCAGAATGTGGGGCGATGCGGACGATGTCCAATTTAGTAAAGAAGCGATGGCGCGATTGGTATCTGGTCTACTGCGAAGATGCCGCGAGCGCGTCTATCTGGGAATCGCCGAGTTGGGCGAAAGCGGATACGAACAGCGCGGCGAATTGTTGCGCGCGTTTCAAAAGGTTTTGCAACAGGAATAGAGTCAATGGTGATCCACAAGCAACGACCGCTCTTACTCCTTAGCGTCCTATTGTTCGGGCTTTCGCTCGTGATTCGATTTCAAATTCACGGATTCCTAAATAGCGACATGGTGCTATTGAAAAGATGGTATGAACATTTACATATAAATGGCTGGGCGGGCCTGGCAGATGACAGTTTCTCAAACTACCCGCCCGCGTATCTTTATTTGCTCTGGCTCTCAACTCTGCTGCCAAACTGGGTGGGGAGCACCGCTGCTATCAAACTTATCCCGACTCTTTTCGACATATTATCGGCTTTCATCATTTTTCGCATGGCACGCTTGCGCTATGATGACGATACCCCTTTTTTCTGCGCGGCTGGCTTCTTCATCCTGCCCACGATCATGTTCAACAGCACAGGCTGGGGACAGATAGATAGTTTATACACATCGTTTCTTTTGGTTTGTGTTTATCTATTATTAAAGGAAAGACCTTTTTGGGCAATGGCCGCATTTGGGATGGCATTCTCGCTCAAAGCCCAGTCCATTTTTCTTTTACCTTTTCTTGGCATCCTGTTTCTAAAAGGCAGAATACGCTGGCATCACTTTTTATTGCCCCCTGCGATCTATCTGTTGCTCGGCATTCCAACTGCATGGATCGGTAGAAGTTGGGCGAGCGTCTTATCCATTTATCTCGGCCAGGTGGGACAATTCCGCTTCCTCTCAAATAATGCGCCCAATTTATATATTTTTATCCCGAATTCATTTTATGATATTGGCTTGTGGATCGGACTGGGGTTCTTCCTGCTTGCCATGGCAATTTGGGGGTGGGTAAACTGGCGCGCGGAGATCACATTCACTCATCGTCAAATTACTCTCATGGCTTTGGCGGTATTAACCCTCGTGCCGTTTGTGTTGCCAAAAATGCACGACCGTTATTTTTATCTGGTAGATGTATTTTCATACGCGGTCATCCTTTTTGCGCCTGAGATATGGTTTGCGCCGCTTCTTTATCAACTCATCTCCAGCCTGTCATATTCCGCCTTCCTTTTTGGTGCGGACGTCACGGTCGTGATGCTCGCCGCGCTAATTAATACAGGCACAACGATTTACATTTTGCGAAAACAAATCCTATCTTTAAAAGAGGCATAATGAAACTCAAAAAAATTGGTGCGATCATCATACTTCTTCTCTCAATACTCGCCTGCAATCTTGGCTTACCAGTCAACATCACATCCACGCCTGAAATCGTCGAATCACAGCCTACAATTGTTACGCCAGATGCTGTGACAACGTCCGCGCCTGCATCTTCAAACGGACCTGCTCTCGCGAACTGCTCAGTTTTCCGCACGGACAATTTCTGGAACACACCCATTGACTCGCTTCCGACTCATCCGCAATCTGATTCGTGGATCCAAAGCATTGGCTCCGCTGAAAATTTTCACATGGACTTTGGCTCAGGCGAATGGGACGGCGGACCAATCGGGATTCCGTTCAATGTTTTTTCTGGTTCAAGCGTAAATAAATACACCCTTGATTTTTATTATCCCGATGAATCAGATGCGGGACCTTATCCAATCCCTGACAACCCAAAAATCGAATATGGCTCTGATCATCATATATTGACTGTGGATACCGACACTTGCACACTTTACGAAATTTATGATGCAAGCTTTGACAATGGTGTATGGAGCGGCGGCTCGGGCGCAATCTGGGACTTGAACTCCAATGCTCTGCGCCCAGAAACATGGACATCCGCCGACGCGGCGGGCTTGCCCATTTTGCCAGGCTTGGTTCGTTACGATGAGATTGTGACTGGTGAGATAAATCATGCGTTGCGATTCACTGCCGAAGACACGGCGGGATATATCTGGCCTGCTCGACATCTGACATCTGACCCGCAAAACGGAATCCCGCCGATGGGCGCGCGTTTTCGCCTGAAAGCAGATTATGACATTTCAGGCTTTCCGCCAGAACTGCAAATCATTTTGCAAGCAATGAAAACCTACGGAATTATTTTGGCTGATAACGGCTCAAACTGGTTTGTCAGTGGCGCGCCCGACGAACGCTGGGACAATGACATGCTCCATCTACTCAATGTGTTGACAGGAAATGATTTCGAAGCGGTGGATACGTCCGTGTTGATGGTGGATTCTGACTCTGGAGAGGTTCGCCCATGAATTTGTCTGCAACGGGATGGTGAATCCGCGAATGATGTGTTCACACGGGCATGCCCGCACGGGGATTAACCCCCGTGCTATTCATACAAAGGCGGCTGAAGCCGTCTGGCTAATGGAAAGGCTTTCGCAACAATGCCATATTGGAAACTTTACTACCATTTTATTTGGGGCACGAAGAATCGCCTGCCCTTAATTGACCCTACCCTTGAGCCTCAGCTCTATCGCGCCATCGCGGCAAAGGCACAAGACATGGGCGGATTTGTTCACGCGATAGGCGGCATTGAGGAACATGTGCATCTTGGAGTTTCCATCCCGCCCAAGATTGCGCCTGCGAAGTTTATTGGGGATGTGAAAGGAAACAGTTCGCATTACGTCAATCACATCATCAAGCCAGATTTTGAGTTTTACTGGCAGGATGAGTATGGAGTGCTGTCTTTCGGTGAAAGAAATTTATCGTCGGTGGTACGATATATTCATAATCAGAAGCAACATCACGCGGACGGGACGTTGATCGCAGCGCTGGAGCGGATGGATGAATCATAGGTTGCGCGGACGGTTGGTGTCGGTTGGCATTGCCCGCCCGACGATGAACCGTCGGGCTACTTACGAAGGCGGCTCAAGCCGCCTAGCCCGCTTCAGCAGGCTTTGTACGAATAGCACGGTGGTTTATCACCGTGCGGGTATCATCGTGAGGGCAACGGATGTGCGGCATTATGCCCTGAAAGGGCTGAAAGGGCAAAGTTATAAGGATAAAGTTAAGTAAATTTCAAGGATAAATGTTATGAGCGAACCTAGCTTTTCTTTGAAACCAATTCTTTTGAAGGGATTGAAACGGGGGATCATTTACTCTTCAGTTTTTGCTTTCGTTACTACTGGCTGGTTCGTCGTCATAGCTACTGTTATGTCGAATGAATCGAGTTGCCGGGTTCTTTCTGACAATTCGACGTTTGAGTATTACAGCTGTATTCTGGCTAGCGTAGCAATTGCTGGAGTGTTGTTGACTGTACTTGCATTCATATTCATCGGCTTTCCTTTAATGATTTTTCCTGCGGTTCTTGGTTCAAGTCTTCTTTGTTTTTGGCTGTATCATGATTCTAAAAGTAATAGACTCTCACTGCCAAAATCTCGATTGAAAGGAGCGTTGCTTGGTAGTATTTCTGGACTTGCACTAGGCCCAATATTTTTCTTTAGAAACGCAAGCCAGATCGATCCATTAGCTTTGTTTGCTTCTTATGAATTTATTGATCTAACGTGGAGAGTTGGGCTTTTCATATTACCGTTTATTTTTGGTGGATTGGCAGGTTTTCTGCTGGCGACGTATTTAACAAAGGAGTTGAAAAAGGGTGTAGCATCAATTAAACCGAAAGAGGAATATTTTCAAATCGATTGGGAAGCGTTGCAAAAAGAAGCACAACAAGAAAAGAATGACTTGACACCTGACACTTAAACACATGACACTTCCATTCACCCCTCGACCCTCCCAACAAAACATCCTCCGCTACACAGGCGGGCGGCTGGGTATTGCCGCGGTGCCTGGTGCGGGCAAGACGCACATCCTCTCCGCGTTGGCGGCGCAGATTATACATAGCGGCGCGCTTGGCGACGATCAGGAAGTGCTCATCGTCACACTCGTCAATTCGGCGGTGGACAATTTCGAAGCGCGCATCAAACGCTTCTTCGACAACCCGCTCCAGGCGCTATACAAATATCGCGTGCGCACACTGCATGGGCTGGCGCATAACATCGTCCGCGAGAAGCCTGCGCGCGTGGGGCTTGAGGAGCGCTTCAGCATCATTGACGAGCGTGAGGCCGGTTTCATCCGCCGCGAGTCGGTCAATGCATGGCTGGCGTCGCACTCGCTGGATGACTACCTCGACCCTGCCCTCGATCAATCCAAAATGGATTGGGTCAAACGTCAGCAACTGCCTGATCTATTGGATTCCCTTGCCTTAGCCTTTATCCGTTCATCCAAAGATCGCCTCCTGACTCCCGAAAGCCTGCGCGCCAAACTGGATGCTCTCTCTGCGCCTTCGCGAAGCACCCCTTCGGGGCTGCCTCTCGCCGAACTCGGCTGGAGCATCTACAGCGACTATCAACGCGCCCTCGCCTATCGCGGTGCTGTGGACTTCGACGATTTGATTCGCCTCGCGTTGACCCTGCTCGAAAACGATGAAGAATATTTGGCGCGCCTACAATATCGCTATCCGTTCATTTTGGAAGATGAAGCTCAAGACTCGAGTCTGACACAGGAGAGGATATTATCTTTATTATCTGGTGGTTACGCTGGTCGAGTAGTTCCGAGCGATAGCGAGGAACGTATCGAGACCAGAGGTTTTCAAGGAACTGCTGGTCTCGATACGTCCCGCGAAAACCAGCGGGACTACTCGACCAGCGAGGGTGGAGGTAATTGGGTACGCGTGGGCGACCCCAACCAGGCTATCTTTGAAACGTTCACCACAGCATCGCCTGAACTCTTGCGCGCGTTCATTCAAAACAACCCCAGCATAGACATGCCCGAGTCGGGGCGGTCACAACCGTCAATATTCGCACTGGCGAATCATCTCATTGATTGGGTGATGACATCGCATCCCGACCCGAATGTGCGGACAGCGTTATCCGTTCCGCATATTGTACCTGCGCCCGCGGATGACCCGCAGCAGAATCCGCCCGATGACCCTGAAGCCATCAAATTTATCAGTAAGCGATATACGCCTGACGAAGAAATGGAAGCGGTGGTCAAGTCTATCAAGAGTTATGTCGATTCGTTTGCCGAGGCTCCTATTGAGGAACAGCCGACGATTGCAGTACTTGTGCCACGAAACGCGCGCGGCGTGGAAATGGTCAATGCTCTGCGTCAGCGCGGGATCGAGCCGATTGAGTTGATCTCGTCCACATCTGAGACGCGCGCGGCGGCGGGATCGTTGAATATGTTATTGTCGTATCTGGCGGACCCGCAGTCGGCGAGCAAGTTGTCAAATGCTTATCGCGTGTATCGAAGAGATATTTTCGGGTCGAAGAACGTAGGAGCGGAGCGGCGCTCCGCCCAGGATGATGAGGGTCGCCCCTACATCGAACAGATTCCCACCTTGTTGCGGAAGATGGTTGATGTGGAAAACTTCATAGCGCCGCGTCAAGATCATGACTGGCTGGCAACTTTCGGTGAGAATGAAGCGGACGCCGAAGCGAATGCGGAGGCGGTCATCCAGGAGTTGAGCGCGTTTCGAGTCAATGTCCAACGGTGGTTGAACGCGGTCACGCTTCCCATCGATCAACTCGTGCTGACGCTGGCGCAGGATGTGTTCAGCGAAGCGTCGGATTTGGCGCTGGCACATAAACTGGCTTTGGTGCTGAGACAGGCCGCGGACGATCATGCTTATTGGCGCCTGCCGGAGTTGACGGCGGAACTGGCGGTGATCGCGAAGAACGAACGGCGCTTCATCGGTTTCTCGTCGGATGATTCGGGCTTTGACCCCGAACGGCATCGCGGACGGGTGGTGGTGACGACGATGCACAAGGCGAAGGGGCTGGAGTGGGACCGCGTGTATTTGACGTCGGTCAATAATTATGACTTCCCGTCGAACATACCGAATGACCGTTTTATTTCGGAGCGCTGGTTCGTTCGCAGCGGATTGAATCTCGAAGCGGAGGCGCTGGCGCAGTTGACCGCGCTGGGGTCTCGACTGCCTGCGTCTCGACCACCGAGCGATGAATATGACTGGTACGAGGAAGGCGCGGCGACGATGCGCTCGCGGCTGGATTACGTCAAGGAACGCCTGCGCCTGTTGTACGTGGGCATCACGCGCGCGAAACGGGATTTGATTGTGACGTGGAATTCAGGCAGGCAAGGCGATGCAACGCCGTCCCTGGCGTTAAGTGAGTTGATGGGGTGGTGGGAGGGGAAATAAAAGGCGTATAATATTCACAATTTGGTTAGTAAAGAGGTTAATTTGAGCACAACTCCAATAATAAAATACGAATCACATTTGTTACGCACCAAATACCTTGGCGAGGCTCGTGTATACGTTTTCGAAATCTCTGAATCTTCCCCGATAATCTGTATGGTCGTCGGTAATTTAGATAAGAATGTTCCACTTGTCAGAGTCCATTCTAAATGCTTTTATAGTGAAGTGTTAGGTTCATTAGATTGTGACTGTCGTGAACAAATAGAACTTGCTTATGAAATGATACATGCTGAGGGATCTGGGGTCTTTATGTATTTGGAACAAGAAGGAAGAGGCTGCGGACTCATTAGCAAAGCGAAAGCTTATTCCCTAAAAGAGAACGAGGGACTAGATACTGTAGAAGCATATAAAGTCATGGGATTAGATGTTGATCCGAGAAGATATGATAATGCGGCTGAAATACTAAAGTTTTTGAGTCTAAACAGAATTAGGTTGCTTACAAATAATCCACGTAAGACTTCTGGGTTAGTAAAAAACGGGGTTGCAGTAGAAGAGGTCAGGCTTCGAGTAGAGCCAACGCCTTCAAACTTGGAATATTTAATCGTCAAGCAAAAGAAATTAGGACATGATTTAGGATTAAATGGGAAAAAGGGAGACTAATATGGCAGTTGATAAATCCAAAATTGTCGTTTTAGGTGGAACAGTGATGGATTTAGTATTTCCCGTTCGAGATCTACCGAATTGGAAACAAGCCGTACAGGCGAAATCTTTTAAGATGTATCCTGGAGGCAAAGGATTGAATCAGGCAGTCGCGTTGGCACGTCTGGGAAGTGACGTGTCATTAATTAGTGCTGTTGGATTTGATGATTTTGGAGAACAAATTTCGGACTTTCTGCAAATGGAGAGAGTCAATCACGATCATTTGCAAGTTGTTAAAGATGGATATACCGATGTTACCAGTGTCTTTGTAAACGAAGATGGCGAAGTAGCCTATGTTGGATGGAAGGGAATATCGGATACAGAAATAACAAAAGAACAAATAAAAAATGCGGAGGAAATCATCAAGCGAGCCGACGCCTTATTGATTACATTCGAAGTGCCTGTCCGAATCATTAAGCAGGCGATGGAGATAGCCAAAACCAAAAAAACGTTAATCGTTCTCAACCCATCACCGCCTTTAGATCGGTTAGACACTCCGCCTTATGAATTATTAAACTACGTTGACGCTTTGATCCCTAATGAATGGGAAGCAAATCAATTTCTTCGGACTAATAGTGAAAGTGACCAATTGGCCCATAATCTGCACGAGATGGGAGCGACAATTTCATGTGTAACAAGTGGCAAATATGGTTGCTCTGTAGCTACCAAGGGCAAAGTGAAAAGCTATCCTTCATTTTCGATAGGACAACCTGTTGACAAGACTGGGGGCACTGATGCCTTTTGTGCTGCTTTCACCGTTTGCACACTAAGTAATTATCTCAAAACCCTTTGAGGGCATATAATTTGTATGCAGACAAAGGATAAACGATGAAGAAAAAGAAACCTTTACCAACGATCTGGGAAGTATCTGACGAGCTATGGAAGCGCAT
>Ga0247727_10003099_pt1 | contig 37218 bp, 42 predicted proteins | sample WisWelCaveWW1625_FD_202498 | JGI IMG/M metagenome (GOLD analysis project Ga0247727, IMG submission 202498) | Biofilm microbial communities from Wishing Well Cave, Virginia, United States - WW16-25 | ecosystem: Environmental > Aquatic > Deep subsurface > Groundwater > Cave microbial mat | place...
AAGGTGAAACTGAAACAGCCCACTGTCGATGTCTCGCTTGAGATAATCGATGGCAATATCTATGTCCTGACTTCGCGCACAGAAGGTCCTGGCGGAATGCCGCTTGGCTTGCAAGGCAAGGTCATCGCGCTGATAGAGGATGATGCTTCTGTCATCGCAGCTCTGCTCGTGCTGAAGCGCGGCTCGATGATAATCCCTGCCTTTCTCAAGGAAACAGACCCGTCATTGCTCAGGGCATTCTCTTACCAGCACTGGATTGAGCCAGAGAAGATCGCTTCGATCGCAGAGCTTGATACGCTGACAGGGAAACATAAGGCGCTCGCAGTTGTGCTGAACGACACGATCGACAGCATTCGGGAGTTAAGTTTAAATGCGCTCGTGCTTCGGCCTTTGTCAGGAATGAATAGTGAGGAGGTTTTGCGTGAACGAAAGTCCTTTGAGCATCTGTGTAGCGCCGACAATACCTGAACCAGTTGTCTGGACAGACGATGATGCGAAGTTTGCGCAAGAATTTGAGCACAGAGTCCAGGACACGATTGAGTGCTACCATCTTCTGGACAAAAACGACAAGATTCTTGTCGCGGTCAGCGGTGGCAAGGACAGCACAGCAGTATTGCATGTCTTGCACAAGCTCGGCTATCCTGTGGAAGCAGTCACTGTTGACGCCCACATCGGCTGCTATACCCAGCAGAATCTTGAGAACATACGTTCTGTCTGCAAGAAAATCAATGTAGTCTTGCACGAGATCCCTTTCAGGAAAGAATTCGGAGCTTCATTGTGCTATATCCGCGATTATCTGAAGGAACGCGGCCATAATTACAAGTCATGCACTGTATGCGGCGTCTTGCGCAAGCACTTGCTCAACAAGAAAGCCCGCGAACTCGGCGCGACAAAGCTAGTGCTCGGCCACAATCTGGACGACGAAGCACAGGTCATCCTGATGAACCTGTTCAAGAACAGGCCGGCATTGAATGCCCGTTTGGGTCCGAAGACAGTATTGACAGACAATCGCCTGGTGACTCGCGTAAAACCATTGTATCTCATCCGGGAAGATGAAGTCATCAGATATTCCAAGCTCATGCAGTTCCCTGTGAAGTACGGCAAGTGTCCGTGTTCGTTCGAAGGATTCAGGCATGCCGTGCGTGATTTCTTCAATGATTACGAAAAGACAATGCCTGGCATAAAGGAGAATGTCGTGCAGGTCTTCCTGGAAAACCGCGGCTTGCTGCAAAAGCGTTTTGCATCACAAGAAATCTCTGTTTGCGCTCAATGCGATGAGCCTTCAACAGGCAGCTTATGCAGGGCGTGCATGCTGCTTAACCTGGTCCGCGAGCCTAAAGAGCCCAGCGAGCTCAGCCTTGCTCAGCTCCCTGCACGTTCCTGACGGAAGCTCTTTGAGCGCGATGTTCGCTATCTGTGTCCTTTTCAGCCTTGCGACAGTATACCCCAGCTTCCTGAATAACCGTTTCACTATGTGCTTGCGGCCTTCGTGCAGGACGATCTCGACGTGGACAGGGGTATGCACTGAGACTTTGTCTATGACAACCATCCTTCCAGCGATCCTGATGCCTCTCCTGAGCCTGCTCGCGTCCTTGGAATTTATCTCGCGCGCGAGCGTGACGTGGTATGCGCGCGGAGTCTCATAGCGCGGGTGCATCAGCAAATTCGCGATTTCGCCATCATTCGTCATCAGCACAAGCCCTTCTGCGTCCCTGTCAAGCCTGCCGACAGGATAGACCCTGACTCCTGGAGGCACGAACTGCAGCACAGTCGGCCTGCCGTGCGGGTCAGAGACAGTGCTTATGACTCCACGCGGCTTGTTCAGGACATAGTATTTGTTCTGCTCTGGCCTTATCCGCTGCCCATCGACGCGGATGTCATCTACGCCAAGGTCTGCCTGGTCCCCCAGCTTTATCTTCTTGCCATTGACAGTTACCCTGCCTGTCGCGATGAGTTCCTCGCATTTTCTCCGCGATGCGATTCCTGCGTGAGCAAGTATTTTCTGGACACGTGCGCGCATAAGTTCACCTGGAATGCGAATGTGTCGGAAATGCAGAGCATTTCCGAGCACCTTGCGCATCTGCTGATGCGCAACGTTTAAATAACTATGCTCAGTAATTTGTGGCATGTCCGACATAGTGTTTCCTGACAGGAATGAGCACGAGTTTTTCGCGATGGCGCAGAAGCTCGGCACAAAAACGCTCGTCCTGGTGTATCCATCTGCAGAGCTCGCAGCACATCCACCAGCTGCTCCGAAGGGATTGCACATCCGGACTGCTGTGTTGGCAGAGCCTCGCAAGGCCCGACAGTTCAGGCAGGGCGGCATGCTCGCGTTCGTCAAGTGCTCTGACTCGGACAGGGCTGTGCTCGAGCAGGGTGCTGCAGATGTCTTGTTTGGGGCAGAGAGCACGCAGCCAAAGGATTATGCTCACCAGCGTGGCTCTGGACTCAACCACGTGATGTGTGCGCTCGCTCACAAGAACAAGGTCGCCATAGGATTCAGCTTCGAAAGCATCCTTTCGGCTTCTGGAGCCCAGCGTGCGCAACTGCTCGGCAGGATGATGCAGAACATGATGCTGTGCAGGAAATACAAGGTGCAGATGGTCATCGCGAGCTTTGCGACAGATCCGTGGAAGATGCGTTCATCGCACGACTTGCAGTCTTTCTTTACTGAGCTTGGCATGCATCCTGCAGAGGCGAAGAAAGCGGCAAATGCTTTCTAGCCAGCAAGCGCAGAAACGCATTCCTCCTTGAGGACAGGGTGATTGATTTCTTCGCAATTGCGCCTGTCACGGCTCTCGAGCGCTGCTTCATAACGCACGAGTTGGTCGCAATCTTTCTTTGCCTTGCCAGAATCAAAGTATGCGATATCCCCGCGTGCAGCAGCCTCGCATGAGAAACGCGAAAAGCCCTTGTCGCAACCAGGCTGTCGCGCAGCCAACGCGCGACATTGTTCCTGCAGGTCTTCTTCTGCGGTTTCGCACATTGCAGGATCCTGGGTTATCGCAGCGACGCATAATGGTTTCTTGACCAGGCTGAGCTGGTCGCACGCGCCAGTGTCGCCAGAAGCAACAGCCTGCGCGAACTCGCTGTATTGCGCTGCCTGTTCGACGCACTCTTCTGCCAGGAAGGCCTGAGTCTCTGCAGGCACAGGAGATGGCGCTGGCAGCAGGAAGTAATACGCGATTCCTCCTGCGATAAGCACGAGGGCGATGAGCACGATAAGCGCGCGCTTCATTGTCTTTGCAGCTCCAACCAAACTATATCTATTTTTCGGTACCGGCACGTGATAAGCTTTTTAAACCGAGGAGCACCTTCTCCTCGGCATAAAAGAGGGAATGCAATGCAAAAGATCGTGGTTGTGATAGCTATTCTGCTAGCGCTAGTCCCTATCGTCGCTGCGAAGCCGTTGGAGATAAACGTGACCGAGATATACCGCGCTACAGGCGGCGGGTGCTGTCCCACTGACACTGTCAATTTCAGCGTGACCAAGACTTTCAATGAGGTGGCTTTCGCTGCCTGGATCGTGCACCATCACAGTTGCGGGAATTCTCTTGCCTTCAAGGTGTTGTTATCGGACGGCTCACCTACCTATGAGACAAGCTGGAGCCTCTGCCTTGTCGGCAGCGCAGTGCCCATAAACGGTTCGCGCAGCTTGAACGACACTCCTGGCGATGGTGTCAGCTATAACGGCTACATAGGAAGCCGAAGCCCTGGTTTTGCCTGGCTTGAGTTCAGGATCAAACCAGTCATCATCAGGAAGACGCTTGACCGCGAGGATGACGTGACAGACTTAGGCAACGTCTCTGAAATCACTGACGCCTCACCCAAGTCGAATTATTTCCGCGTGAGCACGCCCACATCAGGGGTTGCGGTCTGGGTCGGAACTGAGGATGACATCGGCACGCGTGAGACAAGCGACCGTGACGCGCACGTCTTCGCGTGCGGCGACACGAACGAGAACAAGATCTGCGACGTCAACGAGGCTGTGTACCAGCAGTGCGAGAACGCAGGCGGCGACTGGTACAGGGGAATCTGCTGCGGAACCAATGTCACGACTTGCGCTTATGTCCAACAATACCAGACCGGCACTGTGAGTGTCTGCGTCGCATGGGGGAATCCTCCGAGAGGCAGTACCATTGCCCCCTGCATCAGGTACGAGAACCAGCCGGTATACGTGAACCTGAGCGCCATCTGCGGCAACAATTCAGAAGGCGATTGGGAATGGATTCCGGCAGATGACATTGGTGAGATCCATCCGATGGTTTGTCCTGATGCCTCTGTCGTTCCCAACGGCACAGGGTTTTACAGTTGCGGCGACCAGCTTGGAAACTCGACCTTTTTGTTCGGCGACTTCAGGAATGTCACGTTCGCGGGCTTCACGCACGAATATTCGTGCGACGACAAGTTCGTCGAGGAATGCACAGGCCAGGACGCTGCGTTCTCGCCAATCAACTGGCTTCCGACAGGAGCCGTGGGCAGCAGGCCTGGCACTTGGTATTGCGCATCTGATGGCGACTGGACGACTGACCTTGATATCAAGGACAACACCAGCTGTATGCTTGCTGGTTTTTCCTGGACTGGCAGCAAGTGCTGCAGCGAGGCAGATGATGACGAGGAATACTACAATGATGATTCACCAGGAGCGCTTGGCGGATGCTGGAACAAGGCATTCATCGAGTCAGGGGAATTCAGCGTTGAGGACCGCGTGCTGAACTTCAACGGCTCGTTCAACGGCTGCCGCATCACAGAATCAGATTTGCTTTCGCTCAAGGACTTTCACACCAGCGGATGGCTGATCAACAACAGCCTGCGCTTCTGCGGTGCAGTGCTCTATGACGCCCAGCCTGGCGGCCTGCCGCACGCAGTCTGCCATCCTGATGGAATCTGGCGGTTCACTGACGCGCCTGGAGGCACGATTGAGAAATCCATCGCCTGGCCAGGGCTGGTCAATCTTACGCGCCTCAACCAGACAGGATGCTGCGCGTACGAACAATGCTGGAACGGCACCAGATGCCAGCCATTGGACGCGTTTTACCGCATTGGTGATTTTGGATTTGAGTGCAAGCTCCCGCCGCCCCCGCTTCCGCCGGCACAGCCTATAATGTGCGTCCCGAAGACCTGCGTCATGTCCAATTGCACAGCCAGACTGTCGGCAGAATGCGCCGCAGCCAATTGCATCCCGATATCCTGCTTCAGCAGCATGATGAACGAGCTGTGCACCACGCCTGGATGCGCGCCGGCGACGTCCGGGAGAACCCCGGGACCGGCTCCGATCGGCAGCGGCGCGATGTGCACAGTCTATCCGGATGGCAGTATTGCGTGCGTCGCCTGAACACGAAGATCCTTATGAGAAAACTCCTTATTCCACTTGCGGCGTTCGCACTCCTGCTGCTCCCCGCTGTTCTTGCTGATGAAGGTGCGCTCTGGTTGTCGATCAGTGTCAAGTATTCTTGGGACCTTTCTATGGCAGGCAACTGCGTGAACGCGACCCAGTGCCTCTTGCACCTGCAGGGCAATGCGTCTTACGATGGCGATGTCAGCAGGTGGTTCAGGCTTTCTGACCCAAAACTCTGGCCTAGGTGTGTCAACAGCTCCCAGAATATTCTGGATTATCTGTGTGAGAACGGCAACTGGACAACGCGCACCAAGCACGTCGCGCTCCAATTCCTGCAGGTCGCAGAAGCCGCCCAGGATGACTTCACGCTCTTCTGCGACAGGTATGAGCGCGTGCTGAACAGGTTCAGCTACAGGCTCCAGGGCGTGCCTGTGGAGAATTATCTCGGCAGGAACTGCCCGAGCGAAGGCGGGCTGATTCCGTGCGTGAACAGCCTTTGCGTGCTCGCAACCCCGGCAGCGATCGCCGTTGGCACGACGCTCAATGCGCCAGTAGGCGACACCTTGCATTCTTTCTTAAGGGCATTGGGCAAGAGCGCTGCGCTGTGCAACACTGTCAACCCTAATGCCACTGTATTCACGTCCTGCGGAGAGAACACCTGGTATAATCCTGCGATCCAGGCAGTCATATATCTTCCTGCGGCTTTGACTCCCATTGCTCCGCAAAGCGCTGCGGCAGCGAGACTCAGCGCCCCGATGGGCGCGATGAGCTCATATGTGACGTCTGTGCTGCACAACCCCAGGACTGAAGGCAGGGATTTCAGTTTCTTCCCAAGGACGCACTTGTTCAATCACGTCTATGTCGCGCAGAAGGGCACGCGCGCGATTTTCGGCTTCCTTGAAGAGGGCATCAGGCCGGAATTGAATCCCATACCGCTCGACTACATCGGCGTCCGCTATGCTGGGATTGACATCGGCACAGACCCCTGCCGCTCGCTGATCAAGGTCTATGACGATCAGGCGTTCTGCGAGAACCAGACATCCCCTATGGCAGGATTCAACGTGATCGCGCGGCATCGTGATACGCCATCAGGTCTCGGGGCCAGTCCGATAGTGGAAGTCTGGCCTGCGCTGACCGGAAAGCTGAGACCATGAAGCACGCACAGATCACGTTGATGATTCTGATGGGGCTGATCCTCTTGATAGCCTTTGGCTTGGTGATCTGGTGGGGCACCAAGACCGCGACAAAGCGCACTGCCCCTGAGGCAGAGCACCAAAGGCTCAGGCAAGTCGCAGTGCAGCCTGTCAGGGATTATGTCCAGTCCTGCCTTGACATCACCACAAGCAATGCGCTCGAGCTGCTTGGCAAGCAGGGTGGTGTGCTCTACCAGGCGCAGGGAGGGCTCACCCCTGACGTGCGCCCGCAAGAGAGCGAGAGCTTCGTGGTGTACGATGGCCTCAATGTGAGCTATGCCATAGTGCCTCCTTCAGGGACGATCGGGCAGCTGTTCTTTTCAGAGCCGCCGGATTATCCTTACCGTACTTTCCCATACCTTTTCCTTAACGATAACGAGAATCTGGGCACAGTCATCAAGACACAGTACGAGGGCTATTTCGGCATCCCTCGGCTCGCGCCATTGCTCAAGCCAGGCGAGGAATCCATACAGGCGCAGCTCGAGTCATTCATCAATTTCAACCTGCCGCGATGCACTGAATGGAGCACGTTCCAGCAGCAAGGGCTTTCTGTCGCTGCAGGCATTCCAGAAACCACAATCACGATCGCAGAGAACATAACCCAGGTCGAGACAGAGCAGTACTTCACAGCCCACGTTTACTGGCAGGTCGATGTCAATGACTTGGCCACAGGCGCGAACACGACGATATCAGAGTTCTCGCTGGGTTATCCTGTGCATCTGGCAAGGTTCTATCTTTTTGTCAAGTCCATCGTGCTGGATGACGTCGGCAATAGCAGCTTTGATCCACGCACCGCATCTGATCCAGCCACGCCTGTGTCTGTGGTGCAGGACGTGAATCCTTCCGGAGGCGATGACCTGATAATCGTCCAAGACAGGGCGTCTCAGCTCCGCGGCAAGCCGCTGGAATTCCGCATCCTCAGGAAGAACAGGATTCCTGCCTTGGAGTGGATCAACCAGACAGGACTTGACGGTTTTGAGTTCATCCCTGCAGAGATGTGCGGTATCAGCTCGCCGAATGTGGTGATCGACCAGGGAGTGCTGTCCATCAGTCACGCGAGTCCTGACAGTCCTGCCGCGTCCTGGAGCGCTGAACTGGAAGCGATGGATCCTGACGAGGATGCGATCACCTTCCGCACACTGGGTCCTGCGCCGCTCCGGTTGCCTGGTCCGGCAGCGATGTACCGGCTTTACGTGTACGCCTCTGATGGGAAGGAAACAGAGGACTACCAGCCACTGAGAGTGATGAGGACAGGCTGCCCGCCATGAAAAAAATCATCCTTATGGTTGTTGTGGCATTCGCAGTACTGGTCGCGCTGTCTGCGCAGGCCAGCCATCCTGGCTGCTGCTGCACTCCCCCTGACTTCAAGGGATACCTGACGACAGACCACACGCTCTGCGATGTCGGGGAGAACTTCACTGAGAAGCTGCCCAATGTGACGCATCCGACGTGCGACGCGATATGCGAGGCAGTCTTCCTCCCTCCGATCACTGTCCCTCCTCCTGCAGATTGCAGCTCGCCTCAATTCAAGCCTGCGCCAACCAACCTGAAGGTCTTGCCTGTCAAGGGCAGGAAGCACCTTAGGCTCACTTGGGACGCCTTGCTGTGCGACGCCTACTCGGTCAACGTATCACGCTGCGCAGGAGATGACTGCATACCTGTGTTCATCGCGCAGATACCTCCTACCACAGTCTATACAGACATCGACCCTGGATTGCTGTGGAACACCAACTACACTTATCAGCTCACCGCGAACTATATCGTGTCAGGGGCATCAAGCCCTGCGATTGGGGAGCGCAATCCTGGAGACCTTGAGTGCTGGGACCAGGGTGATGCCGAGTTCTGCATCGGCAGCTATTATTATGACAGGTTTGAGGGCTATCTCACGCAGCACGGCTACCTTGACACGACTCCGTTCGAGTTCCAGGTCGGTTTCAGCGGGGCAGTGGACAACACTTTCTCAGGCAAGTTCAACAAGGGATGGAGATGCGATCCGGCCAACCTGCTCGGCGTGAGCCAGAATGCGGCAGCGAGGAACTGCCCGAGCGACAAGGTCTGCGTCGCTGACGAGGCAGGCGCCCAGTGCCTGCCTGTGACCCCTGACTGCGGCGCTGGAGCGCCCTTCGGGCTGTACTTCACCGCGGCAGCGTGCGAGGCGCAAAGCTATTGCTTCTTTGACCGCTCGCATGGCTCGGTTGACAACTGCTATGCTTGCAGCCCGCGTATGCGGTGCGCTGACTACCGCACTTCAGGGGCCTGTGACCGGGATCCTTGCAAGGCAGGCGATTGCGGGTGGCGCGATGTCTTCCCTCACATCGGCATCGGCGTGTGCGTCGACACGCGGTTCTCAAACTGCCTGTGGTGCACGCACATCGGCACTCCTGGCTTGGAGAACAATGCCGCGTACAATGAGGTGTTTGACCAATGCACTGAGCGCAAGGCAAGGGAATTGTCTGTCGAGCCTGATAATATCTGCACGTACAACAAGAACGCCCAGGAGAGCAACTCCTGCGACACGACAGCGTGCATGGACTACACGATCCCTGAGTGCGGTTCTCCAGCAGGCGGAATAATCCTGAATCCTGACAATTCGCTCGAGACTTTCAGCACAGACAAGTGCGACATCAAGGTCTGCCAGACGATTAACTTCACTGTGCAGGGAAGGAGCATCATCGAGTGCATCAAGAACCATGATGGCAATGGTGCCGCAGACTGCCACGAGCTTGCTCCTGACCGCAGGATATGTGAGCTTGACCACTTCCCGCCAGACACCGCTCTCGTGCCGAGCGCTTACGTGTTGGGCAGGATGGACTGGCTTGATGTGCAGATGCTTGACAGGTTCAATGGCACGCATGACGGCCAATACATGGACGGCAGGCCTGGCTATCGCCTGCGCGTGTGCGTGGTTGGTCCGAACAAGCCCTGCACAGACGCCGCGATTTTTGTCGAGACCAACCTTTCCTGGCTGAACTTCAACGACCTTAGCCTGCAGGCAGGGCGCACAGTCCTGGCCACGATGGCTGTCGGAAAGAACACGTTGCGGTATTACGGTATTGACAATCGCCGGAACCCTGAGATAGTCAAGGAGATGGATATCATCGCGTGCAATCTCTGCCAGGGTCCGAAGGTTCTCGAGACATCGGTCACTCCAGGACGTCTTGTTGCAGGCACTTGGTACACGATATCAGACCTGCCGGTGATAACTGCCTCTCTCAACGAGCTTGCCACGCTCACATCAGCATCATTAATCGCAGGCGACACAGTGATGCCGGTGACAGTCACCCCACCAAGCGGAGCTAATTACGATTACCGCTTTGTCCCATTGAGGGCATTGGATGACGGTGCATACACTCTCACATTCAACTCAAAGGACAGCAATGGCAAGCAGATGGACTTCCCTGGCTCTGTCGCGTTTGTTGTCGACACGACCCCAGGCAACGTGAGGATAACGCCCTCTGACGGAAGCGTCATCAATGTGACCAGCGTGGACATAACCTTCGAGTTCGACGGGCCGACGATCATCCTGAACGCGACTTTGGAAGAGGAAATCTGGATAAGCAAGTACGCGACAAGGAGACGCATCATCAATCTCGCGCCTTTGCTGAGCTCGACTGACAACATCACGTACACCACGACAGTCTCGCAGCTTTCAGGCGGCAAGAAGCACCTCAAGGTGGTCGCAGAGGATTTCGCAGGCAACCCGACCATAGGCAAGTCCAGCTTCTGGATCAACACAGGGCTCCTGCAGCTGCGGATGCGCGAGCCGAGCTGGGGAGTGAGCCCGACATTTGTCTTCGACGTCGTCATCGACACGACGCGTGTCGCGGACTGCAAGTATGTCTACAATGTGCCGGCTGCCCCGCCGCTCACCACATTCGAGTTCCTGCAGGCATTTGATTCCAGCACAGAAGTGACGCACACCATCGACAACTTCAACAGGATTCCCGCAGGGGACCTCAGCGCGCACAAGCTCCACGTGTATTGCAAGGCGGGCAATGAGACAAAGGTCGAGAGCTTTGACCTGCGTGTCGACCCGACTCCGCCGATAATCAGGTCTGCCTATGCGGCGCCACAGGTCATCGTGGAGCGCAGGATTCCTGGCATGGACATCTTCACGACATACCTCAAGGCCCAGACAGATGATGACGGCTTCTGCAAGTACAGCACGCAGGATGTGCCGTTCGTGCTCATGGAGGGATTCTTCTCCGGCTTTGACGAGATCCCGAAGAAGTCGCATGACGCAGAGGTGAATGTCACGCAGGACAAGACCAGCTACACGTACTATGTGGCGTGCAAGAACACCGCAGGGCTGCCTTCTGTCACAGTGCCTGTCACGTTCTCAGTGGATACGAGCATACCATTCTCTGTCGCGAGCGCGACACCGCCTTATTCGAACACCACGAATGTCACGCTGCGCGTTGAGACGAACAAGCGTTCGTTCTGCTTTGTCGGGGAGACAGAGGATACGGTCCTGACGCCGATGGGCGCTTTCCTTTACGGCAACGCGCACACGCATTCTGTCTTCGTGAACAGGTCAGGGAATTTCAGATGGTACGTGCGGTGCAGCACTGGCGCGAGCGCAGAGGTGGGCGGGGTCAACATATCTGTGATCGTGGACACCACCCCGCCGTTCATGGAGTATGTCGATGACAGCTCCAACCTGGTCAACGACACAGAGTACTCGTATTTCCTTGACCAGCTGCAGGTCAGGTTCCTTGGCAGGGACAATGAGACAGCCGTCAAGGAATACTATTACCGCATCACGACCCTCCTTGCCAACGTGACTGTGAAGAACTGGACCCTGAGCACCAACCTGAACGGCACTGCTTTCTACGCAGCAGGCCTGAACCTCACAGATGGCAACAAGTACAAGTTCGATGTTTACGCGGTGAACATAGTCGGCCTCAAGGGAAGCCAGAGGTCAAGCAATGGAGTCACTATCGATGTCGAGAAGATGCCTGGCGAATGCCAGAATGGCGTCGAGGACTCTGAGGAGACTGACCTGGACTGCGGCGGCATCTGCCCAAGCTGTCTTGACGGGGCTGTCTGCGTCGCAGACACTGACTGCATGTCAGGCTTCTGCGATGATGGCATCTGCGCAGTCTCTGCCTGCGATGACCTGGCCAAGAACGGCAACGAGACTGACCTTGACTGCGGCGGTGGCGTGTGCCTGCCGTGCGGTTCAGGCAAGGCATGCGTCGCGAACACTGACTGCGTCACAGGCAGCTGCAATTATGGCACGTGCGGTGATCCTGAGGAATGCGCTGACGGTGTGCTGACAGGCACAGAGACTGACATCGACTGCGGCGGTTCTTGCCCGAACAAGTGCGCTGCAGACCAGAATTGCCAGACAGACGCTGACTGCGCTGGAGGATTGCCGTGCGTGGAGAGCACCTGCCAAGCTGAGCGCGACTCTGATGGCGATGGAGTGAAGGACGACCTTGACGAGTGCCCGAACACCCCGAGCGATGAGTTGGCTGACGAGAAAGGCTGTTCGATTTCCCAGAGGTTCACTTGTGGCGATGAAATATCTGATGGCTGGCGAATACGCTACTTCGGCAGCGTGCTCTGCGATGGCGACGGCGCTGCTGATGCAGATCCTGACGATGACGGGCTTGTGAACCGCGACGAGTACCGCTATGGCACTGACCCGACAAATCCAGACACTGACTTTGACGGCTGGGATGACACTGTCGAGATAGACAAAGGCACCAATCCTCTTGATCCTGAATCGCATCCGCCGAGCAAGCTGCGCATACTGCTCTGGGTGCTTCTTATCCTGCTTTTGCTAGGCGCATTAGGCATCGGCGGTTACATCGGATACCACTACTATCTTGAGAAGTATGCTCCAAAGCCGCCGGCAAGGCCAGCTCCTGCTGCGCCAAAGCCTGTGCGCAGGCTCAAGCCCTGGCCTGCCATAATTGAGCGGCTGCGCGGCATCGCGCGCAAGGTCGAGCCAGAGATAATGGACCGCGACTGGGTCTCGCTGACTGAGCTCGCTGAGCGCGCGAAAAAGGAGAAGGTCGTCATCAGGGAAGACATTTTTGCCAAGCTGAAGGCGGTTGTCGAAGGCAGGATACCGAGGAAGGAAGTGCCTTCGATAATGGCAGCCATACGCAAGGAGCCAGAGGCATTCGCCTTGCTCAGGAGGATAACGTTCGAGCACCTGCCTGCCGAGGAGAAGCAGTTCTTGCGCAAGCGCTTGGCATTGCTCAGGGAAGGCAAGCTGACCTCTGCGGAGATCGAGGAGATACTGGCAAAGCTCAGGGTGACTGCTGCATGGTATCGCGCGCACAGGAAAGAGCTTGAGCGGGAACTCGCAGAGTGGCTTGGCGAAGGAGGGAAGCGAAGATGAAACGCGCGCAGGTGATAGGCCAGGTGTTCATTTTCATCCTCGCAGGATTGGTTTTTGTCCTGATCATCACGTATGGATACCGCGCGATCACGAATTTCCTTGAGCGGGGAGAGGAAGTCCAGCTGCTTGATTTCAGGAACGAGCTTGAATCAGCCATCAACACCATAAAGCGGGATTATGGCAGCGTGCAACGGGTTGATTTGCGCGTCCCTAGCCGCACAGACGAGACCTGCTTTGCCTCGAATGAGCTCACGAGCGCCCAGGAGTCAGCGTTCAAGGCAGACAAGCCTTTGCTTTTCAGCGCCTGGTCGACTGGTTCAGAGAATGTCTTCCTCATCCCCCGGCAGCCGACGCCGATACTCATCCAGGATATGATAGTGGATGATTCCAATGGCTATATCTGCATGACCGCGGTGAACGACCGCGTCTCTCTCAGGGTTGAGGGCACTGGCAACAAGGCGCGGATAAAGCCATGGGCTGTGGGTGCCTGATGGACCGCAAAGCCATCGAAATGGAGTTCCACTGGATCTTTGTCCTGATAGCAGGAGCTGTCATCCTCACGTTCTTCTTCAGCCTGGTGCAGAAGCAGCAGGACTTGAGCGAACGCAAGCTGTCAGTCACGCTCGCTGCGCAGATGGACGCGATATTCACCGGCGCTATCGAGAGCAAGGGCACCACCCAGACCCTGGTCACTCCGCAGCCAGGCATAGCGTTCTCCTGCAACAATGTCTGCGAATGCGCTTACACGATCGGTGAAAAGACGACTGAATTCAGTGACAAGCTGATGTTCGCTCCGCCCCTGCTGAAGGGCCAGGACGCTGTCGCTTGGGCGCTTGATTGGAAGCTGCCGTTCAGGATCGCGAACTTCCTCATCCTGACAAACCCGACCATCAAGTATTACGTTGTCTATGAGACAAGCGAGAGCGTGTCAGAGCGGCTCCACGCGCGCCTCAAGAAAGCCCTGGCTGCAGAGCTGAATGTCGAGACCCTTGGCTCATTGTCAAGCGCGTATGACATGACATACCAGGGCGAGAGCCACACGCGCTTCATCTTCCTTGGCACCTCTGAGCCTTCCTTGTCCAGCCTGCACACCACTTTCGAAGAGCAGGATGTGTCAGGGGTGTGGATAAAGGACGAACGCAGCGCAGTATTCTCTGACAAGACTGATCCTGACGAACTCTCCTTCAGGGAGCGTGAAGTGCTGCTCGCAGGCGACGCGACTGCCTATGCCGCGATGTTCTCTGCAGATGCAGATATGTATGAATGCATGCTCAAGCGCGGTTTCGGCAAGATGGCTATCGTGGCAGAGGTGAATCACGGCCGCGCGCAAGAGCTGAGGGAAGCTCTCCTCGACCGTCCTGAATGCCAGTACATATTGCAGGATATCGACAAGGTGCGGGTGGCTGCTGCCACGCTCGGCGCAAGCAGGCGATTGAGCGAGCAGGTCCCTGAGGTCACAGAGGCATTTGGCACGATAAGGGCAGCGCAAGGCGAGTTGCAGCGCCAGAATGACAACCTGCTCAGGCAGAGCTGTCCGGAGTTGTACTGATGAGTAAAGCCCAGATCAAGATGTTCGAGACCGTTGGCGTGCTAGTGATATTCTTCTTCCTGCTCGTCTCAGGGGGTGTGTTCTATTTCAGGATCCAGGAGTCTTCGCTCGAGCGCGAGCTCGCAAAGCAGGCCCAGCTCAGGAGCTTGGAGGCAGCGCAGCGCGCCACATTCCTTCCAGAGCTTGATTGCAGTCTGGTCGGCATACAGCGGGAGAACTGCTTTGACATGTTCAAGCTTGAGGTCTTCACAGGGATTCTCGCCCAGCATGTGGAGGAATACTTCCAGATGTTCGGTTATTCCACGGTTGTCGTGCGCCAGGTCTATCCGGAGAGAGGATTCAATATGACGATCTACGATTATCCTCTTGACGAGTTCAAGTACGCTCCCAAGTCATTGATTCCAGTGCTCTTGTACGACCCGATAGGCAGGAGCTCTTCGTTCGCTGTGATGGAGGTCACCACATATGTCCAGGGCTAAGCAGCGCCGACATAGTCGGCTGGTCTTTGCCTGCAGGCAAAGGAAAGGCCAGATGGAGATAATGGGTCTTGCCATAATCATAATACTTGTCTCCCTTGGCTTGCTTTTTGCTGTGCAGTGGATGCTGAAGCAGCCTGCGATAAAGCCTGTGCAGCGGGCAAAGCAGGCAGTGGTCGCCGCGAATTTCCTGAGCGCTGCCTTGGGAGTCACGACCGAATGCAATGAGCGCACTGTCCGCGAATTGCTGCAGGACTGCGCGCTCACAGGCGGAGTCACCAAATGCGGTCCAGAGACCTCGTGCGCTTTCGTTGACGGCAAGCTGAAAGACCTGTTCAACGCGACATTGGATGAATGGGGGCAGGAGTATTACTTCATAATCCGAGGGCCAGCCGCAGTGCAGCGCATAGAGTTCAATGAGCCCTGTCCTGGCGAGCGCGAGCAGAAGATACATCCATTGCCAGTCGGCACTGGGGGAATAAGGATAGAACTTGTACTCGAGATGTGCCGCTGAAGTTTTAAAAGCAGCCCCTTTGTTCTCGTCCTATGGGGCTGTGGAGGAAGGTAAAGCGATGGCTTCCGTTGAGCCTGCTGGCCGCTACCGCGATTTATGTTCTTTCAGATAAGCCAAGTCCTGACCTTGAATCACGCGTTGACCGCACCGAAGAACAGGAACGCGAACAGCGCAGAAGCGAACGCAGACGGAAATGGCTGTTGTCAGGAACCGCAGCCTCGCTTGGAGCGCTTGGGCTTGCGCATATCTATCTGCGCGCAAAAGGCAAGAAGAAATCTTTCTTGCAGCCAGCTGTGGAGAATCCTGGCCTTAGCGGGCTGGTCACAGCGCTTGGATACGGCGCTGCCGCTTACTCCACCCGTCCTAACGTTTATTCTGCGATGGCTGGCAGCGTGGTTGGTCTAATGGTTTACGCGTCCACTGCAGTTCTGCATTTGGTCAAGCCGCCTTATTTTGTTAGGTATCCACGCTATCTATGGAATGTGATCCGCGGCACATACGGCCAGATCAGAGGTGATATCCCCCTGCTGCAGGATTCATTGGAGCGCATGCGCCAAGACATTACTAATCCTGCGCGGATCGATATAGACCTGGTTGATGTGCTTCTCAAACAGCACAGGATAGATGAAGCGCTTGACGTTCTCACGAGAGCCATGCCTAAGATAGACGACGCGGCAGCGGCTTCTGCATTTGAACGCGTCTTCTCGCAGCCGCTCGCGCAGAAGGTTGCGGACAAGGGTGATGCATTCAGCACGATGCTCGCGCATCTTAGGCAAGGTGACGTGCGCGAAGCTCTCGAAGTTGTCGACAAGTTCGCAGAGAAGGACCCTGGGCCTGTAAGCTATGCGGTGCGCGCATATATCACCCAATCCATCGCTGATGCCTTGCCGTCCCTGAAGCAGAGCGTTCTGAAACAGGACATGCCAGCCTTGGAAACGCAGGCAGAGGCTGCTTGGGTGCGAGCAATTACCAAGATTCTTGAGGACCCTGCGCGTGAGCAGAAATTCAGGCGTATCGGCGAATCGCGCAATGAAGTCCTTGAGTGTGATGCAGGGCCATTCCTGAGAAACCTGATCTTGCTCAAGCGATGTGACGTGTCTGTCGGCCAGAGACTGCGCGATGAGCGTGAGACAATGCAGGTCGGCCGCGTCCTTCACGGCAAGCAGGTCGCGCGCACTCTGGTTTACGTAGAGCACGATGGAAAATCATATCACGTCGTTCCGAGAAAGAAATCGCGCACCTTGCACGAGATAGTGAAAGAAGGCAATATCGAGGAACGCAGGGTTGCGCTCAGACACGCTTCTGATTTTCTCTTGCGCTATCATTTTTCAGCATTTCCTTTCCAACCGGTCTCGCAAGGGCATTATGCAGAGCGTCTCCATTCTGTCTTTTTGGACCAATTGCCAAAGTCATGGCTCGAGTGCGATGAGCAAAAACTGCGCGCTGAGCTGGAAATCGCCGGAATGCACGTCAGATATAATGTTCAGGGTGCTGTGCGCGGGTGGAAAAAGGACGCGACACACAAGAACTGGCTTCCAGACAAGCCTGAGGAGGACTTTGCGATAGATTACGAGCATCGTTCCAAGGTGCCTGTGCAGGAAGATGTCGTGCGCTTGGCAGAATTCCATAGCTCAACACCTTCTGAAAGGCTCATGGTGCGGAAGAATTATCTGAGAGGGCTTGAGAAGCGTTTCCCTCACGAGCGCGCGCAGTTCTTGAGACAGTATCGCTGGGCTGCGATGCAGCAGAATCTTGAGCTTGTCGGTTATCGCGCTCGGGACAAAGAGCTCGAAGAGGCAGCGTACCACTTGGAATCAGGCAAGGCACATGCGCGAAGAGTCGGGGAAAACCGGTTGGCAGAACTTCTGGAAGGCATCCGCGTGCCTACAGCCGCAGGACCATCAGCGGGCCATTGAGGTCGAATAGTTTCTCAGTTATGTCCTCTAGCCAGAACAGGATGCGCTGTTCTGCAGGATTTGCGTGGTCATATGATTTTGCGAAAAGACCAAGCAGTTCCTTGTGCTTTGCCACGAAATCATTGAGTCCTGGCAGGGAGAACTGGTAGAAGCAATGGTAGAAATCCTCGAAATACGTGTTGACTTTGCTGAGCATGCCCAGCGCTGCCTTGCTAGGTGCGAGCCCTTTCTGGCCGGCGTGCGTGCAGATATCGCGATACCTGTCGCTGATTTTCTCGAGCTGTTCTACTATCGTGTAAAGGGCTGTTGCTTGCTGTGATGCCTGGTTCTTGTTTATCAGCCGCCTGCAGAAGTCTGCCAGCTTGTTCACGTCCTTGTCCCGTAGGGTGAGCCGCTTCAGCCAATCGTGGTCTTTTCCTGACAATGCGCTCGCTGTCTCGTTGGCAAAGTCCTTGATCACCAGGAATTGCCGCCTGAGCACTGTGTCGAACTGGTCTGCGTGCGGCTGCGAGATTTCCCTGACAACCAGGTGATTCTTTCCGTGCTGCACGACCTCAAAGCCTATGAATTCTTCCCTTATGACCTCGTGTGCCAGCTCGAGCTCGTCGTGGTCAGAGAAGTGGACTGTGAACTCGTCATATCCTTTCTTGTACAATGCGCCTAGCGCGCGCTTGATTATCGGATTGAGATTGGTGATGTCTATCGTCGCCTTGGTTCCCTGGGGTGTAGACGCGCTGCTGAGAACAAGCTTTCCTTCTTTTTCATCCAGGCTTATCTCGTCTCCCTTGCTTATGCCGTGCTGCTTGACCCAAGTGCTCGGCAAACTCACAAGCAGCGAGTTCTTGCCGAGTTTTATGACTTTTCGCTTCACGTTTTCCATTTACATAAATACCCTATATAAGTGTTATGCGCCCTATGTTATATAGGTTAACATATATGGTATATGGCAAAAGTATATGCTACCTCCGGATATATTCCGGTTCTATCGGAGGTGATTCAGATGATACCGAACAAGGAATTGGTCGCGACAGCATATCTCCGGCAGGATGGCAGGATGAAGCTGGCTGAATTGCGTCGCAAGACAGGTGTTCCTGTGAGCACCTTGTATGACTGGGTGAAGAAGCGGAAATGCCTTGGCATCTCGCGCTTCACCGCGCTGCTGGACTTTCCCAGCATCGGATTTGCGACGCAGGCCACCATCTTGCTCAAGGCAGGCAAGAACGGCCGCAAGAGGCTTCAGGAATTCCTGCTGCATTCAGCGTCTGTGAATTCGCTCATGCGCGTCAACAACGGCTATGATTATCTCGCAGAATGCGTTTTCAAGGACCTGTGCTGCCTGGAAGAGTTCTGTGAGCAGCTGGAGTTTGAGTACAGCGTCAAGACAAAGGAGATTCATTTGACAGTCGACGAGCTCAAGCGCGAGGGCTTTCTCGCAGACCCTTTGGCGATCGCGCGGAGGGCTAAAAATGAGTAATCCTCTCGAGAAAATGGTCGCTGGCGCGCGAAAGACGCAGTCAAGGATACGTTTGTTTTTCTTCCTCACAGGGATGCTCTACGGTATCACAGCAAGAGACGCGAGCAACATCGCGACAGAATATCTCTCACGACCGCAGCCTAGTCGTCCTGCATACTGCGAGGCTGCGCTGGTCAAGGACGGAAAGACAGGCATAAGCATAGCAGACCCGCAAGGATGCTATGCCGCGTTCTTCGAATCGCGGCAGATCGAACGCGCGACAACCGCAGCGCTCTGGGATCTTCCAAAACCCTTACGCCGCGATGCTCTGCAGGAGATAGACAAGGACAGGAACCACCAAGTCACAGAGGAAGAGCTTGTCGATTATCACCTAAGGAATGAGTAAACTTTATATACCTAACAGCGCCACAACAATCATAAGAGAGAGGTGTATCATAATGGACAAACGCGCTCAAGGTCTTCCAATCACAACAATCATCCTTGCAATTCTCGGACTTGTCGTCCTTGTCATACTGTTCGCAGTCCTCACAGGCAGGATGACGATATTCACAGGCGCGGTCAATGAGTGTACAGGGGTTTGTTATGTTGGTTCTCTTCCGAGACCTGCGATAGACGGCGCTCTTGAGCAACCGTCAGGTGAGTTGACACCAGCTGGGTGCATGAAAGCCAAAGGAGAAGAGACGCGTGTGTACGGCAACTTTATTGCGCGCGGTATCCGCGATGACCAAGGCAAACCGATTCCGTGCAGTCAGGGCTGTTGCCAACGGCTGTGATGAATCGCGCCCAGGGTCTGCCGTTGAATACAATAATCATCGCGATACTCGCGCTTGTTGTCCTTCTCATCTTGATGTGGCTTACTGGTTCTAAGCTCGGCTGGTTTGGCAAAGGCGTTGCAAATGCCACGCAATTGCCAGAATGCCCAGATGACAAGATCAAGACCATAATAGAATGCGAGAATCCCTTGGTGGGCGAATATGTCAGGAAGAGCACCAAGGCAAAGCTCGGTTATGACGAAGTCTGTTGCGCTTCCTGAGCCACCGAAAGTCTTATATAAATAGTATTCTCGAAATCGACGTATGAAAAGAGGTGCCATGCCTGAAGTATCTAAGACCCTGCTCTGGCTCACGGCATTGCTCGCCTTCTTCCTGATAATAATCGCGATAGTGGCTAATATGCTCAAGAGGGGTGGCGGATGAGGCGCAATGGGGTGCTAGAGGCGCCTGGCACGCTGGTGAGCATAGCGATCATCGCGGTAATACTGCTCGTCACATTTCTAGGCCTGCTTCCTGGCATGGAGCGCAGGCTGGAAGCAGCTGAGGAAAAAGGCAAGTGTGAGTGGTCTGTTCTCATGGCGTCTGTGAGAAAGGCAGGCACTCTCGGCCTCTCAGAGGGCGTGCCTGCCGGCTGCAAGGCAAAGATATTCACAGTGACCATGGCTGAGCTTGAAAACCAGCGTAGGTTCGCAGGGAACCGTCTCGCAGACATACAAGACGCGAAGAGAACCGAGTACGAGAAAATCGCCAGGCATTTCAGGAGTGTTCCGGCAGGCATGTCAGACGAACAGATGCTGAAGGAGTTCGAATTGAACACCGTAATCGCAAAAGAACTCTTTGATTGCTGGGACAAGGTCTACAAGGGAAAGCTGCCCTTGTTTGACGAGTGGTGGAAGCTTTACGAGCCGTTCTGGGCAAAAGGCGGAGAGCCCACGACAAGCCAGAAGGCGGTCGAGACGTTCATAGGCGATTTCAAGTACGCTCCTGTGAACTGCGTTTTGTGCGCGCATGTATTCTTCTCTGACGATGTGATAAGGGAATTCGGGCAGTCGCCTTTCAACAGCAGGATAAGCACGCTGGACGAATGGCTGAGAATCAACCCCATCCCTCATAGCACTACATCTTATCTTGAATTCTTGTACGATGGCCAGACAGGGACTTATCTGTTCAAGCCGCCCTATGGGTCAAGCGATAATCCTTTCGCGATTGACAAGCAGGGGATAGCGATAATGTATGAGCGCGTAAACGTGCATACAGTCAGTGGCTGGTTTGGTGATATAGGCACTTGGCTGAAGTTGAGCAAAGCCGCTCCCGAGGACTTTAATTATCTCAAGCTCATCCAGTACGCGCCTGACGCGATACAGAATGAAGGGTGCACTTTCATGTTGAGGTGACAATGCTCAGGACTTTGTATGTGTTGTGGAAAAGCAGGAAAGCGATGGAAATTCCTGGCTGGGCGTACGTGATAGCCATGATAATCGGCTTGTTCCTGATATTGTTCGCAATCTGGGTCGCGGCAAAGTCAGGTCAGAAGCAAGCTGGCTGGCTTGAAAGGCTTTAAGATGCGAGGAAAAAAGGCATTTTTCGTCGGATTGCCAGTGCCCATCATAATCGGGCTGGTAGTGGTTTTCATAGTCGTATTCTCGATGCTCTGGGGTGTTGGCCGCGAGGCAGTGCTGAAATTCTTCGGCGAGCGCGGCATACTGAAAGGCCCTGAGGAAAAGAAGTTCGTGCCATATGCAGGGGCGGAGGTTACTGGTGACGACAAGAGGGCGCTTGATTCGATGAGGGCATTGGCGTGCTCTTTGTCAGTGGTGGCTACAGGCAGGGTGGATTATTCTGTCTGTCCAAGGCCAGACGAACCCCCGCCGAGGCCTGCTCAGATCGCCTCGACGCCAAAGACCCCTGGCGGCAGTGTTGTCGCCGTCACAGGCATGCAGGCAGCGCAGGCATCGTCCTGCCCTGGCATTGCTTATGGCCAGACTTGCGTCTCTTGCTTATCAGCTGCAGTGCCTGCGAATGTCGACAAGAAGCAGATGACATTCGATGACTTCAACCAGTTCCTGGTTGGCTGTGCCAAGGGCTCGAATTTTGCTGACGCGGATACTTTCTGCGGCAAGATCCCTGCAGCAGGCTGGAAGGACAAGTATGATATCACCAAGGCGAGCATTGAGACCTGGTTCAGGCAGAATGCTCCTGCTGATGTCAAGGCAAAACTGAATTCAGAATTCTGGTTTGATGTCGACCCGTCGCCATTGGACCAGAAGAAGGATTATTATGTATGCGCAGATGACGATGTCGACAACGAGATCTATATCTACGATGATCCGAGGAAGGATAATGACTGCAATGATGTCTTCAGGGCATGGCGGGAGGAAGGCGGTACTGTTTTCCAGATGCAATGCACCGTCACGACTTTTGAGCTTCCGCAGAAAGTGACTGCGGTCGAGCAATGGATTCCCTGGAGCGGGGACCCTAAGTACGTGGCGTATTACGAGGCATTCCCGATAGGAGAAGAGGCATTCTGGCAGTTGAAGGAAGGCAGCTTCCTGATAGACGTCGTGTTCTTTGGAGGTGTGCTCAACACGATCCCGATTGTTGGAAAGCTGATTGGCAAGATGGCAAAAGGGGCGTGGAAGGGGATGCAGGCGTTCTGGCACGCTGTCACTGGCAAGACTGCTGAAGAGCTGCGCAAGCAGGCAATCGAGGCATTGGCGAAGGACTTGGCGAAAGAGCTTGGGGAAAAGGTGAGCAAGGAGCTCGCAGAACAGGCAGCTCGTGAGATGTTTGAGGTCTTCAGCGAGCAGGGCTACCAGCGTCTCATACAGAAAGACCTGTTGTATGATGCCCTTATCTCGCGATGGTCAAAACTGGAGAATATCGGCGGCAAAGCAGTCGATGATGTGGCTGAAGACATCAGCAATCAACTGTTCGAAAGATTGCAGCAGAACGCGATCAGGCGAGCAGCAGGAAAGCCGGTGAAGACTGTGGAGGAGATAATGCGGGGCATAGACAATTACATTGATGAAATCGCGCTGAAGGGGGCGGATGTCGAAGTCAGGACTGCTGCGAAGGCAGAGATGCGTGGCGTGATGAGTGCAGAGGTTAGCTCAATAATAAAGGCAGAGTTCAAGCGCAAGAACGCCATAAAGCAATACCTGGCTCGGGATCTCCTGGACGTCGCATCTGACGGCACTTTGAAAGGCTTGAAGGCAGGCGCGTTGAGCAAGCTTTTCAGCCGCAAGGTCGGATCAGAGGTCCTGGAGAAATTGCCTGCAGAGGCCCGCCAGCAGTACATGGCGCGCGCAGGTCAGTACATGGATGACATCCTCAAGATGGAAGGCGATGACCTGGTCATAAATTACGGCAAGATACTTGGCACGGCTGACAGGAACGTCATTGTCGCTCTTAAGAACCAGTTCGAGGTGTTTTTCCGCGAGACATATGGAAGTCCTTCGCAATGGAGTGGACTGATTCCGCAGCTGTCCAACCCGCTGAAAATCGGGGCTCCCATCACCTTGTTTGGCCTCAAGATCCCTTATCTTTCACGCGCAGCAGGCATTGTCTGGGCGCCCGCAAAGGGAATGGCCAGTAACGTTTATGAACTCGCTTGGAGGAACCGCGTCGGCAGGTACATGGTTGCATACTTCATCGCCGACGCTCTTGCCGCAGCTGACAGCATGAATGAGAAGTATGAGCCTCATGGCAAGGACAATCTTGTCCTGAATTCGCCTTTCGGGTTCGACAGCAATCCTGTGTTCCCGATCCCTGCGGCAGCTGATTTCTATGCCAATCTTGTCAAGGAGGATGGCAATAACCAGCGCCTCTTCTTCGCGAGCCCGTGCAAGGCAGACCTGACAGTAACGAACACTCTTGGCAGCTGCCCCTTGGCCTCGAGCGGCTATGTTGTCGATTACGGCTACTACACGGTCCCTGTTGAGCCAGGTTCGATATCCCTGCTGCCAGGCAAAAAGATAACCACAGTATGGTCTTATGACGGTGTTTCTACCGATGAAAGGACGCGCTTCTTCGACCAGTGCTTCAATGTCTGGAATCCCCAGCACATCTATGGCGATTGCATAACCCCGCTCACCAAGGATCCTGTGATGTTGGATAGGTTCCTGCATTTCTTCTACGACCGCGTCTATGTTCCGCTGACAGACGCGCTAATCGAAGGGAAGATGGAATTGATTTACGATCCCTATGTCTCTAACATGAGATGGAGAGCCCTTCCTAAGACAGGAATAGCTCAAGCCTCTTCTGATGCGTGGACAGTCCTTACAAAGACTGTTGGCGGACGCATCGGGGGTGGCGACTACCAGCCGCTCCTGAGTTCGTATTGGGTCAGGATAATTTTAGGTGAGGATATAAAGAAATCCATCGAGGATCCTAAGTCACTGGCGTTGTGGACAAAGCCTCTGCCTGCCACGCAATTCAAGAAGCTCGCGTTTGAAGATTTCGAGCAAAGAATGAATGCATTGTTCGAGAAAGGGCAAGCGCAATGGGTCATCCAGGACCACATGATGCAGGTGCTCGCGTACAACGCGCCGAAGAGCATCCTCAATGAGCTACACAAGCCAGACAGCTTTGCTTCTGAGACCGCGAGGAGGACGTTCTACCATTACCACAAGGTCAATATCGCTGACATAAATGCCGAAAAGATGGTAAAGACCTGCGCCAGCGACACAGCAGTGTCTGCCAGCGATCCATACGAATACAAGGTGAGGAGGAATATCCCGACGCTCTCTGTGAAACACGATGAAAGCAGGTACAGCGATTACAATGAAGGTTATAATTACTGCATCAGCAGGTACATATGGTGGACTGACTGGGTGAAATGGATTGCCACAGGGCTGGCGATCGCGATTGATGTGGGCGTGGGTCTTATTCCAGGCGTTGGGCTGATAGTAGAAGCGCCTGTCGCTGTGCTGACTGGCGCTGGCGCTGCCTGGGTTGGAAAGGCAATGGATGAGAAATACAAGTGGCCTAAATGATCTTGATGAATGTCCTGCCTTGCGTGCTTTCGCGCGACATGTCTCCAACGACTATCCCGCCTGAGTGGCCGAGGAAATTGTCGCTGAACCTGCCCAAGTCTTCCTCTACCTTGTCGAGATGGATGCCTGGCGATATTTCCTGGAATTCAGCAGCCCGCTCTGACCCAAATGACCTGCCCCACGCTATGTTTGTTGGCCGCACGAGCTTTTTCCAGTCCTCGTCCACAAACAGGTATGCGACAAGCTTAGTGCCTTCCTTTCGTTCTAGGATGAATCCCTCGATGACTCCGTCGTTCGGCGTCATGTCAGGCGTGATGCGCATCAGCAGGCTGCCTTCCTCAGCCCTATATTCCCGCGCGAAGCGCGCGCCCTTGTAGGAGCCTTCGAGGCCGAGCGCTGTGGTAAGGTCTGGATATCTCAGCTGCACTCCGCTTTCGTCAAAGAAGCCGTTCAGTCCGGTCGCTTCTGCGATGTCAATCCTCCTGAGCTCGCCGTCAGCCTTCACCCAGTCTTCAGGGTTTTCGCCGAACTCGACAGCTGCCGGCCTGATCAGAAGGAATGCCAGGACGATTACTATGACAAGCACGAATCCTAGCACCACCAGCTTTTTCTGCATGCCTTGATTATTCTCCAGTCGCTATTTAAACCTTACTGGCAGAAAGCTTAAATACCTGCGAATGAAAAACAGGTTCATGCGAAAAGGACAAGGCCTGTCATTGAACACAGTCGTTCTCGCAGTGCTCTCTCTCGTCGTCCTTGTGCTGCTCATAATGCTCATCCGCACCCAGTTGCAGAAGGGCTCGCAGAAGTACACCAACATCTCTGCCGAGGCAGAGAGGGAGGCAAGAGCAAAGGATGTCTGCGAGACCTTGTTCGCCCTTAGGAGCAGGACGTGTGTGGAAAGCGAAACCAAGTGCAAGGAGATTGGCACAGACTACAGGCCTGTCTCTGGCGCGTGGTCTGACTGCAACAGGAAATTCGGCAAGACCACCACCATCTGCTGCGAAGGCCCATAGAAACATTTATATCCTCTTTTTCGTGGCTTTCGTTAATGGACAAGAGAGGGCAGGCAGCAGAGCCATTGCTCGAAGCAGGGAAGATGCTGTTGTACATAATGGTCGCGTTGATTCTCTTCAGTATCTATTGGTCGATGAGGGAAGCCCAGACGCTCGAGGTCAAGACCAAGGCAGTCCGGGACCGCGATGAGACATTGCAGACAGTTTTGGCGATTCCGCCAGAGCGCGCAGTGACAGTCTATGCCGAGGGCAAGGATTATCTCATCCAACTGTTGGGTCCTGGCAATCCTGTCCCTCAATGCCTTGAGAAGCCTTGCATCTGCATCATTGAGGCAGATAATGTGCCCAAATGCGATGTCCTCGAAGGTCTCACCACTGATTGCGCAAAGGACAGGCCTTGCGTTGCCCAGGAGCAGGATCTTGGCAAACACCATGTGACAGAGGGGGCAGGCATACCTGTGTGCCGCAAGGGGCCGAAGCTCTATCTGGGTGACAAGTGCTGATGCGCTCGAAGAAAGCCTCTTGGGTTGGCGCAGTATTGCACCCGGCTTTTGAGGTCTTCATGGCGATTGCAGTCGGCCTGGCATTGCTTTATTTCATCCACAGCCTAGGCGACAAGACTGATTTTGAGAAGCGCTTCATCGCGACAGATCTCGCATTGCTCCTCGATGCCATCCCTGCCATGCCCCAGCCAGGCGCATTGTACTTGTTCTATCACCCTCAGCGCAGCGATAAGTGGGATGTGAAATACGGTTTCAATTTCGGAAAGAACAAGGTCGAGGTGACGGCCAAAAAGGATGATTCCAATCCTGGCTTTTTCTTCTTCACACCTGATCCCAGATTGAGGATTGATCAGGCCGTGTTCCCGTTTGCTGACAGCGTGATCGCGCCGTTGTTCATCAAGCAGGGCACCCGCATAGCGATCGAGGACATCAACAAGCGCAAGTTCAAGTACAATCCTAACGCTCTCGTGTGTACGGGCGCACGTTTCAACCAGCGCCTTGATGTCTGGCCTGGCCACGAGCCTGCAGAGCCAGGCGGTATGGACGAGGAGTACATCGCTTCTGCGCTGCAGGGCACAGGTGTTGTCGAACCAGCGAGCCTGATTATCGATCCTGCCAAGCCGAAGCTTGTGCTGTATCTTGAGGATGTTCCTGCAGACGATATGGCGATAAAGGCGTTTGTGCATGGCAGCAGCGATCCTGCTGTGCTGGCGGCAAGCCAGCGCGTCGCTTGCGAGATTGTGAACAGCCTGCTTGATGTATTCTATGAGAAGGACATCCCGGTCATTGGCGCAGCAGTGGTTCCATTTGATCCTGTGCACACTGCTGGGGAATCCGACGATTACCTGACCGCTGCCAAGGGCGGAGTTGTGCTTAGGTTCGGCTCCCTGAAGCGTCCTGAATTCACGAGCCCTGATTTCCAGCAGCAGGCTGCGCTCGCAATCAAGGGAGGGATTGAGAATGCCAAGAAATAAGGGCCAGCTCGCAGAAGGGTTTGTTTTCTGGCTGTTCTACTTGGCGCTCACAGGCGCTGATATCTATTTCATAATGACCGCTCCTGCGATGATATTCTCAAGGAGCGTCGATACGCAGGGCATGGAAAACGCGATATTCTCTGAGCGCGCCTATGCCAGCACTGCCTGGCAATCGCCATTGACAGCACGCGCTTATCCAGGCATCCTTCCGACAGCATCGGCGTGGGACAAGAAGCGCATTGTTGATGCCTTCTCGACAGCTGGCACGCCCCGTAGGCTGGCGTTCAAGCTCGCTTTGGGCTCTGAAATAGTATATTTCCCTGATGAGATGAAATATAATGATTGGAAGGCAGTGTCACCTGTGTTCTTCAGGTCTTTTGTCGAGACGCGCCCTGTCTGGATAGAGGACCAAAAGAAGGAAACGACTTTGACGATTGACCAGGTTTACACGCCAAAGCCGCCCAGGGGTGAATCAGAGCCATGAACAAGCGCGCGAGCGTGGGAAGGGCTTTCACGCTGCTCACCGCGTCTGCCATAATCGCGATGGTCCTCACCCTGTTCATTTTCGGCTCGAGCGCGACCCTGACCAAGCAGGCCCAGGACATCAAGGTGGAGATGGGTGCCTTGAGCACCGCAGGCCAGCTAAGGAATTTTGCCGCAATGCACGCCAATGATGTCCTTGAGGGCAAGCACGCGAACATTGAGTTCGGCATAAAGCAGGCTTATGGCCCGACAGCGAAATTCGGATTGCATATCGATGACAAACTTGTCGCAGGAGAAGGGCTCGAAAAGCCAGACGCCAGATTTGAGACCCTGATGCCGGCATACAACGGCAAAACTTTCAAGCTCAAGCTCGAGGTGAAGCGATGAGATTGTTTGTCGGCAAGAAAGGCATTGATTATGCCGCAATGATGGTGCTTGTCACATTTGTCGCGGTCTCTTACCTCTACATCCAGCTCGCTGCAAAGCTCGAGCCGTTCCAGGTGAAGATAGGTGAGAACCAGGTTGCCCTGCTCAACGCATACCAGCGTGGCGAGGATGCTTTGCTGTACCTCGACCAGGCTGCCTCGATGTCTGCCTACCAGGCGATGCACACGCTCGCAATGCAGGGCGGCATGGCTGAGAAGCCTTGCGGTCAGGTGACAGATGACAGCCAAACTGTCAATGCGTGGACGATGAACGGCACTGCATGCTTTGATGCGGTCCAGCCATATGATGCCTATGCCCAAATGCTCAACAGCAAGCTCAACGCTTACATCGATTTGTATAATCTCAAGCACGAGAATGAGCGTCTGCCTTTGGATAACTATGAAATCTTCGTGCAACAAAACACTGTCACAGGCACTGCCATTGCTCCTGCAAGGATCTGGTTGCAGCCGCCGCCAGAGGTGCGAAAGTTCTACGTGACCATAATCAAGGTCGCAGAAGCAGAATTAAAGAAGGCAGCCATAGGCGAATACGCCTTCAAGCCATCGTTCACTGTCAAGGCAGAGACAAAGCTTGATTTCTATGACACGCTGAAGCGCGAAGCAGGCGAGATATACAAGTGCATTGATGCTGGCAATGCAAAGGACGACTGCCTGAACAAGTTCAAGCTGACTGTCAAGGACTCCTCGCTAAAGCAGGTCGGTGATAATGTTGTCGTGCGGGTGAAGAACCCTGTCAAGAATCCTTACGACAAAAAAGAGCTGCCTGAGATAACTTTCGCGCTGTACCTGCCATGATTTTCCAAAAAGAATTTCGCAGTCGATGGTCTCTTTGCCCGTAGGGCACGAATACGGATTGTAATCATTATGTTCGGCAATCAAAACCTTATTATACTCCTTGATTTTCCTTTCAATCGGTGGGTTGGAGTGATAAGGATACCTTACGATGACATGCTCGCGAAGATCGAGCAGAAGGCAGGTCTTTCTCGTCAGCAGATCCAGGAAAGGATTGATGCCAAGCTGAAGCAGCTCTCCGGCCTCATCAGCAAGGAAGGCGCTGCGCATATCGTCGCTAACGAGCTGAACATAAAGCTCCTTGAGAATTCTGGCAAGATAAAGGACATCTATGCAGGAATGCGCAACATAGAATTCACAGCCAAAGTGCAGAGTGTCTATCCGATGAGCACTTTCTCCCGCCAGGACGGCACAGAAGGAAAGGTCGCGAGCTGCATGGTGGCTGACGAGACAGGAGTGACGCGCTTGGTCGGCTGGGGCGAGCAGGCAGAGAGCATCAGCAAGTTTGAGCAAGGCGCGATAATCAAGATGTCAGGAGGCTTTGCCAAGGAGAACAACCGGGGCTATGCAGAAGTTCATATCAACGAGCGCTCGCAGCTGATCATCAACCCTGTAGGCATCACTCTTGGTGAGGTCAAGAAGTTCGAGCGTCCTGCAGCGACTAGAAAAGAGATCAAGGCATTGCAGGATGGCGATGAGAATGTCGAGCTTCTTGGCACGATTGTGCAGGTGTTTGACCCGAGGTTCTTTGAGATATGTCCGACATGCAATGGCCGGGCAAGGGAGAATGAGCCAGGCTCAAATGTGTTTGTCTGCGAGAAGCACGGCGCAGTCAAGCCAGAATACGCGTTCGTGATGAACCTGTTCCTCGATGACGGTTCTGATAATATCCGCTGCGTCCTGTTCCGCCAGCAGGCCGAGCGCTTGCTCGGCAAGACAATCGAGCAGCTATTGCCATTGCGCCAGTCTCCTGAGCAATTCGAGCCGATAAAGACAGAACTACTTGGCCAAATCGCCAAGCTGGTCGGCAGGGCAAAGAAGAACACATTCTTCGACAGGTTGGAATTCAACGTCCAGCTCGTCTTCCCCAACCCAGACCCTAAGGAAGAGCTCGCCAGGCTGCAGGCAGCGACTCCAGCACCGCAGTAAGATAATGGCTTATTTCACGAATTCTACGTGCGGCATGTTCTTGAATCCTTGATCACCGGTCAAAAAGAGCGCATTTAGTTTTCTTGCCAGCATATATCCGACACAGTCGGTCATACTGAGGTTTTCCTTTTTGTGCGCATGACGGAACGTCATTGCATGGCGCATTGTTTCCGGATCAATTTCCACGAGATCAGGCTGCAGGAATGCAAACCACGCATCTGCTTTCGGCTTCTTCCCTCGCAGGAGGAGTCCATAGTAGAGTTCGCCAAGATTTGACACGCTTGTCTTGATTGTCTCGTCACCGAATCGGTTGTATGCAGGATTACCGTCGATAATCTCAAAAATCGCGTACGTGTCAAAAAAGAACATCATGCCCTCGAATCAAGGTCACGGTCAATTTCTTTCATCAAGGATTTCACACTGCGCTTCAGTTTGAAAGTACCGAAAATATCCTTGACTTTGGTAAATGAGTTCGCGGGTTCAATATGTACGCGCACATCCTCGTCCTCACCAATGCCCAACCGTCTTGGCAACAGGATGCCTACTGAATTTCCCCACTTTTTTGTTTTTGCCACGAGTTCAATCATAATAGTTATACATGTATAACTTCTATTTAAAGCTTGTGTCTCCGTGGCCAGTGGTTGTGCCGCAATCTTTAAAACAGCCAATACCTTCGGCTTAATTAAATGTCAAAGTTTTACACATATCAGGAATTACAGGAAAGATTTCCAACAAAAGAAGCTGTTTCTGAGGCTCGCGATATTGTTGACAAGTTTCTTACTGAACATAAAAAAGAGCAGGACACGCATTATCCAGACTTCAAGAACGAGAACACAAACGCAGTCATATTTGGTTCAAGTGTCTGGGGGTTGCATAGGGGAATTGACGACCAACACACGCGTCGAAGCGATGTTGACATCGCCATCGGTTCTGGTCATGCTGGCAAAGAGCTAGAAAATTTCTGTGCCGACGTGATTGCGCAGACCGGTGTTCCTGTGGAATTCACCAAGGTTGGGTTCGATGAGATGTACCAGGGATGCTTCATCAGCCCTTCGACATGCGACCATTTCAGGCTTTTGGCAAAGAAGTTTCCTCATAAGCCGTACAAGGAATTCAAAAAGACAATGGAAGTGGATGCAATACCTCGCATAGAGGACATGACAAGATACATCCGCATATTGAACGGGAGTACTGGTTCTGACTTTCATGGATTATTTGCGAATCAGATGGAGAGATTCATGAATCACACGTGGACAGATCCGGATAATCTGAAACTGCTCGCAAAGCTAGAGAACTTCCCTGATCATTTCCTGAGGAAAGCCCTCGGAATGGAAAAGATGCTTCCTTGTCCTGATTCAAAGCAGAGGGTCTGGCAGGCATTCACGGATTTCCCTTATCAGTGGGCTGCAAAGGAACGCTTGTCAGGTCCTTTCAAGAGCATGCGCGAATGCTCTGCGGCTTATGAAGCATTGATTGATGAGGTTCGCGCAGGATTATCTGAATCAGCATATGCTGACAGGTTTAGGGATATTGCTTACAGGATGACCCTAAGTGCAGCGCGTAGCTTCTCAATGATAGGGCACACAGGATCTGACATTGGGGAAATATTGCAAATTACGCGGATACCAAAAGGCACGCCTGTTCTAATTCTAACTCATTTTGGCGATGGCAACGGGTGGGTCGATGCTTGGCGTCTTGAAGAAGATTTTGGTAATCCTACGACGGGCGTGACATATTTTATTAAGAACGACCCTGCAACTCCTTATGAGCTAAAGCAATATGGACAGACCGAAATCCCTTGTTTTGGCGGCGACAAGAATCTTGCTAGGGTCGATGACCCGATAGATCCTGTGCGCGGCTGGTTTACATACAAGCGCACCGGTGGTGGTTTCTGTTCGATTCGCGCGTGCGATGAAGCGACTTTCCAGAGGCTCAAGGGTGATCTGGATAAAGACGACCGCGAAGTAATGAAGGCTCATTATCGCGCATTGGCGAGCGATGCTTTGACTCCTGAATACAGCAAGGTTCCACGCAAGCTCTTGCAGAGGGTTTCTGCTTCGGTATAAGTATATATAGAAGTGTCCTCACGCAGCATCCATGCTCGCCAAGACGCACGTCGCTTTCGGTATTCTTGCAGGGCTTTTGACTTTGAAATACGCGGCTGTCTCTAATGATCTCTTGTTCATCGCGCTCGTAATCATCGGAGTTTTCCTGCCTGATGTTGACCATCCTGATAGCAAGCTGAACAACAGCTTGAAAATAACAAAGATCATTCCGTTTTTCTTCTCTCATCGTGGTTTTTTCCACAGCATTTTCGCGGCATTGCTGGTCTTCGGCGTGCTGTGGCATTTTGTTGGCTTCATCTATGGATTCGGCTTGTTCGTAGGTTATCTTTCTCATCTGCTTAGCGATGCTTTGACAATATCTGGAGTCAACTTCCTTCATCCGATCGCCAAGTTCAAGGTCCGCGGTCCTGTGCAGACAGGCACATTTGTAGAGACTCTTGTTTTCTTTGCAGTCATCGGAATCGATGCGTGGCTCCTGGTACACTAGAATTCTGGGATAATACCGTCCACTGGTCACTGGTCACGGACAGATAGCGTATTTAAAGCACTTGGCCGTCTATGAATATGTTGCTCACAAACAACAACCGCCGACACGCCTTCGGTCGGCGGTTCTCCTCTCCATTCCGAGGGAGAGATGTAATGGAAAGGCACACGAGGTGTGTTGAAATGCAAGCAATGCAAATGGGCCAAATGGCCACGAATAACGGAATCCCCAGTGCGGGTGAGAACAAGGGCCCTGAGAAGAAGATCAGGGCAGGTGGAGTGACTGCAACTGTCTGGAAGAATGACAGGCAGCGCGCGACAGGAGAGACATTCTCCTACCACACTATATCCTTGGACAGGAGCTACAAGGACCAGACCGGCAATTGGAAGACCGCGAGCTCGATGCGGCTCCAGGACTTGCCTAAGGCAGCGTTGGTGCTGAACGAGGCGTTCCGTTACCTTTCGTTGAGCGGCACTGGCAGCGAAGAGGTGGTAGTGGAATAATTATTTTTCTTTTCCATTTTTCTCATGAAAAACAAAAACAAAGAGGTGCAGAATATGACGCAGATTGTTGAGATTGATATGGACGAGAACGGACCAAAGGTCACCACAAAGAAAGTGCAGTCAGTTTCTGATTTGCCAGGCATCGGCCCGGCGACAATCGAGAAGCTTGAGGTCGCTGGCTTCACAGACCTGATGAGCATCGCTGTCGCGACACCAGGCGAACTGGTCGGCGCCACAGAGATGAGCGAGGCTACTGCGAAAAAGGTCATCGCTATCGCGCGCGCGAATCTTGAGATGGAGTTCTTGTCTGGCAATGAGGTGCTCAAGAAGCGCGAACAATGCATCAGGATCACGACCGGAAGCAAGGAATTGGACAAGCTGATGGGTGGAGGCTTTGAGACAGGTGGCATCACAGAGGCATATGGGCAATACGGGGCCGGGAAATCGCAGATTGCGCATGCCTTGGCAGTCCGCTGCCAGTTGCCTGTCGAGAAAGGCGGAGCTGGAGGAGCGTGCGTGTTCATTGACACAGAGAGCACTTTCCGTCCTGAACGAATCGTCCAGATGGCAAAGGGGCTTGACCTTGATCCTGAAGAAGTATTGAAGAACATCAGGGTGGCGAGAGCCTTTAACTCTGACCATCAGGCTTTGCTCGCTGAAAAAGTCGAAGACCTCATCAAGAAGCAAGGTTTGCCAGTCAAGCTGGTCGTCATTGACTCGTTGATAGCGCATTTCCGCGCAGAATTCATCGGCCGCGGCACGCTTGCTGACCGACAGCAACGCATCAACAAGCATATGCATGCGTTGATGAAGCTCGCTGACAAGCATAACGTGGCTGTGTACGTGACAAACCAGGTCATGGCAAAGCCAGACATGTTCTTCGGCGACCCGACAGAGGCAGTCGGCGGACACATAGTCGCGCACAACTCAACTTACCGCATTTACCTGCGTCGCGGCAAGAAAGGCACAAGGGTCGCCAAGATGGTCGATGCGCCAAACCTTGCCGAGACAGAAGCGACGTTCATGGTCGAAGAATCTGGCATCAAGGACGTGTGACCATGGAAGAAACAAAGATCGTGCGCAAAACCGGCTCAAGCCGTTGGCTAATCAGCAGGACAAGCTCGATATGGCTCGGAGATACTGATTATTGATCTCTCGCGAAATGTCTGCAAAGGCATACTTTTAAAAACTATCAAGTACTCGTTCGGCTCATTGCAGCGAGTTATCGTTGCAAGAACAAATTGAAATAGAAGGTGAAAAGGAACATGTATGGAGAAAGGCGAGGAGGAGGACGTGGAAGGGATCGTGACGGATACGGCGGTGGTGGCGGTGGAGGCTATGGTGGCGGTGGCGGCTACGGCGGTGGCGGCTACGGCGGCGGTCCAAGCACTGCGCCGGTTAAGGTCGGAGATGAATTGGAAGTCACCATCGAGGCTGTCGGTGAGAAAGGGGACGGCATCGCGAAGAAGGACGGATTTGTCCTGTTCATTCCTGGCGTCAAGCAGGGCGACCGGGTACGCATCCGCGTGACCAAGGTGTTGCGCAAGGTGGGCTTTGCAGATGTCGTCGGCAAGGGCGGCGCAGCTGCTGCAGAAGCTCCTGCAGAAGAAGCTGCAGAAGGAGCTGAAGCGCCTGCAGCAGAGGCAACTGAAGAGGCCCCTGCAGCAGAGGCAGCAGAAGGATCCTCTGCGGACTCTGAGAGCTTTGGCGAAGAAGAGGGCGAGCAATAAGCTCCCCTTATTTTTTCTTCTATCTCTATGCGCTTATTTCTCTCATGCGAAATCCCGCAGGAAATCGCTGATTACGTCCACGAGCTCGCCAAGCAGTTGCCTGGTGACGCGAAATACACTATTCCGCACAACATCGATCTCACAATCAAGTTCTTGGGCGATACGCAGGACAACAAACTAGACGAAATCAAACAGAAATTGTCAGAGATGAAGTTCAAGTCTTTCCGCGCGATGCTCAATGGCATCGGGGTTTTCACAGAGGACTTCATCCGTGTTGTCTGGACTGGCCTCACGCCGTCAGAGAAGTTCGAGGAGCTGCACGTGATGGCAGACGATGCCTTGAAGGGACTGTTTCCTAAGGAGAAGCGCTTCCAGGCCCACCTCACGATAGCGAGAGTCAAGTATGTCGAGGACAAGCAGAAGTTCATTGACGCTATCAAGAAAATAAATGTCGAACCGAAGACTTTCACAGTCGACAAGCTCACACTCTTTGAGAGCAAGCTGAGCCCCAAGGGTGCCACGCACACTCCTGTGCTCGAGCTGAAGGCGCAGATTTAAGAAAACCTGCTTGTTCTGCGTTATATGCTTCCAAAGAGACCTGCGCCAAAGAAGGTAGACGAGGTCGTCGCTTACATCACAACAAAACTAGAAGCCCTAAGGCAGCGCGACACTAACTATCATTTCAGTGTGATGAATTCGCTCTGCGATCGTCTTGGCCCTCAAGGTTTGCACGAGAAGATGAAGCAACGCATCCATGACAGGGCCCAAGCAGAAGGAACAACCCAATACAAGTTCATCGATGATCTCTTCAAACAGCAAACTCCTGCTGAATGGTTGGGTAAGTTCTACGGGGCATAATCTTTATAAACAGCCTATATTGCCTTTGTGCCATAGCCAACGCAGCCGTACCAGCTCGGTGCGGTGCAAGACCGTGTGAGGCAACAGAAATCACGGCGGAGAAAAAATGACAGAACAAAACCAGCAATTCCTTGTTCCGCAGGACACTTACCTTAAGTCAGGCATCCACATCGGCACAAAGTTCCGCACAAAATACATGGAACCTTTCATCTACAAGACAAGGCCTGATGGTCTCTCTGTCCTTAATCTGCAGAAGATCGACGAGCGCATCCGCATGGCTGCGCAGATGCTTGCGCAGTACGAGCCGCAGGACATACTCATCTGCTCTCGCCGCGAGAACGGCTGGAAGGCAGTCAAGGCATTTGGCAAGCATACTGGCACAAAGGTCTTTGCCGGCAGATATCCGCCAGGCATCCTGACAAACCCGTCGCTCGAAAGCTACATGGAAGTCAAGCTCATCCTAGTGACAGACGCATGGCCTGACAGGAACGCGGTCAAGGACGCGATAATCGTAGGCATTCCAGTGATCGCATTGTGCGACACAAACAACCAGGCAAACGAAGTCGACTTTGTCATGCCGTGCAACAACAAAGGCAAGAAGTCGCTCGGCATTCTCTTCTACTTGCTTGCGAGGGAGTTCTTGCGCAACAAGGGTCAGCTGGGCAAGGACGAGGAGCCCAAGTTCACGATAGAAGAATTTACAGAGGAATAAGAAGTGGTCGAACCCATCATCTGGGGAACAATAGGCGCCATCCTTCTTCTCGGCGCTTACTTCCTCGAACTCTTCGAACACATCCCTCCAGAGAACAAGTGGTTCCTCATAGCCAACATCGCGGCAAGCTCATTCCTCTTCTACTATTCCTGGCTTCTCAGCAACGCTGTATTCATGATAATCAACGGAGTCTGGGTGCTTGGCACTGTTTATGAGATGTGGAAGGTCAGCAAACGCCCAAAAAGAAGGTAGGGCTTATTTAACGGTCCCAGAAGGAAACCTTATTCTAATCTTTTGATTGTTCGTGCTATTTCTTCTGGTATTCCTTTGATGCAATCATACTTTTTTACTTCTTCTTGATTTACCCATGCAAAATCTGTGAATCCTCCTTTTTCTAGCTTGACATCTCCTGACTTGTATTTTGCAGCAAATTTTACCAAGACAACAGGAATGCCGTCTGGTCGTACAAACGCGACATTGTTGATGTACGTAAGATTGTCCTGTAGCTCTATTCCCGCCTCTTCAAACACTTCCCTTTTCAACAGATCCTCAACTGCATTTTCAAAATCAATAACCTCGCCATTCATTCTGGTGGGTTTCGTAAGATCAAGGTTTGCCCATTCTAATTTTCCCCCAGGAACAGCGTATTTGCCTGGATGGGCTTTTTCGCGTTCATCTCTCTTGATAATCAAACAGCGTTTGTCTGACTCTCGAAAAACCACAACATTTGCCACAAAATAGAAGAGCTTGTCTTTCTTTGCGTTATCGATACTTATCTTTTCAGCAGGCATGCATCACGCCCCCTCTATCCCCTTCTCCACAATCTGGAACATTGCTTCTTTCTCTCCTGCTATCGAGCGATGTTTCCTAAGAATAACCTTCCGTCGTCCAGCAGCCAATGGCTGCAGCTCAAGAAGGCA
>Ga0247727_10003100_pt1 | contig 37214 bp, 46 predicted proteins | sample WisWelCaveWW1625_FD_202498 | JGI IMG/M metagenome (GOLD analysis project Ga0247727, IMG submission 202498) | Biofilm microbial communities from Wishing Well Cave, Virginia, United States - WW16-25 | ecosystem: Environmental > Aquatic > Deep subsurface > Groundwater > Cave microbial mat | place...
ACTGGGTAGGATTTGCCGTAAACTTCGTTCCATGAGATGGCTCCTTGTTCCTTGGTCTGATACCCAAAGGATGCCACATATCCTGGCTGGCGTCATCTCTTTTTCCCTTATCTAAACAGTATTGCGTTTAGATAGTAAAGACAAGCTTCGTCACCTTGTAATTCTGAACCTTCTGCTCTTAATCAACTCAATTGAATTGTAATCAAGGACATCGCGGAAATGGAACTGCCAGAAGGAGAATTCATTTCCCCATTTCTCGAAAAACACAGTAGACACCTTTTTATTCGTTTCGCTTTTATCCACATGATATTGCCACTGTCTGAGGGGATAGTAAAGTTGCCGAATAATCGTATCAGGAGATTGCTTTTTTGCTTCGATAAGAACAACTTGATTTTCCCCTTCGTAACCAGCATCTACTTCTGTTTGTACACTTTGAACAGTAATGTTGTGTTGTCCAACGTTAAAATTGAACCGGGGCGAATATTTTCGTCCTCGAATGGTCAAGACCAGACTACTGTCCTCCATAAAAGTTCTGATCAGACTGGTTGCATAGGCGTAATCTAAATGTTGCATTTCGGAATCCCCTACGAATGAAGTTATCAGCTTAAAGGGCAATTGTGATACATAAATATCAGTAAAGCTTTCGATGAAGGGAATATCAACATATCCTTCACCTTTCACGATCACATATTTGCCATTGCGAATAGGAAGGATAAAAAGCCCGCGTTCCTGGAAGACAGTAGGTCTATCTTCACGCTCATCTTGTTTACATAAAATGCGTACTTCGCGTTGTCCAGTGATGTTGAAATGGCGTGTGGCTTGCTTGATTTGAGTGGCGGATAACTCAAATGGGGTCTCATCAAAATTGTGGCGATGAATGTGGTAATGATCGAATATCGCTTGCCAGGCAATATCTCTATTCCGTAGGTTTTCGTCCATATCTAATAATTTGTGACTAGAAGTTCGGTTATTTCTCCACGCCCCGTTCCATTACTATTAATTTGGCGTTTTGCCATAACCTTATTGATATTAAAGTCCTGATATAAGACTTCAAAAAAATCATCATCAGGGTTCTCATTATGAGGATCAGAATTACTCAGCATTAGTTTTGCACCTGTTTGATGGAGTTCTCGCAAAAATTGGGCTAACCGCGCTTGAGAATTGTCGTCGAAAGATTGCTTTGCGTACGAATTGAAACTGGCTGTTTTACTGATCGGCCTGTAAGGAGGATCAAAGTAAACAAAGGTTTTATGATTAATAAATTCTCGACAAACTTCAAAATCGCCGAAATGAATTTCAGTTTGCTTTAATAGTTTTGACACGGCCTGTAGATTTTCAACATCACAAATGGTTGGGTTCTTGTAACTACCAAACGGCACATTGAACTCACCATTTGTATTAACTCGAAACAATCCATTGAAACAGGTGCGATTCATAAAAATTAATTGAGCCGTTCTCTGGACGCTTTCCAAATTAACCTGGGCATAGTTAATATTTATACGGGCATCATTGAATTGAGTGCGGATGTTGTAAAAATAGACTTGTTGTTCTTCCATAGTAAGGCTAAAGTAATACCGTTCAATAGAGGACAAGCATTCAATTAATTCTTCTACACACTCTCGAATAGTTTTGTAAGCCAATACAAGTTCTTCGTTTTGATCAGAAATAAAGCATTGTTTGATGGGGTAGGTTTGCACAATATGGAAAAATGCTGCGCCTCCTCCAATAAATGGCTCCACATACCTTTCAATTTTTCCTAAAGCCATTTCGACTGGAAGATAACCGGTTATCTGTTCCAATAACTGAGTCTTTCCGCCAGCCCACTTGAGAAATGGTTTTGCTTTTAGATGAGGGGCTTCATAAAATTGGAAAGCTAACTGAGGACTATTTATCTCCATATGAAAATTATACCCGCCCGCAATTACGAATTACGCTTCACGCTTTCCTCCAACTTTGCCCGCATCCCCGCCGCCACATCCGGCAGTGCCTCATATAAATTATCCAACTCCTCCGGGTCTGCTTCCACATCATAAAGCTCGTCCTCATCGGCCAGTTCCTTGTAACCGAAAGTGTGTATAAGTTTGTAACTCCCCTGCCGCATGACGGCGGTGCCGGAACGGAGCGGGCCGTGGACGGAACTCTCTTTGGCGTCGAGGGCGTAGACCACTCTTTCGGGGTCAGGAATCCCCGTGAACCCCGGCAGTACCTGTCCCTCCAGCCATGCGGGCAGGGGTTCGTTGAGCAGGGTCAGCAGGGTGGGCAGGAGGTCCACGTTGCTGGTGAGGTCGTGGATGTCGAGCCGTTGCCGCCCGCCGGGGGGGCGGATGACCAGAGGAATGTGGAGGAGCGGCTGGTACATGGCCGGGGTCAGGTGGCCGTGAATGCCGCGCTCAAAAAGCTGGCCGTGGTCGGAAGTGAGGATCAGCCAGGTATTGTCGAGCTGGCCGGAGCGGAGCAGGTTGTCATACAGGCGGCCAAATTCGGCGTCGGAATAGGCGATGAACTCGTCGTATTCCCGCCGCAAGTTACCCAGCGCCTCGTCCGTGGCATGCTCGCTGGCCGGGTGCGGGGGCTTGGCGGGCAGATTCAAGTCAGCGGGGAAGGTGCCAATGAACTCCTTGCGGGGCAGGTACGGCTCGTGGGGCGGGAGCAGGTGGAAGTAGGCGAGGTGCGGGCTGGGCAGCGTGGCCAGGTTGTGGCTCAGCCAGTCGGTGCAGGCTTCGAGGGTGAAGGAGCGGCTTTCGCCGCCGGGCAACCCCTTGGGGAACAGGTCCCTGTATTCGGCCCGGAGCGCGGGTTGGCGCTGGCCCAGTGGCTCCATTGCGGAGAGGAACAGCGACGAGGGCGGCTGGCCGATGCCCGTGATCACGTTTTCGGCGGTGTCGGCCATGGGGAAATCATTCCACAGCCAACTGCCGGCCGCCGTCATCTCTTTGAGGGTCAGCGCCCCAAAGGGCATGAGTTCACCGATGCCCCGGTGGAACTGGTGGAGCAGGTACATCGCCAGCGGATTGTGGGTATAGGCCAGCGAAAAATATTCCGGGCTGATCAGGTTGAACAGGCTGCGCGAGGTGAAGTCTTCCCTCGCCATGCTGGAAGGTTGCAAAGCCCGGTGAGACCAGGGGTACGTACCCGTAAGCAGGGACGCGGTCCCGGGGGTGGTAAAGCTCCCTGCCGCGTGATGGTTGTGATAGACCATGGCGCTTTCGGCCAGCCGGGCAATGCTTGGCGTGGTTTGGCGGGGATAGCCGTACAGGGACATATGCCGCGCCGAAAGCGTGTCCAGCACGAGGATGAGGAAGTTTGGGCGGGCGGATGTGGCCTGTGCCAACGGGAGCCGGATGTGGGCTAATTGTTGGAAGGCGGCCCCCAGAGTGAACAGCCCCGCCAATTTGAGCGCGTCCCTCCGGGAAAGGCGTCCCCCTTCACTGGGGGTGGGATTCCCGGTGTTCATCGCAACATCCCGTAAGGATACCGGATCAACAGCCCGGCCAGCGCCAGCAGATCGATCACGATGAAGAGGGTGGAGAGTACGGTAGCGCGCTCAAGGAAAGCGAGGACGCCTTCACCGAATTCCCGGTTCTTCTTCAGCCGGGCAAACGCCCAGCGCATTAGGATTAGGTATGTCGTTAACGTGGCGGTGGCAAAAAACCCGACGATAATGAGGGTGGTTTGGTAATCGGGCACATCCACACGGAACGCCTCCTCCAGATATTCGACAGAGGCGCGCAGGACGGGCAAAATATCGGGCAGGTTATGATAGGCCATCACCAGCAGGCCGGTGATGAAGACGAAGAGCGTCCCCTGCTCCACCCAACGGGCGCGCAAGGCGCGCTTGGGCAGGAGCGCACCCGCCAGCACGAGCGCCAGTGTTATGGCGATGCTTTCATAAAGAGCGAAGGCCTGGACGTAGCAGAAAACGATCAGGATTTCGGAAAATTGTAGGCGCAGGATAAAGGCCGGCACCCAGCGCAGGAAATTGATGATTGACCAGAAATTGACGATTAACGCGGAGGCGGTGAAGAGCAGGAGCGCTTCCGATTTGTTCGGGAAGCGGGATTTTAGGGGGGCGAGGCTTGGCTGGCGCACGGTGTCATTTTATGAGATTAGAGGGTGTGTAGCAAATCGTTGAACCGCGGACTCATTAGCGGTATACATCGCTTCGATGCCGCACTCGCGTCACTGTTAAAACCCGTACTTCATCCTTAATCTCATAAACCACCCGGTATTGCCCTATACGAATTCGATATAAATCCTGGTGGCCTGATAATTTTCGTACTCCCTCCGGGCGCGGATCTTCCTGTAATTTGTCAATCGCTGTTCTGATCCGCCTCTGAAGTTGTTTTGACAACCCGCGAAATTCTTTGGCGGCGGAATTCGCGAAGACGATCCTGTACATTTATGCTTTGATTTCAGCTTTGAGCGTTTCCCAAGCCACAGTTGGTTCGCCTTTCCGGGACTCGGAAACCAGCACATCGAAAAAATCTTCCCATAATGCTCCCCATTCTTTTAGATTAATCACGGCAGCCACCCGCTCTCCGGATTCATCTACGATATATTGAAGTCCTCTTACGGTGGTTGTATCTTGCATCATGATTTACTCCGTTTGTAAAAAATCAAGCAGAAATTGGGTCAAATTCACGCACAGGGTTATCTACGTTCACTTCTCTGCGACTTGATAAGACACCTTCGACCCAGTTTCCAACAACTTCTCCTGCACCCATAAATTCACCAACGTCTCTGCTGAAACGCCCCGCTTTTTCGCGGCTTGCAGGAGTTGGGATGACAATTGGGCATCCACGGCAAAAAAGGTTTTATCGGCTTGAAGGTCAATTTCAAACTCGACTTCGGGCATACCCTCCAAATAATCGCCCATATCATTCTCATCGAAGAAATTAACCGCTGCATTAAGTGAATCGAATTTCGGGAGTGCTTTGTTATTTTCTGCCATAGGATTTTCTCTCTTTTTTCGCCATCTCTCTGGCCCTGATGATCAAGGCTTGTTGGGTATGCTTGTAAATGAAAAGGACAGCAAGATCGCGTCCAGAATCAGATTGACCCAAAGCCAAATACAAATCTTCTCCTGCACGCCTGCCTTTTTCCAACAACTGAATTTTAGGCCCATTAGCAAATACCTGTTCAACCTCTTCCTCTACAACCGCATGCTTACCTTATAACTTCTCAATAATTTCAGGCAGCCATAAGATGCCGATAATCTTCATAACTCGATTATACCCGGCCCCCAATTACAAATTACCCGATTACATCTCTCAATCCCCAATCTCATCCCCTCCCCAGGAGCCTCCCATGCACCCACCCGATACCCTCAACACCCTCTTCCGCCATCACCTCTGGGCAAATTTACTGCTATTCGAAAGCTGTGCCGGATTGACCGATGAGCAGATGAGCGCCACCCTGCTCGGCACCTTCGGCGCCATCCGGGACACCTTCGAGCATATCGTCACTGCCGAGCAATCGTACTTTTCGCGCATCAGCACCGGACAGCGGCTCAACCGCCCGGAGGATGCCCCGCCCCTGACCATGGCGGAAATAATCGCATCGGCAAGGAAAACGGGCGCAGGCCTGATCGAATGGGCGGCCAAAGTAAAAGCCGAAGACACCGTCGAAATTGATTGGGACGGCACCCTGCGCCCTGTGCCCAAGACGATCCTGCTCACCCAGGTCATCAATCACGGCACCGAGCATCGCGCCCAGATCATGGCGATCATGACGCAGTTGGGCATCGAACCGCCGGAACTGGATGCGTGGCAGTATTTTGACCAACTGGACGCATAGGGAAATACCGTACTCAACAGATCCCCGAAGCCTCCCATGCACCCCTCCCCTGAAATCACTATCCAGGGCCAGAAAATCGGCCTCCCTCATCCCACCTACTTCATCGCCGACATTGCCGCCAACCACGACGGCGACCTTGACCGTGCCATCCAGCTCATCCGCCTCGCCAGGGAAGCGGGCGCGGACGCCGCCAAATTCCAGAATTTCCGCGCCACCCAGATCGTCTCCGACTACGGCTTCAGCCATATGAACGCCCAGGTCAGCCACCAGGCTTCGTGGAAGAAATCCGTCGTTGAAGTCTATGAGGGTGCATCCGTTTCCTTTGATTGGACACCGACCCTCAAGGAAGCCTGCGACGAGTTTGGCATCCACTACTTCACCAGCCCCTACGACTTCGGCGCAACTGATTTTGTGGACGAATACGTCCCCGCTTACAAAGCCGGCTCCGGCGAAATTGACTGGATCGAAGCCCTCGAACGCATGGCGCGCAAGGGCAAGCCGCTCATCATCGCCAGCGGCGCAGCCACCATCGCCGACGTCCAGCGCGCCGTGGACGCCATCCTCGCCATCACCCCCGACCTCGTCCTCATGCAGTGCAACACGAACTACACCGCCGCCGAGTCCAACTTTGACCACATCCACCTCAACGTCCTCAAAACCTACGCCGCCATGTACCCCGGCCTCATCCTCGGCCTCTCCGACCACACCCACGGCAACGCCACCGTCCTCGGCGCGGTCGCCCTCGGCGCGCGCGTCATCGAGCGCCACTTCACCGACAGCAACGACCGCGCAGGCCCTGACCACAAATTTGCCCTTAACCCCGCCGACTGGGCTCACATGGTTGAAGAGACCCGCCAGCTTGAACGCGCCCTCGGCTCGCCCAACAAAGTCATTGCCGGCAACGAGCAGGATACCGCCATCGTCCAGCGCCGTTGCCTGCGCGCCGCCCGCGCCATCCAGGCTGGCGAGCGCCTCACCCGCGACCTGATCGACGTCCTCCGCCCCGCGGCACCCGGCGCCATCAAGCCGCACGAAATCCCCGCCCTGCTCGGCAAAACCGCCCTCATTGACATGCCCTACGGGATGGAGTTTCGCTGGGAGAATGTGGGGGCATAAGTGCGTAAGTGCGATGTGCGACGTGCGACGTGCGATGAGCGACGTGCGAGGATTGATGTGCGACGTGCGATGAATTTTTGAAGGAGCAAATCATGACGATTTCAAGGTTTGAAGAAATCCGAGGTTGGCAGGAAGCCAGAATCCTGACAAAAATGATATATGCGATTACGCGTGATGGACTTCTGGCAAAAGATTTCGGGCTTCGGGATCAACTTCAACGGGCGGCTGTTTCAACGATGGCAAACATCGCTGAAGGGTTCGATTGCGATTCGAATACTGAATTCGCACGTTTCCTCGGCTATGCGCGTCGTTCCGCCGTTGAAGTGCAATCGCTCCTGTATGCCACGCTTGACGCCGGATATATTGACGAAGAAGCATTCCAACAACATTACGAACAAGCCAGCAAATTAAAGGCGTTGGTCAGCGCCTTCAAAAGCTCCCTTCAAAAGCGCAACTGACTCCGCACCCCGCACCTCGCACCCCGCACCTCGCACCCCCCACCCAACATTGAAAATCATTCACTTTAGTAGAGACTACACCACCCACGACCACCGCTTCCTTGAGAAAATGGTGGAGACCGGGCACGAGATATTCTTCCTCCGCCTGGAAGATCATGGTGCGGCTTACGAAGACCGACCCGTCCCCGCGGGCGTGACGCTGATCCAATGGGCGGGAGGCCGCGCCCCGGTGGGGGTACGGGCTGGGCCGCGGCTGGTGGCTGATCTAAGGAGAGTGATCCGCGCCCTCCAACCTGATCTGATCCAGGCCGGCCCTGTCCAGCGCTGCGCGTTCCTCGTGGCGCTCGCCGGGTTCAGGAACCTGATCACCATGTCCTGGGGCTACGATTTACTCATTGACGTAAACAACGGCAAAGCCTGGCAGTGGGCAACGCGATTTACCCTCCGCCGCTCCGCCGCCTTCGTTGGGGACTGCGAGACCATCCGCACGATCGCCCAAACCTACGGGATGCGCCCCGATAAAATCGTCACCTTCCCCTGGGGGGCGGATACTCATAAATTCGCGCCGTCTCCTCCCTCCGTTCACAATCCACAATTCACAATCCACCATTCACATTTCCCCAACACCCTCCGCGGGCGCAAAGGCTGGAACGCCGACTGTTTCGTCCTCCTCTCCACCCGTGGTTGGACAGAGCTTTACGGCGTGGAAGACCTCGTTACAGCGTTTGTCCGCCTTGCCCCGGAATTCCCGGAATTACGGCTCTTCATGCTCGGTGGCGGCCCACTGGCGGGGCGGATACACGCCGCCATCCAGCGGGCCGGGTTAATTGACCGCGTTCACTTCCCCGGCCAGATCAACCAGCGCGACCTCCCCGGCTATTACCGCGCCGCCGACCTCTACATCTCCACCTCCCACAGCGACGGCGCCTCCATCTCCCTGCTTGAAGCTCTCGCCAGCGGCACGCCCGTCCTGCTCAGTGACATTCCGGGGAACCGCGAATGGCTTGCCGGGGATGACGTGGGCTGGCTGTTCCCCGATGGGGACGCGCGCGGGCTGGAACACGCCATTCGCCACGCGCTCACCCACCGGGATCAGCTCCCCCGGATGGCCCAGTCCGCCCGGCGTCTGGCCGAGGAACGCGGGGATTGGGAGAAAAACTTTCCGCATTTGCTGGAAGCGTGGGAGATGGTCAGGTCGGACAGATGACCGGTGACCGTTGACTGCCAATTAGTTCGGATTTTCGATCTTCGATTTTCGATCCGGAATATATTATGCTAACTCTCGACCAACTCGTTTCCGAATTCCGCACCCTAGGCATTGCCCCCGGCGATACCCTGCTCGTCCACTCGTCCTATAAATCGCTGGGCGGGGTCGAGGGGGGACCGCAGACGGTAATTGATGCCTTGTTGGCGGCGCTGGGCGAAGAGGGAACGCTGATTATGCCCAACTTCAATTTCGATTTCTGCAAGGGCGCGCCGTGGGATGTGCGCACGACGCCCTCGCACATGGGGGCAATCACTGAGCTGGTGCGCAATGACCCGCGCGCCAAGCGTGTGTTCCACCCGATTTATTCGTTTGCTGTGATTGGAAAGCACGCGGAAAATTTGACTGCCGAGCGCTATGTGAGTAGTTACGGCAAGGCTTCGGTCTTTGGCAAACTGCGTCAACTGGATGGGAAGATCATGGTCATCGGGCTGAGCTACACGAACAGCATGACCTTTTTCCACCACGTGGAGGAGATGGAGGGGGCGGATTACCGTTATATGAAATCGTTTACCGGTCAGGTGACGGATTGGGACGGCACGACGCGTGAGGCAACATATACCATGCTCGTGCGCGACATCGAGCGCGGCGTGCATACGGAGGTTGACCCGATGGGGGTGTTGATGGAGCAGGCAGGCGTGATCACGGTCAGCCGAATCGGCGAGGCGAAAGTGAGCCTGATGCGTGCGGATGAAGTGTACGCGTTCACGGCGCGCGAGATGCGGCGTGAGCCGGGGTTACTCTACTATATCGAAAAACCTTCCTGACACGAATGGCACGAATTTTCACGAATAAAAAAATTGTGTCGATTCGTGATAATTCGTGTCAAAAATTATGCAACTTAAACCCATCCTCGAACAACTCTACCCCCTCCACCGCACCCTCGCCTCCGAGGGCACGGACGAAGCCCTGCGCATCGTCGATGAACACATGCCCACAGCGGCGCGCTACACCCTCGAAACCTACACCCCCGGCGCGCCTGCCTGGACTTGGCGCGTCCCGGAGCGCTACGTCGTCCATGAGGCGTACCTGGAGACCGGGGGCAGGCGGGTGATTGACTTTGCCGACAACCCCCTGAGCATCGTTTCCTATTCGCTTCCCATTAACCGCCTGGTTACATGGGACGAGTTGGAACCGCACCTCTTCTTCAACGAAAAACGCCCGCACACCATCCCGTGGGTCTTCAAATATTACGAACGCGACTGGGGCTTCTGCCTCCCAAAAAATTTGTTTGACCAACTGGATCGCACGGTCAAATACCGCGCCGTCATCCATGTAGAATTTATTGATCAACCCGGCTTCCGCATCGGCGTCGGCGTAATCCACCCCCCGAGTTCCCACGATTTCCCACGAGACCCCATGAGCCAGGAACTCATTGGAACTCAGGGGAACTCCTTCGGCGAGATGATCATCGCCGCCCACGTCTGCCACCCGATGCAGGCGAATGACGACGCCGCCGGGGTCGCGTCCGCCCTGGGGGTGGCGCGCCGCCTCGCGGAGAATCCGCTCCCGGCGGGTTCCATGTCCGTCCGCTTCCTGTTCTGCCCGGAGACGATTGGCTCGATTGCCTACCTCGCCCACAATGAGCATCTCATCCCCAACCTGAAGGGCGGCATTTTCCTGGAGATGACGGGGAATCAGAACGTTCTGGCTGTTCATCGCTCACGACAAGGGGATCATTTGATTGACCGTATTGCGTATTACGTATTACGCAATACGCAATACGTTATTCGTGATTTCGCCGCCGCCCCCGCCAACGACGAGCGCGTGATCAACGGCCCCGGCGTCAACGTGCCGTGCATCTCGCTCAACCGCTGGCCCTACGACGAGTACCACACGACCGACGATAACCCATCCATCATACACGAGGACATGCTGCAAGGCGCGGCGGACGCGGCGGAGGAGATCATTCGCATCTTTGCCAGTAACTACGTGCCGGTGCGGACGTTTAAGGGGCCAGTGTTCCTATCCGGGCACGGACTGTGGGTGGACTGGCGGGAGAATTGGGCGCTCAACCGTGCCATCGAGAAGATCATGATGCGTTTTGAAGGCGACCGCACGATATTTGATATTGCCGAGGAAGTCGGGCTGGATTACTGGATGGTGCGGGCATACGTCGAGAAGTTTCGGGAGCAAGGGCTGGTGGAGGCGCGGCCCATACCGGGGGAAGCGCCGGGGGCGTAAGGTATACTTGAAATTATGACAGCAGCAACCGCCCTTAAGCCAATTGAGATGACGGAGGAGCAATGGGTCGCCCGGCTCGAAGATGAGTTGGCGCGCTTTGTTGATCTCGTCGTGCGCGAGTTTGACCCGGTGAAGATCATCCTCTTTGGCTCGATGGCGGAGGGGAAGCCGCATTTGTGGTCGGACATTGATATTGTGGTGGTGCGCGAGACGGAGAAGGATTTTATTGAGAGAGCGATGGAGATCCGGCTGAATTTCAGGAGCATCACAGGGATAGACCTATTGGTTTATACGCCCGAAGAGTTCAAACAGATGAGTGTAGAAAGGTTGTTTTTCCAGCAGGAAATCCTGGAGAAGGGGAAGGTATTGTATGAGCGTCCCGGCTGATTGGTTGAAATTCGCTGCGGATGATCTTGCCGCTGCAGAAGTCCTGCTCAAAGCCAGGATAACCAACCTGGTGTTATTCCATTCCCAACAGTGTGTGGAGAAATCGCTCAAAGCGCTAATTGCATTCGAAGGGAGGCAAATGCCAAAAACGCACATGCTTGGTGCCCTCATCAACTCAATTTCAGATATGAGGTTTGATGAATTCGCATACGGATTTGAACTCCTCGACCAGATTTACATGCCCTCCCGCTACCCCGATGCCCTGCCCGGCGCGCTCCCCGAAGGTTTGCCAAACGCACAGCAGGCTGCCGAAGCCCTCGATATTGCCCGGCAGATTTATACGCTGGTACAGGAAAAACTCTCACCAATGGGACAGTAACACCAGCAGAAAGTTACGAGCGTGGCCGGCTGTGACGCATATAAATTTATGGAGGAGAAAATGGAGCAAAACTCAAAACACAATCTTTGGATGGTAATTGCAATTTGGCTGGGTTTGTTAGTTGCGTTGATCGTCGCATCGAGTCACGCCGCTACGGTCAGTTTTGGTGGAGCCATGTCCAGCCTGATGCAGTTATCCATGATCGACTCCTTCGTCCCGACCATGGGAGCCTTTGGGTTTGAAATGGTATTGGGGTTGATCGTGCCGATTATTACGATTGGGTCGCTTTACAACACATGGATGAAATTCATGTCATTCACAAACGAACTCATTATCATGTTCGCGAAATCGAAAGATGACACAACAATAAATGTATTCGATGAATTACTGACCTTTGATTCTTTCTACAAAGACCGTGACGATAAATCAGAGAATGAACCAGTGGCTGGTGATGCGGATGGTTCTCTGATTGCTGATGTATTACGCGCTCTGTCCATTACGTGGGTGTTGATTTTGATTTCCGGCCCCCTGATGCTTGCGATTTCAAATGCATTGAATTAATTCTGACTGGTTACAAGCACCAAATACCTTGAAACTCCCCCTCACCGTCGCCATCATCCAGGCGCGCATGGCCTCCTCCCGCCTCCCAGGCAAAGTCCTGCTCGACATCGCCGGGAAGGCCATGCTCCAATGGGTCGTTGAGCGCACCCGCCTCGCCAAATCGCTCGATGCCATCGTCGTCGCCACCAGCACCGACCCTGCCGATGACCCCATCGCCGAGTTCTGCGCCGCGCACGGCTATGCCTGCACCCGCGGCTCCCTCCACGACGTGCTTGACCGCTACTACCATGCGGCTGTCCTACACGGCGCATACCTCGTCGTCCGCCTCACCGCCGACTGCCCCCTCCTTGACCCCGGCTTGATCGACCAGACCGTCCGGCAAATCTGGGGCGCACACAGCGTCCACACCATCACCGCCGTCCCCTGGTACGACTTCACCGCCAACCGCCTCCCGCCTCCCTGGGGCCGCATGTATCCCATCGGGCTGGATGTCGAAGTCGCCACCTTCAACGCCCTCGAAACCGCCTGGCGTGAAGCCACCGCCCCCCACCAGCGCGAACACGTCATGCCCTTCATCTACGAAAACGCCGACCGCTTCAAAATCTCCGTCATCCACCACGACCACGATTACGGCAGCCTCCGCTGGACGGTGGACACCTCTGAGGACCTCGCCGCGCTCCGGGCGCTCGTCCCCCTGCTCCCCCGCGCCTTCACCTGGCTCGACGTCCTCCGCACCTGGCAAGCCCACCCCGAAATCGCCGCCCTCAACGCCGCCGTCCCACACAAAACCGTCACCGACATAGACACCCGCGCCTCGTGACCCTCCTCACAATCTTTTCCGCCCCCAAACCATTTACCAATCCCCATATCAACATTATCCAGCGGAACGCGATTCAATCGTGGCTGAAACTGGACGATACGACCGTCCTGCTCATCGGGGATGAACCGGGTTTGCCGGGGGCGGCTAAAGAGCTAGGGGTGACGCTCATCCCGGAGGTGGCGCGCAGCGAAACAGGCACCCCGCTCGTCCCCTCCATTTTTGACCGCACCCGCCAGCATTCCACCAGCCCCCTGCTCTGCTACGTCAACGCCGACATTATCCTCATGCCCGACTTCGTTGAAGCCGCGCGGCGGGTGGCGGCGCAGGCGACCGAATTCCTCATGATCGGCAAACGCTGGGATTTGGACATCCACGAGTTCCTTGAGTTCCCACGTGATTGGGCGGCTGGTATGCGCAAACGTGCCCGCCAAATGGGCCGTCTCCACCCCCCGGCGGGCAGCGACTATTTTGTGTTCCCGCGAAACCTCTTTGCCGATATGCCGGAATTTTCCATCGGGCGCGCCGGTTGGGACAACTGGATGATCTATCATGCCCGCCAACAGGGTTGCGCAACGATTGACGCCACGCCGGACGTTTTCATCATCCACCAGAACCACGATTACAGCCATCTCCCCGGCGGCAAGCCGCATTATGACCACCCCGAATCCCATCGCAACATCGCTCTCGCCCGCGGTCCCGCAAACGACTACACCGGCTATATGATCCTGGATACGAACCGCGAACTGCGCAAGGGCCGGATCGTTCGTCCCCGCCCCACGCTCCTACGCCTGATCCGCCGCCTTGAACTGGCACTCATGCCGAAGGAAAAGTCCGGTCCCCGCTGGGCATTGACGCGGCGGTTGCGAAAACTCCGCCGAAGATTCACAGGGAGTGAATAAGGAAGCCAGGAAAACAGGAAATTAATTCCTGCCTTTCTGCATTCCTCATTAATCACCCATGCGCATCGGACAAAACCCTGCCAAATTTGTCGAATCCGTCCCACAGCCTGCAAGGGTCACGGTGGCGATCATCACGTATATTCCCTTCCTCGGCGGCTACTACGCCGAGATGCTGGACGTGCTGAAACTGTGCCTCGCCAGCCTGTGGGCGCATACCGACCTGCCCTTTGACTTGCTCATCTTCGACAACGCCAGTTGCCCGGAAGTGCGGGAGTACGTGACTGGCGAACACGCGGCCGGGCGCATCCGGTATCTCGTCCTTTCCGAGGAAAATCTCGGCAAAGCCGCGGCGTGGAATTTCGCCTTTGCCGCCGCGCCCGGTGAGATTATCGCGTACGCCGATGCGGACATTTATTTCGAGCACGGCTGGCTGTCGGCGCTGGTGGGCGTGCTGGACGCCTTTCCCAACGCAGGCATGGTCACGGGTATCCCGATGTGGTCGCCGCCGCAATTTTCCACGGCAACGGTGGCTTGGGCGGAGACCGCCGGGGTCACGCTGGAACGCGGCAAACTGCTCAGCTGGGAGGATTATTGGAAACACGCCCACTCGCTGGGGCAGGGCGAAGCCGAGGCGCGGGCAAACCATACCGGGCAAACGGATATGCTGATTACGCTCCCCAATCCCCAATCCCCAATTACCAATTACCGCTTTTTCATCGGCGCGGGGCATTTCCAGTTTGTGGCGCGCAAGTCCGTGTTGATGGAGGTGCTGCCGATTGAGGCGGACAAGCCAATGGGGCAGGTACGGCGGCTGGATGTGGCGATCAACGAGCGCGGCTACCTGAGGCTGTCCACCTCCCAATGGTGGGTGCGCCACCTCGGGAATATGCTGGCGCACCCTGAGCTTATCGAAGGGTTGGAGGGGGTGGCTGACCCTCGGAGGGTGGATTTGCGCCCATTGAAGCCGCGGCTCCGCGGCCCCCTCCGCCGCTTCGTTCAATGGGTGTATCATCAGGCTTTCGAGATGTTATATAAAGGCAGGTGATCATGAAAGCCATTTTTACGGAGATCACGTATTTTCACGGCTCGCCGGTTATCCACGGGAAGAAGAAGGTCAAGCTGCCGTTTGACCGGGTGACGGCGCGGGCGTTGATCATCCGCCGGGAGGACGGGGCGATTTTTGGGGCGCGGCACCATCCGGGGGCAAAGTTTGCCCTGCCGGGCGGGGGGCTGAAGAACAAGGAGACGCCGCCCGAAGCCCTATTGCGCGAACTGGAGGAGGAAGACATCCGGCTGATGGGGGTGGACGATGGCTGGCGGGAGCGGTTTGCGGTGGATTATTATGAGGGCTACCGGGAGCTTTCGTTGTGGTATCTGATTGTGGTGGATGATGTGGCGCTGTACCCGAACCCGGAAATCATCGAAACCCGCTGGCTGGCGCAGACGGACGCGGGCTGGTGGCCCTACATGCAGGAACATTTCGTGCTCGTCATTAACCGTCTCCTGCCCGAACTGGCGCAGGCGAAAATACAAGTGATTGGGAATTAGGGAGCGGGAAACAGGAAATAGGAATCAGGAAACAGGAAACAGGAAACAGGAAATAAGGAAATAGGAATCAGGACAACATTCCAATCCCTAATTCCCAATTCCCAATTCCTGATCGCCCAATCCCCAATCCCCCTAAACTATGAACTACTCCAACTACCAACACATCCTCTTTAAAAAACGCGAGCCTGGCATCCTGTGGGTCACGCTCAACCGCCCGGAAGTATTGAACGCGGCGGATGCCCGCATGCACACCGAACTGGTGAACCTGTGGCAGACGATTGGCGCGGATGCCAGCGTGCGCGTGGCGGTGATCACCGGGGCGGGGCGGGCATTCTCGGCGGGGGGCGATCTCAAGCTGGTGGAGGAAGCCTACGCCAACTACGAAGAAATCATCCGCATCCTGGATGAGGCGCGCGAACTGGTCTATAACATTATCCATTGCAAAACGCCGATCATCTCGGCCATCAACGGGCCGGCGGTGGGGGCGGGGCTGGTCGTTGCCCTGCTGGCGGACATCAGCATCGCGGCGGAAAGCGCGCGGCTGGCGGATGGGCACGTGCGCATGGGCGTGGCGGCGGGCGACCATGCGGCCATCATCTGGCCCCTGCTGGTGGGGATGGCGAAAGCGAAGTATTACCTGATGACGAGCGGGTTTGTGGATGGGAAGGAAGCCGAGCGAATCGGCCTCGTCAGCCTGTGCGTCCCCGATGCTGAACTCCACGACAAAGCGATGGAGGTGGCCCTCAACCTGGCGACAGGCCCCCAACAAGCCATCCGTTTTACCAAGCGCGCCCTGAACCAATGGCTGCTGGACGCTGGGCCAATCTTTGACCATTCGCTGGCGCTGGAAATGCTCAACTTTTTCTCGCCGGATATGATAGCCGGGGTGGAGGGGCTGCGGGAGAAGCGGAAGGCGGAGTTTCCGAGTGCGGGGGAGGGTGGCATGTGATGAGAAGGTTTTTCAGTCTTGTTATTCTGATAGCATTGAAGGCTTGTGCTTCAGTTCTGACACCCAATGAAATAGTATCTGGCACTGTTGTTTCATCATCTGCCTCGCCTCCAGCCCCAATAAGTTCGCCGGTACTTTTTGCAACAGATACTCCCGTTCCAACTCTGGAAACTATTGAGAAGGATTCAGGGCTTAAGTATCAAGACTTAATCGTGGGGACAGGTACCGAAGTTGTGAATGGGGACACGATAGCAGTTCATTACATTGGGTGGCTCGAGGACGGTACACAAATTGTTTCATCTCGTGAGACACAACATCCATTTGAGTTTTTCGTTGGATGCGGCCTTGTGGTTGCGGGATGGGACGAGGGGGTGTTGGGAATGAGGGTTGGGGGAATCCGTAAATTGATCATTCCTCCCAATTTGGGGTATGGCGAAAAAGGAGTTCCGCCAACAATTCCGCCTAATACCATTACAGTTTTCGAAGTGGAATTATTGGAGATCATTGTCGCTGGCTCGGCCACGCCCGTAATTTGCTCCATATCCCCCTCATCCCAAAATCCCCGTTGATCCGCCTCCGATTCACATCCATGCCCCACCGAGTCTTCATCTCCGCCCCGGTTTTATTTGAAGGGATTGGTAATCATCACTCCTCGAAATTCTTGCCCAACCTGCAAATCTTCGGATAGCAACAGTGTACAGCCTGCCCTGATTGCCCCTGTCAAGATCAACGAGTCATTGAAAGAATACCTCGTTTCAACCTCGATAAGAAAATATTTATCGCTCAATCAGGTCAAGCCGACTGAAACTTCCGCCTGCCTCAACGTACTCGAGGCGGGACATGAGTTGCAGGAACGCCTCCGAATTTTGTGAACGGTGCGCATATTTTTCCAGCCACAGCCTGAACTCGGCGTTCAGCGTGGAATTTTCCGCTGCGGCGCGTTGTCGAGCTTGTTCAATCAGGGTTCCGTCTGCGCTCAATTGATATTTTTCAGCATAGGGCACCTCCGGTTTGTACACTGTAAATAGTGTATATGACTTCCCGTGCGCTATCAAGCCCCCGCTCCTTCCCCTCATGCCCCGCCTCTTCATCTCCGCTGACCACGGCCTCGCTGTCATCTACTTCCTGCAAACCGATCTGCTCCCCACCCTGCTCAATGCGGGCGTGGAAGTCGTCCTGCTCACGGATGACGCGCTGATCGAAGGGATCAACGCCCGCTTTGGCCGTCCGGGACTCATCGTTGATGGTTTGCGGTTCAAGCAATGCCGGGCCTATTACAACGACGAGAAGCCCGCCATGCAATATTGGCTGGACTTCCTGCGGAGGGCGGGTGGCTCGTACCGGATCAACCTGGGGGCGGTGGAGGCTTACCGGGACCAGGTGAAATTCGAGGCCACCGGCTCCCGGAGGGCCGCGTTCCCTTTAATGGAGGCGGCCCTCCACGGGGTACGGAGCTCCCGGTGGGCGCGGGAAAAATTGGTGGGGCTGCAATCCCGTTTCACCGCGAACATCTACGGGGATTTATTCGAGAAATATCAGCCGGATATGATCGTTGCCGCCACGCCGGGCTGGCGGCTGGACCGCTACCTGCTGCGTGAGTCTGCCGCCCGCGGCATCCCCAATACCACCGTCATTGTCGGGTGGGACAACCCGTCCAGCTACAACGTCCCCGGCGCGCGCATGGATTTCGCCACCTGCTGGTCGGAAATCCAGCGGGATGAGCTGGCGCTTGGCTCGGACTGGAACCCGGCGCAGGTCAACATCGGCGGCATCCCGTCGTATGACGGCTATTTCAAGCACACCTGGCAGATGCCCCGCGCCGACTATTTCCGCCTGCACGGCCTTGACCCCGACCGCAAACTGATCGCCTACGCCGCCAGCTTTATCACCTTTTCCCCGAACATCCAAAATATTGAGGCGCTCACCCGGCTGGTGGCAGGCGACGAACTGGCGGAACCCAGCCAACTCCTAGTGCGGCTCCACCCCAATCATTTTGCCGACATCCCAAGATTTGCCGCGGAACGGGAACGGGTACGGCAACTGGTTCGCGAGGTGCCCCATACCCATTTGATTGAACCCGTCCCTTTGGGTGGCGAACTCGGCTACTACTCCGGCGAGGACATGGACGAGAAGTCCTCGATGATGGCGCATGCGGACGTGTTCACGACCGTGTATTCAACCATGGTGGTGGAGGCCGCCTGCCACGGCGCGCCCGTCGTCGCAGTGACCATTGACCATGAATATGGCTGGGAGGAAAAGGACAAGTTTTACCTGCCGCTGACCGAAATCGGGCACTGGCCCACGCATGAACGCTTCTGCAAATCCGGGGCCGGGCAGGTGGCGACCACCCCCGCGGAATTGCGCGACGCCCTCAACCACGCCCTCACCCATCCCGACGCGTACGCCCCCGCCCGCGCGAAATTCCTGGCGGATGAGGTGACGTTTACGGATGGGGGGGCCGGGAAGCGGACGGGGGAATATTTGCTGTCGATTTTATAAAAAACCCTATCGCAAAGCGCGCGAAGAAAGCGCGAAGGACGCAAAGGCTGTTCTAAAAAAATCTTTGCGCCCTTTGCGAAAATCTTTGCGGGCTTTGCGTTAAAGATTTCCTCCCATGTCCAATCCTCTCTTCACCCGCCTTGCCCTCACCCTCAGCGTCCTCCGTCACGGCAAACGCGGCGCGCGCCCGCCCCGCTCGCCTATCCCTCCCCTTACTCCCGAAGAAGTCGCCGAGGCGCAATCCTTTTTCCCGCTCCCCAAATTTTTCATCTTCGGGCACGCCCGCTCCGGCACCACCCTCCTCATGCGCCTCACCAACCTGCACCCGGATGTCCTCTGCAACCGGCAGGCGCACTTCTTCACTCGCCGCCCCACACTTGAAGCCCTCGTCGCTGACCCGGACGTGGCGGACTGGCTCAGCCGCGGCAGTTTCCGCTGGAACCGCGGGCGCGACCTCTCCCCCGTCGTCCTGCGCGCCGCCGCCGACTTCATCCTCGAACGCGACGCCCGCCGCGGAGGCAAAACCATCGTCGGAGACAAAAGCCCCAACAGCCTATTCAACGGCGAAGCTGTAAAACTGATGCACAATATTTACCCCGACGCCAAACTGATCTTCATCGTCCGGGATGGTCGTGACGCCGCCCTCTCCCACCGTTTCCAAAGTTTCATCGACACCACACAACACCTGACCAAAGCCGACTGGCGCATCCGGGCGGAGTTCGAACGGGACCCACAGGGGTTCCGTACCCCGGAGAAATCCCTGTTCACCGAAAAGGGCATCCGCGAGGCCGCACAGGGCTGGGCTGCCAACGTCACGGAGACCCACGCCCTCGGGCAGGAGTTGTACGCTGACCACTACCTTTCCCTCAAATTTGAAGACCTCCTCGCCCAGCCTGTCGAAGAGATGCTGCGTGTCTGGCACTTCCTCGGGGCGGATACGGCGCTCCCCGCGCTTGCCCAATCCGTCCTCGACGCGCAGAACCTTAACCGCGATGCCAACTGGCAGGAAGCCAAAGCGGGCGATATTGCCAACGCCATCCAGAAAGGGCAGGAGGGCAGTTGGCAGGAATATTTCAGCGAGCGGGATATGCAGGTGTTTGCGGAGATTGCGGGGAAGACGTTGAAAGAGTGGGATTACGCGTAGGGGCACAGCGCCGCTGTGCCCCTACGAATGGATGAACCATGAAATTCCTCATCGCCGGTCTCGGCTCCATTGGACGCAGACATTTCCGTAACCTGCGCGCATTGGGCGAGAACGACATTTTGCTTTACCGCACGCACAAAGCCACGCTCCCCGACGACGAACTCGCGGGAGTCCCGGTGGAGACGGATTTGCGTGCCGCCCTCGCCCATAAGCCCGACGCCGTGATCGTCGCCAACCCGACGGCGCTGCATTTGGATGTGGCGATACCAGCGGCGGAGGCTGGCTCTCATCTGTTCCTTGAAAAGCCCATCTCGCACTCAATGGAGGGGGTGGACAAACTGAGGGGTGCGGTGGCAGCTAATGGGGTCAGGTGTCTCGTCGGGTTCCAGTTTCGGTTTCATCCGGGGATCAGGAAAATCAAGGGGATATTGGACGAAGGGGGGATCGGCGTCCCGGTGAGCGTGCGCGCCGAGTGGGGGGAGTACCTGCCCGGCTGGCATCCGTGGGAGGATTATCGGACGAGTTATGCGGCGCGGCCTGATCTGGGGGGCGGCGTGGTGCTGACGTTGTGCCACCCGCTCGATTATTTGCGAATGCTCTTGGGGGAGGTGGAGGTGGCGTGGAGCGCGGTAAGCCACCTCGGGTTGGGGCTGGCCGTGGAGGATACCGCGGAGATTGGGCTGCGCTTTGCCAGCGGGGCGGTGGGGAGTGTCCACCTGGATTATGTGCGCAGGCCGGGGAAGCACGCGTTGGAAATTGTGGGGACGGAGGGGACGATCACATGGGATAACGCGGATGGGGTGGCGCGGATTTTCCGGGCTGAATCCGCCCAGTGGGAAACGTATCCCCCCTTCGACTACGGACGCGGAGCGTCCTCCGCTCAGGGCGAGCCGCCCGTGTTCGAGCGGAACATGATGTTTGTGGATCAGATGCGGCATTTTGTGGCGGTGGTGCGGGGGGATGAGAGGGAGGTATGTACATTGGATGACGGCATCCGTGCCCTCGAATTGTGCCTGGATGTATTGCACGGCAACGCAAAGCCGGGCAATGGATAAAAGGCTATAATCCCCGCCCGATGCGTCCCAACCTGTTGAAACGACTCACGCCCCAAATGCTGGGCAAAGTTGCGCTGTTTGTTTTTGCGCTGTTTGTCTTTACCTTTGCGCTGGTCTTGTTGAAGGAGGGGGCGAAGGAATTTGGCCCGTTTGTCCGGAATTTCCTGGATGTAAACAATGTCGCGAATGCGCTCGGCTTTGGCTGGCTGTTTGCGTATGCGGTGATGTCCGGCTCACCGGTGGCGGCGATTACGCTGACCCTGCTGGATGCGAATGCGCTGAACCATGCCGAAGCGTTTGCAATGATCAATGGCTCGCGGCTGGGCGCTTCGTTCATCGTGCTCTTTATCGGGTTTGTGTACACCCTGCGGGGGCGGGAGCGCAAAGCGAGTATGTCCACCGGTCTGCTGTCCCTCATCGTGACGCAGACGACGTACATCCCGGCGCTGTTTTTGGGGCTGTGGCTGTTGCGCATGGGCTGGCTGGATGCCCTGCAATTGACGCAGGCGAGCGAGGTCTCCTCGGTGTTCGACCTGATCTTTGACCCGATTACCGGGTTCCTGCTGGGCTGGCTGCCGCGCTGGGTGATTTTTGGAATGGGTTTCCTGGCCCTGCTGTTCAGCTTTTCCCTGCTCGACCGCTCCCTGCCCAAAGTCAACCTGGAGGAAACCGGTTTTAGCGGGATGGCCCGCATCCTCTATCGCCCGTTTTTCACCTTCCTGCTCGGTGCCATTGTCACGACGTTCACGATGTCCGTCTCCCTGTCGGTGTCCATCCTCGTGCCTCTTTCCGTGCGCGGGTATATCAGAAGGGAGAACATCATCCCCTACGTGATGGGCGCCAATATCACCACGTTTGTGGATACACTCATTGCGGCGGTGCTCCTGGGAAATCCCGGCGCGTTTACCGTGGTCCTGGTTGAAATGCTCAGTGTGGCTCTCATTTCCCTGTTGATCATTGGGCTGGCGTATTCACCCTATGAGCGCTGGATTCTGGGTGTGGTCAACCGCCTGCTCAACCGTCCCATTTTATTGGCGTGGTATATGTTCGGGATTGTGGGTATCCCAATTGTGCTTATGTTGTTTTAGGAGGCTGCCTTATGCGTTGGCTCATCAGTACGGATGGCACGGAACGTTCCGAGCGTGCCGCCGGGTTTGCCGGTCAATTCCTCCGCTTCGGGGAAGATCAGGCCATCCTGCTTGGCATCCTTTCCGACGAAAACCAGGAAAGCGTGGAACACTCCATGAATGCGATCACCGGGCAGATCACAAAAGCCCTGGTCAAGCGCACCACCCGCCGCGAACCAATTTCGGAAGCGATTGAGGCGGAAGCGCAAGCCGAGCAAGTGGATGTGGCCGTTTACGGCTCACGCGGCCGCCACGGGATCACCAGCCTCCTGCTTGGCTCAGTGGCCGCCCGGCTGGCGCATGACAGCGCCTGCTCCGTCCTCATCGTCCGCGACCAGCCCCCGCCGGTAACGCGCATCCTCGTGTGCATCAGCCTCAGCCCGCGGCGGCAGGCGACCATCGAGATGACCGGGAAGCTGGCGCAAGCCACCGGCGCGGAAGTCGTCGCCCTGCACGTCATGTCCCAGCTCCCCATCACTGATACCGCCTCGACCAGTCCGCTTACCATGACGGCAGAGCAAGCCATTTCCGGCGGGACGGTGGAAGGCAAAGCGTTGCAGGAGACTGTCGAACAACTTGCAGCCATGGGCATCACAGCCCGGCCCTTGATTCGGCATGGCCTCGTCCTTGATGAGACCCTCGACGAAGTGGAATCCGGGAGCTACGGGCTGATGGTGATCGGCGCGCACGCCCCGCTCAAAAACATCCCGTGGAGCGCGTGGCTGATGGAAGATGTGGCCAGGGACATCCTGTTGAACACGCGCTGCCCGTTGATGATCGTTTAACGGGATCGCCCGGGGGGCGGGCGACCCCCATCGGGGGACGTGACCCCTTCGGCTTCGCTCAGGGCAAGCCCGGTGAACCCGGCGTGGCCCTCAGCAAAAAAAGCCCGCGCCCGCTGGCTTGTGTTACAATTCACAAGACGTTCACAATCAAATCAAATCCCAAAAACTGGCATCCAGACCCGGATGCCAGTCTTTTTGCGAGTAATTAATCACAGGAGAAATTTACATGCCCAAGAAACAAAACATCATCACCCCCTATGGGGGCAAACTGGTTGACCTGGTCGTGACCGGCGAAGAGCGGGAGAAATTGATTGCCCAATCCAGCCTGTACCCCAGCATCCAGATTTCCCAGCGCGCCGTGTGCGACCTGGAATTGCTCGCCACTGGCGGCTTTTCCCCGCTTGACCGCTTTATGGGCCGCGCCGATTACCAGCGCGTGCTCACCGAAATGCGGCTGGCCGATGGGACGCTCTTCCCGCTCCCCATCACGCTCACCATCAGTAAAGACGAAATTCCCACCCGCGCCGAATGGCTCTCCCTGCGCGACTCGCACAACGACTTGCTCGCCGTGATGCGCGTCGAGGAATTCTTCCGCTGGGAACCCGCCATGGAAGCCCGGCTGGCTTATGGCACGAATGACCACCGTCACCCGATGATCTCCGAGATGATCCGCTGGGGCGACTTCTGCGTTTCCGGCGAGTTGAAGGTGGTCAACCTGCCGAAATATTACGATTTTGTGGAACTGCGCAAGACCCCGGCCCAGGTGCGCGCCATGCTCGAAAAGATGGGGCATGGCACCGTCGTGGCTTTCCAGACGCGCAACCCCATGCACCGCATCCACGAGGAACTAACCAAGCGCGCCGCCGAGGAAGTGGGCGGCAGCCTGCTCATCCACCCGGTCGTGGGCCTCACCAAGCCGGGCGATGTGGATCATTACACCCGCGTGCGCGTTTACAAGGCGCTTTACGAAAACTACTACGACCACAAAAGCACGGCGCTCAGCCTGCTCCCGCTGGCGATGCGCATGGCGGGACCGCGCGAAGCCCTGTGGCACGCCATCATCCGCCGCAACTTTGGCGCGAACCATTTCATTGTCGGGCGCGACCACGCCAGCCCCGGCAACGACAGCAACGGCAAACCCTTCTACGGTCCCTACGAAGCCCAGGAATTCATGGCGCAGTACGAGCCGGAAATCGGCGTCAAGATGCTGGACTTCAAAGCCCTCGTTTACCTCGCCGATGAGGAGCGCTACGTGGAAGCGGACAAAGCACCCGAAGGCGCAAAAGTACACAACATCTCCGGGACGCAGGTGCGCGAGGATTACCTCGCCAAAGGCAACCTGCTCCCCGAATGGTTTACCCGCAAAGAGACCGCCGAAATCCTGATGCAGGTGCACCCCCCGCGGCACAAATCCGGGTTCGTCCTCTGGTTCACTGGGTTGTCCGGTTCCGGGAAATCCACTACCGCCGAAGTGCTCACCTCCCTCCTGCTGGAGCGCGGCCGCTCGCTCACCGTCCTTGATGGCGACGTGGTGCGCACACACCTCTCCAAGGGCCTCGGCTTCTCCGCCGAAGACCGCGATATCAACATCCTGCGTATCGGCTTTGTGTCGGGTGAGATTGCCCGCGCCGGCGGCGCGGTCATCACCGCCGCCATCAGCCCGTACCGCAAGACCCGCAACGAAGCCCGCAAAATGGTTGGCGAGAACTTCATCGAGATTTTCGTGGACACCCCGCTGGAAGTTTGCGAGGCGCGTGACATCAAGGGCCTCTACGCCAAGGCCCGCCGCGGCGAGATCAAGGGTTTCACCGGGATTGATGATCCCTACGAGGCCCCGGTCAACGCCGAGCTGGTGCTCAACACCGTCGTAAACTCCCCCGAACAGAATGCCTACGTCGTCCTGCATTACCTTGAGGAACGCGGTTACATCACGCCTGACGGTAACGGGATGGCATAAACCGACGACAGACGGAAGACCGATGACCGCGCCATTATCCGCCGTCGCCGGTCTTCCGTCTTCGGTCATTTCATGAAAATCCAAGACCTCTTCAACCTCACCGGGCGCGTGGCTCTGGTCACCGGCGGCGCGGGCCTGCTGGGACGCCAGTTCACGCAGACACTCGCCGAGGCCGGCGCGGCCGTCGTAGTGGCGGACTTATCCGCCGAATCCGCCGCCAAACAAGCCGACGCGCTGACCCAACAGGGATACCGCGCCCTTAGCGTGGGAGCGGACATTACCCGAGAAGCCGACGTGATCCAAATGGTGGGCGCGGCGTCCCCATGGGGACGCCTCGACATCCTCGTCAATAGCGCCGCCTGGGACCCGAAGTTTGATCCGGGCAACGCTGAAGGGCAGGCTGCCAACGCCTTTGAAACGTACCCCCTCGAAACCTGGAACGAAGCCGTCAACATCAATTTGACCGGGATGTTCCTTGTGTGCCGCGAAGTCTCAAGGGTGATGAAATCCCAGGGAAAGGGGTCGATCATCAATATCTGCTCCACCTACGGGCTGGCGGGTCCCGACCAGCGCATCTATGAGCGGGCAGGCGAGCCGCCGCGCTACAAGCCCGTGTTCTATACGGTCACGAAGGCGGGCGTGCTGGGGCTGACGAAATACATTGCGACCTATTACGCCGGGACGGATATCCGTTGTAACGCGCTTACACCCGGCGGCGTGTTCAACGACCACGATGAGACCTTCGTCAAAAATTACTCTTATCGCACGGTGATGGGCCGCATGGCCGAGCCGCACGAGATGAACGGCGCGCTGCTCTTTCTCGCCTCGGATGCGTCCAGCTATATGACCGGGGGGAATCTGATTGTGGATGGGGGCTGGACGGCGTGGTGATGAAGGCAGCGTGAAACTTCGGGAGGTTGCTGACACGATAGTGATTGACCCGCGAAAGCTGACAGAATACGCGCTCAATCCTGAGCACGAGGCGGGCAAACATAAGGCGCGTGTGTTCGAAAGTGCGCTGGGTTATAATCCAACCAACTTCCATCTCTTGTTGGACCAGATCATGGCATTAGCATTGGACGCAGAGATGGAATTGATGCAGATTAACGAGCGCGGTCAATTTTTTCGAGCCGATCTTTTGATTGACGGGCTTGCAGGCCAGCAGGTGACTGTGCGTACAGGTTGGCGTCTCCCTCCCAGTTCAAGAGAGGCACGGTTGACAACACTATTTGTGCCCTGAAAAATCCATGATAGTTCCTAAACTCTTCGACGTAATTGAAGTATTGAGCGACCCGCCTGATGCGGATGTCCGGGCAGGAATGTGCGGCACGCTTGTGGAACAATACACCTCGGATGCTTTCGAGGTGGAGTTTGCCGACGGCGATGGCAAAACCATGGTGCTCTGTGCGCTGACGACACGGCAATTCATCGTCGTCTGGCAAGCTGAGACCAAACAGCCGGTTTCACTTGAAAATCAAACGGCCCAAATCGTGGCACGCCTGCCCGAAAAAGCGGGGGAAGAAGTGCTGGACTTCGCCAGGTTTATCGGGGCGCGCCAACTGGCGAATAGCTCCGTCGTTCCAGACCTTGTTTCCGCTTGATACCCGATTTCCGTTCCACTCTCCAAAACCGAATAAGCGCCCGCCGTACCGGGCTGATCGACATTTGCTCTGATCTGCTCCACTTTGCACTGATCACTTACGCCCTCCCCGCCGACCGTCTGCGCCCGTACATCCCCGACCGCTTCGACATCCCGACCTTCCCCATCGACAGGAAACAGCTTGCGCTGATGAGCGCCGTCCCCTTCCTGGATGACGGCTTTCATTTCAAATTTTTACCGTTCCTCCGTTGGACGTTTGCCCAGACCAATTACCGCGTGTATGTTGTCGATCGCGAAACGGGCGAGCCGTGCGTCTGGTTTTTCGGCACCACACTGGGCGGGCGGCTCGTTTACCTGGCCCGCTGGCTGTGGCGCATCCCGTGGCATTACGCCCGTTATGAACTGGATTGCCAATATGACCCCGCCCGCCGCGCTTACGACCATTTTCGCCTGACCAAAACCTCCGACTGGGCTGCCGCCGAAATTGACCTCGAAGACACAGGGGAGCCGATGGGGTTGACCCCGGGATTTTCCTCCCTCGATGAGCAAATCTTGATCCTCACCCACCCCATCACCGGCTACTTTCACCGGCTGCGCCGCTGGTTGAGCCTGTCGAAACCGGCGCAGGTGGGCACCTACTCCGTCTGGCACAAGGAAATCCCGCTCACGGTCGGCAGGGCAAAGCGCCTATACTTCGACCTGTATGAACGGCTGGGCCTGCTCTCGCGCGAGGAAATGCAGCACCCGCACTCCGTGCTCATCTGCCCGCAGACGACGTTTGATGTCCGTTTGCCGCCGAGGCGGGTGGTGTAATTTGCCCCTGATATAATTTCGGGCAGGAGAAATCGCCATGACCACGATTGCCATTGACCAGAAATATGTGGATATTTTGAACTCGTTCGGAGATGTGACCCAACAAATCGAGGAAGCGGTTCGACAATACACGGTTGAACAGATTCAAGCCGAAATCAAAAAATGCGCCTCAGAAAACGCTAATTTTGAAGAAAAGTATGGACTCACCTATGCCGAGTTCAAAGCGCGTAGTGTGTTGGATGATGAATTTTATAACAACTTACGCCAAATTGAGCAGCTATGGGAACGCGACACGATCCTGTGGGAGTTTTACTCGGAGGGATTGGAAGCATGGCATGGCCGCCTGAACAGCATATTGCAGCATTAATTCAAAAAGCGAATCGTGTCCTTCAGGGTGTGCGTTTCCTGCGCGATACGGTACATCAAAGCCATGCTGTGTTGAGCCTTGAAGGAAGTTGGGGGGATTACCGAATTGTTGTTTCCGAAATTCATCGTAACAATGGGACAGTTAGATACACTTATTACGTGTTGGATCAAAATAACGCACTGCATACGGGCTTTGACAATAGCCCCGACCGTGTTGCTCTCCGCCTGAAACACGATTCAGCCTTCTTCGCCCACTTTCACGAAGAACTCCCGCACCAACACACACCTGAAGGGGATATCCATCTGACAGGCTTGATGGATTTCGATGGGTTTCTCGCCTGGCTGGAAGGAAATCTATGATTGGCTGAGATTGCTCGCAGACGACGTTTGATGTACATTTGCCGCCGAGGCGGGTTTAAACAAAACAGACTCACTGGTGAGTGAGTCTGTCAGATCAAGAAAAGGGCACTTAGCCAGCGATCACGGGGACGCTCAAATAGGTGATGATCCCAAAAGCCAGCGTGGCGATGGCAAAAAAGCCAAACAGGGTGCGCATCCGGCTTTCATCGCCCAGCAGGGACGCCCAGGCCGCAAAAGCCAGACCGAGCGCCATCGTGAGCATCACCAGGTTCAGTTGGTCACCGCGATCATCCCATTGCGAGCCGAGGTCAAAATACTCGTCGGATTCTGCGAACAACTCATTCGGGTAGGTGTACATCTCTTCATAGTATTGGTCATCGAAGGGATAATCGGACCGCTCCATGGCGGCGGTCAGCGCTTCGGAGAAGTTCTCCTGGTAGTATTCGGAAATCTCCGGGTCAGGATTGATATACCAGTTGTCGAAATAGGTGTAATCCTGGATGATGTCCTGGTTGGCAGTCAGATATTCTGCGTTGCCATCGGTCAGTAGTTGCATCCCGTACAGTTCGTTCTTGTTCTGCTCCGAGTCGGCTGCTGCGCCCTGATAACTGGCGAGGGCGGTGGATACACTGAGGATCGCAATCATTGTGCCAAGAAAGGCTTCCGAGTTGAGAAAACGCATAAATTTCATAGTTCAAGCTCCTTTAGTGCCGCGGTGGGTTGGCAACGATTATACTGATAATCACCGTTGACGCCCGGCGGTTTCATCCTGATTTTCCTCATGCCCAACCTCCTCGCCCTCATCCCCGCCCGCGGCGGCTCCAAAGGTATCCCCGGCAAGAACATCAAGCCGCTTGGCGGTATCCCGCTGATTGCATATTCCATCGCCGCCGGTCTGCAAGCCGGGTGTCGGCCGCGCGTCGTCGTCTCCACGGATGACGAAGAGATCGCCGCCGTCGCCCGCGTTTACGGTGCGGAAGTCCCCTTCATGCGCCCCGCCGAATTTGCCCAGGATGCCACGCTCGACCTGCCCGTTTTCCAGCACGCGCTCGACTGGTTCGTCAAACACGAAGGCTGGACGCCGGACATCGTGATCCAACTGCGCCCCACCAGCCCCTTCCGCCCCGCAGGGATGCTGGATGAAGCCGTCCGCATATTGCGGGAGAACGCGGGCGCGGCTTCCGTGAGGGGTATCGTCCCCGCGGGGCAGAACCCGTACAAAATGTGGCGCGCCCCCTCTGGGATCCCGATGACCCCGCTCCTCGAGACGGAAATCTCTGAAGCGTACAACCAGCCCCGGCAAGCCCTGCCGCCCACTTTCTGGCAAACCGGCCACATTGACGCCATCCGCCCCGCAGTCATCCTCGGCGGCTCGATGAGCGGGCCGGTCATTTACCCGCTCCACATTGACCCGGTGTATACGGTTGACCTCGATAACCTGCTCGATTGGGAGCGCGCCGAGTGGCGGCTGCGCGACCCGGATTTGGAAATCGTCGCACCTCGCACGCCGCACCCCGCATCCGAAAAGCGCCCCATTCCCAATTCTGTTGCCCTCCTTGTTTTCGATTTCGACGGCGTGATGACCGACAATACCGCCTGGGTGGACGAGAATGGCTTGGAGTCGGTGCAGGTTTCCCGTGGCGACGGGATGGGCGTGGAGCTGCTGAAGAAGGCGGGCGTGCCGATGATGGTTTTTTCCAGCGAGGCAAACCCCGTCGTTGCTGCCCGCGCCCGCAAGTTGGGCATCCCTGTAGTTTCCGGCATCGGGATTGGCGACAAAGCCGCCCGGCTGGCCGCGCTGCTGGCGGAGCAGGGCATTGACCCGGCCAACGTCGTTTACCTCGGCAATGATCTCAACGACCTGCCCTGTTTCCCGCTCGTCGGTTGCGCCGTGGCGGTGGCGGATGCGGTTCCCTCAGTGCTGGCGCAGGCGGACATCGTGCTCACCCAAAGCGGCGGGCGCGGGGCGGTGCGGGAATTGTGCGAGATGATTTTGGAAAGGATTCATCGCTAAGCACGCAAAGCAAAGCGCAAAGAACACGAAGGGAAATACAAGAATCCCTTTGCGTGCTTTGCGGTAAATTTTTTATTTATGAAAATTATCGTTGCCTCCACCAACCCCGTGAAAATTGCCGCCGCCCAAAACGGATTCCGCGCCATGAAAATCGGAGGGGACGCGGGGTTCACGGGGGTCTCTGTCCCCTCCGGGGTCAGCGACCAGCCGGGAACGGATGCCGAGACCCTCCAGGGGGCGCGCACCCGCGCCAGGAACGCGCGTGCCCTCTTCCCCGCGGCGGATTTCTGGGTCGGGATCGAAGGGGGCATCGCGGATGACGGGGAACAGATGATCGCCTTCGCCTGGGTCGTCGTGCTGGGGCGGGATTTGGGCGCTGGTGCGCATGGCGAGGCGCGCACGGCCACGTTCCAACTGCCCCCCGAAATCCGGCGGCTGGTGCTGGAGGGCGTGGAACTCGGTCACGCGGATGACATCGTGTTCGGGCGGAGCAACTCGAAACAGCAGGACGGCGCGATTGGGATTTTGACGGACGGCGTGGTGGATCGCGCCGCGTACTATGCCCATGCGGTGATGCTGGCGCTGGTGCCGTTTAAGAAAAGGGAGTTGTATGGAGGGAAACAGGTGGACGAGTAAACAAGGAAACAGGTAAACAGGTAAAGAAGAAGACAAGTAAACAAGTAAACTGAAACATCCTGTCTACCTGTGTACCTGTCTACCAGTGTCTCTCCCCCCCCAAAGGAACTCATGACCTTTCCCATAACCCCCCGCTCCACCCTCAAACGCATCGCCGACCGCGGGCATTATGATCAAGCCTCCGTCCATGCCGTGCTGGACGCCGGATTGGTGGCGCACGTTGCCATCGCGCCGGATGGACAGCCCGTCGTCATCCCCGTGCTGTATGCCCGCAGTGATGGTGAGATCATCTTCCACGGGGCGAAAGCCAGCCGCCTGCTCAAATATTTGCAGGCGGGCGGGGAGGTCTGCGTGGCCGTCACCCTGCTCGATAGGCTGGTGCTGGCGCGGTCATTGTTTGAGAGTTCGATGAATTACCGTTCCGTGGTCGTCTTCGGGAAGGGGCGGCTGATCGAGGGACGGTCGGAGAAAATGGACGCCCTGCGCACCATCTCCGAGCACGTGCTGCCCGGACGCTGGGATGACGCACGCCAGCCGACGAGGAAGGAACTGGCTGCGACCACCGTCGTCGCCGTGAAAATTGAGGAAGCCACCGCCAAAATCCGCACCGGCTGGAGCGAGGACCCTGAGGCAGACCTGGCGCTTCCGGTTTGGGCGGGGGTGCTTCCGATTAATCAGGTATATGGCGCGCCGCTGGCTGACCCGCATTTGCTGGAGGGGGTGGAAGTGCCGGGGTATTTACGACGTATGATGGAGGACTAAAGACCCGCTGCCACCTATTCCGCCCAGTTTTCCACCCTGAGTTCTGGGATGCGGGAAAATTCGCGGGTATTGTTTGTAATCATGGTCAGGTCAAGCTGCAAGGCATGTGCGGCTATCAGCATGTCCAGCGGACCGATGGGAGTTCCAAGTTTCAGAAGGTGGGCACGTACCTCGCCATATACTTGGGCTGCTTCGCGGGTGAATTGGACGACTTGTAAAGGAAGGAGAAACTGATCGAGTGCCAATTTATTCTGTGCACCGTGTGCGCTTTTTTGTACGCCATATCTTAATTCAGCAACGGTGATTACCGAGATGGCAATTTCGCCGGGAGAGTGAGCAGCAAACTTTTCCTTGACCTGCGGTGGTTTTTCGTTGATCACATATACGCAAATGTTTGTATCCAGCAGATATTTCATGGGAACAAATCCTCGCGAACCTGCTCCTCCGGCTGGTCCCGGGTGGACATGAAATCATCGGAAAATAAATCAAGACTTTCAAACAGCGCATCCCAGGAATTATGCACAGGCAATAGCACCACCGCATTCCCAACTTTTTTGATGTACACTTCCGTGCCTTCAAAACGGAATTCTTTTGGCAGCCGTACCGCCTGGCTGCGCCCATTCTCAAACAATTTTGCCGTTTCCATTGTTAACTCCTTGGATATATACCGAAAGTATATATCAACCCTGTAAAAAACTCAATCTAAAAGGAAAAACCATGCCACGTGAAATTCAGCTCGGCTCGCGCCCCGTCGGGGACGGCCATGCCCCTTACGTCGTCGGGGAGATCGGGATCAACCATAACGGCGATCTCGAAATCGCCAAAAAGCTGATCGAAGCCGCCCACCATGCCGGACTGGACGCGGTCAAATTCCAGAAACGCACCCCCGAGGTCTGCACCCCCCGCGACCAGTGGGACAAGATGCGCGAGACCCCCTGGGGTTACATCCGCTACATTGACTACCGCCACAAAATCGAGTTCGGGTTGGCGGATTACCGGGAGATTGACCGGCATTGCAAAGACCTCGGCGTTGACTGGTTTGTCTCCGTCTGGGATGAGCCGTCCGTGGATTTCATGGAGGAACATTTCGATACCGTTGCCTACAAACTGCCCTCCGCCTCCCTCACCGACCACGCCCTCCTGCGCCACACCCGCGCCACCGGGAAGCCCATGATCATCTCCACCGGGATGTCCTCAATGGAGGAAATCTTCGGGGCCGTCGGCGTGACGGGGACGGCCAACCTGATGATCTGCCACACGACCAGCGCCTACCCGTGCCCTGTGGAGGAGCTCAACCTCCAGATGATCCCCACCCTGCGAACGACCTTCCCGAACACGCCCATCGGGTATTCGGGTCATGAAGTCGGTCTCGTCCCCTCGGCGATTGCCGTGGCGCTCGGTGCCTGCTTTGTCGAGCGGCACATCACCCTTGACCGCGCCATGTGGGGCAGTGACCAGGCTGCCTCCGTCGAGCCGGGCGGGATGGACAAACTGGTCAAATACGTCCAACTCGTCCCCCCTGCGCTGGGCGATGGGCAGAAACGGATTTACGAAAGCGAGATGGGCGCGCGGGAAAAATTGCGAAGGGTGAAATAACTCATCGCAAAGGACGCCAAGGAATTGCCTCGCAATTTACCGCAAAGGGCGCAAAGATTTTTTTCTTAACCTCCTTTGCGATCTTTGCGAATTCTTTGTGATCTTTGCGATAAAAATTCTCTATGACCTCCTCCATCCACCGCGCTCGCGAGTACCTCCTCCGCCACGCCAACGACCAGCGCATCGCCGCACTCGCCGCGCAAGTCCGGGCGCGCGCCAAACCCGACCCCGCGCAAAAACCCGTCATCTTCTTCAATGCCTCCACCCGGCTCGGCGGCGTCAGCCAGAACGCGGCGTTTGCCATGCTCTCGGCGATGGCGCTCCAACTGGCGGGCGTGCCGGTTCAGCACTTCGCCTGCCGCGCCGGGCTGGAGCGTTGCACGCTGGGCGTGGTCATCAACGGTGCGGAAAAGGCCCCGCCCTGCAAAACCTGTATCGCCCAGTCCGAAGTCCTCTACGGGCACGCGCCCGCCCGCTGGTTCGAGTACCACCCATCGGGGGAGCTGGCGGCAGCCCTTGACGGGAAAACCATCGGGGAGTTGGAAAAATTTGAATACAACGGCGTCCCCCTCGGCCCCCTTACGCTCCCCTCGCTGCGCTGGGTCCTGCGGATTCACCATTTAGCCGATGACGAGGGGACGCGTCGGTTGTTTGGGTCATTCATCCAATCGGCAAACTCCTTAATCCGGGAATTTGACTCCTTTCTCCGGGATACTGACCCTCAAGCGGTCGTGGTCTTCAATGGGATGGCGTACCCCGAAGCCGCCGCCCGCTGGGTGGCGCAGGCGCGGGGGGTGCGGGTGATCACGCACGAGGTGGCGCACCAGCCGCTGACGGCGTTCTTCACCGACGGGCAGGTGACGGCGTACCCCGTGCGCATCCCGGACGATTTTGAGCTGGACGCGGCGCAGGACGCCCGGCTGGACGCCTACCTGACCGAGCGGTTCCGCGGGAATTTTTCGATGGCGGGGCTGGAGTTTTGGCAGGAGATGCAGGGGCTGGACGCCGACCTGCTGGCGCAGATTGCCGCCCACCGGCAGGTGGTGCCGGTGTTTACGAACGTGATTTTTGATACCAGCCAGGTACATGCCAACACGATTTTCTCGCACATGTTCGCCTGGCTCGACCAGATTTTGGCGATCATCCGCTCGCACCCGGAGACGCTGTTTGTCATCCGCGCCCACCCCGACGAACTGCGCCCCAACTCCCGCAAGCAGGCACGGGAAACGGTGGATGACTGGATTGCCAAAACGAGTTCCCACGAGTTCCCGAATGTCGTCTATGTTCCTCCTTCGGAATACCTGAGTTCCTACGAGCTAATCCAGCGCGCCAAATTTGTGATGGCATACAACTCGACCATCGGGCTGGAAGCCGCCCTGATGGGCAAGCCCGTGCTCAACGGCGGGCGGGCGCGTTATACGCAAGTCCCCTGCGTCCACCTGCCCGACAGCGCCGCCGTGCACCGCCTCCTCGCCGAAAAATTCCTGGCGGCGGAGCGGGTGGACATGCCCGCCGAATTCATCCGCAACGCCCGCCGTTTCCAGTATTACCAGCTTTGGCGGACCCCCCTGCCCTTCGGCGAATTCCTCGAACCCCATCCTTCACGGGGGTACGTGACCATCAAGGAATTCCCGGTCGAAGCGTTAGCCGCGTCCGAAGCCTTGCGCGTGATTGTGGAGGGGATTTTGGAGGGGGAAGAGTTTTTGATGCCGGAGAAAGCCGACACGAATGTTCACGAATAAACACGAATTTTTCTTTTCATTCGTGAACATTCGTGATAATTCGTGTCAAGGATTTTATGTTCTACCAATCCAAACGCCTCCTCAAAACCCTCCGCTACCACGCCCGCCGCGCCCAGGCCGCCCGCAAGTGGGGCGCGGCCAACCTCCGCGCCATGCCCGCCGTGCTGGGCAACGCCATGCCGAAATCCGGCTCGCACCTGCTCATCCAGATTCTCGAAGGGCTGGCGGAAATCGGCCCCTTTGTGAACCCCGGCTTCCCCCCGGTCAACCGCGCCGAGAACAACCGGAAACTCCCCGACGAAAAAGTGCTGGCGGAAATCCGTGCCATGCGCCCTGGCGACATCCGCTACGGCTACCTGCACGCTGAGGAACCCTGGCTCTCCGCCGTACCCGGCGGGGGTCGCGCCACCCTCTTCGTCTACCGCGACCCCCGCGACTGGGTCATCTCGCAGATTTTCTATGCGAAGGATATGCACGAGGGGCACATGCTTCACGCCCATTACCAGTCCCTCCCGACGATGGAAGCGCGCATCAACGCGGCGATTGAGGGGGTCAGGACCCCTGACGTATCCGCACCTTCCGTCGTCGAGCGGTACAGCCACTATCTCGGCTGGCTGGAGGTGGAGGGGGTGTTGAGTTTGCGGTTTGAGGACTTAATCAGGAATCATGAAACAGGAATTGGGAAGATTCTGGATTACATGGCCAATTACCAATTACAAATTACCCTCCCTCGCAGCGCAGCAATTACCACGCTCACCCGCGCCATCGCCCCCCGCAAATCCGGCACGTTCCGCAAAGGCCAGCCAGGCGAGTGGCGGGAGCATTTCACGCCGGAAAACGTGCGGCGGTTCAAGGAAGCCGCGGGGGAGTTGGTGGTGAGATTGGGGTATGAAGAGGATGGGGATTGGGGATCGGAGATTGGAGATTGAGATGTCGGAGCGCGGCTTTTTTCTACTCCTCATTGCCTTCATTTTAGGGGGTTGTGGTTTCCAACCCACCACGTTGCCGTCTCCCCTGCCGACCATTACTTCCTCCCCGCCTCCCCATTCAAGCGCGACGCCGGATAGGGGAGATGAAGGTTCAATGGAGCATTGCGTATTTCAAGGGATAGCCCTCGCTTGGCTGGACGAAAACCGAAATGGGGAGAAAGATTTTTCCGAGGAGCCTTTGGCAAATATCGTGATCCGATTGACTGTTGGGGGTTTTGGCGGGCGACACTTTCAGTTTCCCGATCAATCTGCCTTTCAGGTTGCCGAGACCAATACGCGTGGGTTAACTCAACTGTGGGGCCCCTACACTTTGTGTGGATACGTTACCACCATCTCGCCAATCATTCCCGATGGGATGGAATTGACCATCACAGAGAGATATTCTGTTTCCACTGAGAATGATGGTGATCTGTACAAATTTGGCTTTGTCTATAAAACCGGAATTCCAACTGCAACCCCCAGACCGGAACAAAGTATGTCCTGCGAAAAACTGGTGAGTGCGAAGAGTGAGCTAATAACCGAAATTGAGGTTTCTCCAACAGGTGAAGTTTGGATTACAACCCTTGCCAGTGCTTATTCATACGACCCAATTACAAATGCCATAACTCACCATTCTGGATTTGGCGGATTCGCCATTGGGTTTTCATCCGAAGGGCATATCTGGACAGCAGGCGATAGGGAATATCTCGCATATTTTAATGAGGTTGACTGGACATTAATCTCAGTTACTTATGAAACGATCCTGGACATTGCTGTTGACCCGGACGGAAAGTTATGGCTCCTGACAGGCGATGGCCTGGCGCAATTCGCTCAAACTGGAAACCAACTGAGATTTATTTCCAGCGCAATTGGTGGTATTACGGATGAGGCGAGAATTATTTTCACACCCGATGGAAGAATCTGGATCTCCGGCGCGCACTTCGCCCCACTTGCTTGGTTTGATTGAGGTGACGATAAAATCGGTTTTACGCGAATCAATGATGATCCACTGGATGACGAGATTGACGGCAATCTTTATAGCGGTACAGTTTCCCCGGACGGAACATTCTGGTTTGTGATCGGCGCGATGTTTTGGCAGGGCACGGTTGCAGTGAATTTTGACCCCGAAACAGAAAACTGGACATTCTATAGCGCTCAAACAACCAATCACGCACTCTTTGGGAACGGCATAAGTGACATCGCAATCGAATCGGCAAATACTATTTGGCTGGCAGCCGATTTTGACGGGATTGCACAAATCAATCTGGATGAAACACATTTGCCGGAAAGGGCAGAATTTATTAGACATTATCGGTAATAGTAAAATAAGGTCATGCTAACGTATACCGACCTCAAAGAAAAGCCCAGAGAATTTCTGGCGGCAACGAGTTTGACCTTGGAAGAATTCGATCTGATTTTGCCTGCGTTT
>Ga0247727_10003101_pt1 | contig 37211 bp, 41 predicted proteins | sample WisWelCaveWW1625_FD_202498 | JGI IMG/M metagenome (GOLD analysis project Ga0247727, IMG submission 202498) | Biofilm microbial communities from Wishing Well Cave, Virginia, United States - WW16-25 | ecosystem: Environmental > Aquatic > Deep subsurface > Groundwater > Cave microbial mat | place...
AAATGACCCGCCGGAGTGTTATCTCGATGAATAATCCGCTCCGACACAAGGATCTTACGTTTTATCAGGCTTCGTATTCGATTGACTCCCAAGGCCGCGAGGCCTCGACCCTAGCCGTGGTGAAAAATTCGGCCCAGCTGTTGCCATACATGGCCAGTACTTTGACTTTCCTTGGACTGGTGATTCATTTTGGAATCATGTTTGTTAAGTACCTAAAGACAAAGGAGGGTGTTGCTTAGCATGAGACGAATCATTTTAATAAAAGTTTTGTTGGTGGCTCTCTTGATGTCCGTGACAGATGTTTACGCTCAGAATGCCGACTTAAATTTAGATGCGATTAAAAGAATTCCGATCCTTGAGCAGGGACGCATCAAACCTTTGGATACTTACGCGCGTAATGTCCTTTTGCAATTTTCCGGAAAAACTTCGTATCAGCGCACACCGGCTTTAGCCTGGCTGGCCGATCTTTTATGGGTTCCGGAAAAAGTGGCCAGCGACAAGGTTTTTCTTATCAATAATCCGGAAGTGGTGCTGGCTTTAGGCGTTTTACCGGATCCGCATCGGCGATACAGTTTCTCGCAATTGACAACGGGGTTCCGTCGTTTGCAGGAATTGGCGATGGCCTCGGCCCAGATTCCCGACAAAGAGCGGACGATAGTTGAAAAAGAACTCCGGCGGGTTTATGAGAATTCCCTTTTATATATTGACCTGTCCTACAGCCTTCGTTTTTCAATTACTCATTCCGATTTCATTGTCAATGAACCTGGTGTCTATGAGACACTGCAACTGCCGCGCGAACAAAAAGAATTCAGTTTTTTGGATATCGCGCTTAAAGCAGATTTGATTAAAGCGATAACCGATTCATTAGAAAAGAAAAGCCCGGAGATCTGGACACCGGTGGAAAAAGATATTTTTCGCCTGCTGACCAATCTCTATCAATGGTCACTGCATTATCGCAATATGCCTTTTAAAATCATCCCACCTATGGATCCGAACAATGAAGAGCTGTTAAGCCCCTGGGATGCCATCAGCGATGAATTTAAAACACCCACTATCAGAGAAGAGATCATCGCTTTAAATGATTTATATATGGCTTTCACGCAGGGTTCACAGGAAGATTTCGACCGCGCGGGATATGGTTTTGTTGAATCAGTCCTTATCAGGGCAAAACATTTTCGCTCCATAAAATTTTTATCACTGGAAGTTTTTTATAATCAGCTCAAGCCATTCGCCTGGGCGCAAGCTTTGTATGTCATCGCGCTATTTTGCTGTCTGATAAATTTTTTGTATCCTTTTTCATCCTCCCCTTCCGCCCAAGGCGGATCCGCCTCAGACGGAAACCCCTCCCATCAAGGGAGGGGAATTTTAAATAAATTAAATTCCCTCCCCCTTGTGGGGAGCCTGCCTGCCGGACAGGCAGGGGTTAGAGAGGGGGAAAAGTTTCTTGGTATCAGTTTGGTCTTAATAATTTTAGGTTTTTTGACCCATACCTTTGGCGTCATTTCGCGTATCCTGATCATGGGGCGGCCGCCGGTGACCAATCTTTATGAGACGTTTATTTTTGTCGGCTGGGTATCGGTAGTATTTGGGATTTTGTCTGAATTCGTCAATCGTCGGGGTCTAGGAATATTAATAGCCAGTGTTTGCGGGTTTATCCTGCTCTTGATTGCCGGAAAATTTAGCACGGAAGGCGACACCCTGCGTGTCATGGGGGCCGTGTTAAATTCCAATTTTTGGTTAAGCACTCATGTCATCGCCATCACCACCGGCTACGCCGGCTGCTGCGTGGCGGGAGTGATCGGTCATATTTATTTGATCCAGGCGTTGGTAAAACCGCGTGACACTCAACAACTGGACATAACGTATAAATTGATTATGGGGGCGTTGGGATTCGGTTTGATGATGTCGTTTTTAGGAACAGTGCTCGGTGGGATTTGGGCGGATCAAAGCTGGGGACGTTTCTGGGGCTGGGACCCGAAAGAAAATGGGGCGCTTATGATTGTCTTGTGGTGCTCGATTATTCTGCACGCCAAAGTGGCGGATTTAATCGGCCCTTTGGGTGTGGCGGTATCAAGCGCCTTAGGAATTATTGTCGTTGCCTGGGCGTGGTTTGGAGTTAACCTTTTAAGCGTTGGACTGCATTCGTATGGGTTTACTTCGGGGGTGGCAGCAAATTTAATTATTTATGTAGTCCTCGAATTAGTTTTCTTGACAACCACCGGTTTTATTATTTTTAATCGGAGAACCTAAAATGAAGAAAATCAAATTAACGTTTTTTATGATTCCTTTTTTGTGGTTTATTAATCCGTTGCTACTGACATCACAAATAATTGCCGCACCACAGATAGAACCCCATCGATATTTCGTATGTCCGGATGGTTCACACCATGGTCCAGGTTTGCCATCAGAAGGAACAGCAATATGGTGCGAAAAGAACCATCATAGTGTGCCAGATCAGATCCGTGAAAAAGTTAAACAATATTATCATGAGCAGTACCCGTCCATAACTGCGTTTGATATTACTTTCGGGGCGCTTGACAGTGTGCATTTGCAACAGATATTTGCTGGTGTTAGTTTTTACACGGTTGTTTTAGGCATAGTCTTGCCTCGTCAGATTGAATCAATTGCGGTTCAGGGCGATAAAGTCGTTTTTTTAACGCGAGAATTCAATTTACTTTTAAAATCAGATCGTGGAGAGTCCGACAATGAGCATGACGTTAACGTTGCTTTTGCTTTCGCTCAGCTGTCAGATCCCGAGGCATGTTCCCGCCTTACGTTGAATCGAGAATCAGTGGTGTCCTCATCACAACCGGGCTATACGAATGTCGTTAAGTTTACCACATATTCAAAATTGGGTGGAATTGTGGAAACTTGGGAGTTTTCGTTCACGAGGAATCAAATTTCGAAAGTTATTGAGCGCGTTGTTGAGATTGGAAAGGGAGATTATATTATCGACCCCCCAGTGGATTATAAAAAGTCTCATTGGTCAATCGGAATTCCGAAACTTCATATACCTGCGACTTATTAACTGGGAGGTCGTTATGCACAAGATTTTTTTGTTGATTATCTTAGGAGCCATGCTTGGGAGTTTTGGTTTGTTTCAATTTGTGAGTGCCGATGAAGATTACAATTACGGCGATTATAAATCTCAAACCTTGATGACCAAGGCCTGGGAGGCGCTTGGCAAGAATGATTTGTCCGCCGTGTTGGCATACACCAATAAATGTTTGGAGTTTTACGACGCGGAAGCCAAGAAAATGCAAAAAGCACTTAAGGATTATCCTAAAGGAGATAAGGCGGAAATTGTTGCCCAGTGGTGGGCCATCAATGATGTGGCCACCGCCCTGTACATTCAAGGGGAGGCCTATCGAAACGCCGGTATGAACGTGTTGGCAAAGTCCGCGTATCGAAGGGTGATTGATGAGTTCTCCTTTGGCCAGTGCTGGGATGACCAGGGTTGGTTCTGGCGACCAGCGGAAGCTGCGCGGGAAAAACTTTCATCCATGAAATAAGGGAGATTGAGAAAAGGTTTTGCAAAAACTTTCTCCTGTGATAAATTATTGCCTAAGGCCAAACGGGAAATTTTAAATAATATGTCATTTTTTCTTATCGGCATCAATCATAAAACCGCTCCCATTGAGGTTCGCGAACGGTTTTTTCTTACCCCCACCCAGCAAGAATTATTTTTAAGCGAGCTTAAACACAATCCGTCCGTGGTGGAAGGATTTGTTCTTTCCACCTGCAACCGCACTGAACTTTATGTCAAGGTTTTGGATGAGAAGAAGGCCGCTAAGGAAATCATCCGCGGACTTTATTCGATTAAAGGCCTTTCCCCAAAAGATTCATTTGAAAAGCATTTTTATACCTTGGCCGGGCAGTCGGCTGTCAAACATTTACTGCGGGTCACCACCGGGTTGGATTCCCTTGTCTTCGGCGAAAAAGAAATCTTGGGGCAATTTAAAACTGCGGTCGAGTTGTCCCAAAAAAAGGGGATGATGGGCAGATATTTAAATATTTTATCCAATTGCGCGGTTCGTGCCGGTAAAAAAGCCCACAGTGAAACACAGATAAGTTACGGCGGTGTTTCGGTGAGTTGGGCGGCCATCACAATGTCGGAGCGGATACTGGGAACTCTTAAAGATAAGATTGTTTTGATCATGGGTGCCGGCAAAATGAGCGAGCTGGCTTTAAGTCTTTTGAAAAAGAAAGGGGTCTCACAAATTTACGTGATGAACCGCAGCCAGGAAAATGCCTGTGCCTTGACCGGCCGCTTTGGTGGAGTCGTCGTATCTTACTCGGATATCAAAGAAATTCTATCCACGGTGGATTTGTGCTTTTGTTCCGTTGGGGCGCCGCATTATATATTAGAGAAGCCAGCTGTTGAGAAAGCCATGGAAAAGCGCCCAAGTCGCCCGTTGACTTTGATCGATATTTCGATGCCCAGAAATATCGACCCTGTTGTCGCTAAGATATCCAATACCCGTTTGGTTTGTATCGATGATTTGGATAAAGTGGTTGGAGAGACCATGGAGAAACGCAAGCAGGCGGTTGGTTTGGTGGAAGAAATCATTGCCGAAAAAATGAAGGAATTTGAGCAAAAATTGCAGAGGCTGGAACAACTGAGTCCGGCCGAGTATTTTGAAAAAGTTTAAATGGGCCATCCCTATCTAACGATCGCCGTCATTTCTTTTCTTGTTAATATTCCTCTCGGGTATATTCGCGAGAGTAGTTTGAAATTTTCTTTGCCATGGTTTTTTTGGATCCACGCCTCGATTCCGTTGATTATTTATTTGCGTATCAGTTTTGGGACTTCGAAATGGTTTATCCCCATCTGTATTTTTTGGGCCATTGCTGGCCAAATTATCGGTTCCCGTTTGAAACGAAAACGGATGACCCATGAAGACCACGAAAAACTCGAGCAAATTCCGGATTTGAATCTGCCGAAGAATCAAACTCCTCGTATCGGCGATAATGAGGTCATGGTGGTTCTAATGAATATGGGCGGCCCAGAGAATCCTCAGGAAGTCAAACCGTTTTTAGAGCGGTTGTTTTTCGACAGCCGGATTATCCGCATCCCATTCTCAAGTATCCTGCAGCCGATTTTTAGCTGGCTGATCGTTTCCTTACGTTGGCGGGTAACCCGAAAGCGCTATGAACTGATTGGCGGGGGAAGTCCGATTTTACGTTCATCGATTCATCAGGTCAAGGCTTTAGACCACGAACTTAAAAAAAGAAACCGCGACCTGGATGTCACTTTGAATTTCAACTATAGCCGACCTTTGCCGGAAGATACAATCCATGAAATCAAGACAGCCGACAAAAAATATATTTTACCCATGAGTCTTTATCCGCATTATTCCGCCAACACAACGGGTTCAAATATCTATTATTTAAAGAAAGCTGCCCAAAAGATTTACCCGGAGTTGATTTTTCTGGAATCGGAATCCTATTATTTGCATGACGCTTACATCAATGCCTTTGTTGACCGTATCCATGAGCAGTTAAAGCCCGGTGAATCGTTGGATGATTTCTATCTTTTATTTTCGGCCCACGGCCTGCCTTTGTATTGTTTGACGGAAGGCGATCCCTATTCGTATCAAATCAATCAGACGGTCAGTCGCGTCCTGGAGCGTTTAGACCGAAAGAACAGGTGGACGATCGCCTACCAAAGCGCCGTTGGCCCGTTTATGTGGCTGCGGCCGTACACGGAAGAGGTGATTAAAGTTTTACCGCGAAAAAATGAAAAGAAAATCTTGGTTATTCCCATCGCTTTTGTCACGGACCATATCGAAACCACGTGTGAGATCGATATCGAATACCGGCAAGTCGCGGTGGCCGCCGGGGTCAAGGATTTTCGCATGAGCAAGGCCTTGGAATGCCATCCGGGATTTATTACGGCGCTGGCAGATTGCGTGGAGGCATCACTTCATCCCCAACCATCTTTAATGAAAGCGGAGGTTTAAAATGGCTGTTCAGAAAATTATTTTTATCGCCTATGCCTTATTTTTGTTTTTCGGCGCCTTTATGGGCTGGAAGGCGGGGAGCAAGATGTCTTTAATCATGGGCGTCGCCTCAGGGATTTTGGTCCTTTTAGGAATTTATCTTGCGGGGGTCAATTTGAAAAGTGGACTTATCCTTTTGGCGGCTGTGGGTGGGATTTTATCCGTCGTATTTTTGATACGCCTGATAAAGACGCATAGTTTTATGCCGGCCGGTGGCTTGCTTTTGATCAGCTCATTATTTTGTATTTATTGCGTGAATTTACTAACAAAACAGTAAGTGGACGAGAAATCGGACAAGAACAAGCAATCTTCCCAAAACCCGCAGCGTTACTCGCTTCTCTTGAGTCTTGGTTTGAACATGGCCGTCGGTATGGCGGTATTTTCGTTTTTGGGATATTACATTGATAAGAAAACCGGCGAGCGCGGGTTTTGGACGCTGGGAGGTATGTTTTTAGGATTGCTTTACTGTGGCTATGAAGTCTGGAAATTAGTCAGGAGAAATAATGGACCCTAATTTTAATATCGGCGCGTACATCATGTATGAAGTGCAGGATCGGCACCAGTGGCAGCTGCCGTTTTTGCCGACGATTGAGCTGCCGCCGTTTTTAAGCCTCCATGGGTTGATGCTGATTATCAGCGCTCTTTTTTTGATTGTCGTTTTCTGTTTCCTCTATAAAAAAAATCAGCCTGTTCCAACGGGGCTGACCAATTTACTGGAATTGTTTGTCCTTTTTATCCGCGACCAGATCGCGACACCTTTTTTAGGTAAAGAGTACGGCCGTAAACTGACGCCTTTATTTTGCACATTTTTTTTCTTTATTCTGACTTTGAATCTGATAGGCTTGATTCCGCTTTTCGCAACGGCGACTTCCAACATCAATGTCACCGGAAGTTTGGCCATCATCACATTCGTTTTTATGGTTTTTGGCGCCATTTACAAAAATGGCCTCGGGGGGTTCATGAAAGCCTTGATCCCCAGCGGTGTTCCGGCGCCGATTCTGATTATTCTTGTCCCCATTGAGATTTTCGGACTTTTCATCAAGGCCTTCGCCCTGATGATACGATTGTTTGCCAACATGCTTGCCGGACATATTGTGATTTTGTCGCTTTTGGGACTGGTGGTGATCTTAGGCCTGGCGGCCTTACCGGCAGTTTTGTTGGCGATATTTATATCCCTTTTGGAAGTTTTGGTGGTATTTTTGCAGACGTATATTTTCACCTTGCTTTCGGCCATGTTTATCGGACAATTGTATCATCCGGAACATTGAAATACTGACTTCAGTATTATTGGGGAATTTTTCTAGGACAGTTCTTTACAGCCAATAGGCTTATCGCTATAATAACGCGCGTCAAAAAGAGTTTTTTAAAAAAAGAAAGGAAAGGGACTTATGGGACCAGCAACATTTGCAGCAATCGGAGCCGGTTTAGTCGTTATCGGCGCCGGTATTGGGATTGGCCAGCTCGCCGCTGCGGCGATGGAAGGTATTGCCCGTCAACCGGAAGCCCTCAACAAGATTCAAACCGCGATGCTTATCGCCGCAGCCCTTATCGAAGGGGTGGCCTTGTTCTGCGCGGTTATTTGTTTCTTAGCCCTTAAGGCTTCCTAATTCGTTGCGCATAATTTATGTCGGAACATTCACAGACAATTGAGGTGCCGTTGGCATCCACAGCAGCTCACGCTCAGGGCGAATTTTTAACTCCAGAGGTGAGCATGATGATTTTAACGTGGGTCACATTTTTTTCATTACTGGCCATTTTGTATCGTTTCGCCTGGAAACCGATTTTAGCCGGTCTGGAAGAACGGGAGGATCGCATCCGACAGGCCGTTGACAATACCCAGAAAATTCAAGAAGAACTCGCGAAGATTAACATGAGCCGCCAACAAATTTTATCCGAAGCCGACGAAAAAGCTAAAGAGATTGTGGCGCAATCCCGGAAAGCCGCTATTGAAGCCGCCAAAATCATCGAACATAAAACAAAGGAAGATGTCCAAATCCTTTTAGAGAACGCCCAGTTTGAAATCAATGCCGCCAAAGAAAAGGCCGAGGCCGAACTCCGGGAGGAAAGCGCCCGGATTGCCGTGGCCTTAGCCGGTAAAATAATCCAGGAAAATTTGGATACCCCCAAGAACCGTCAATTTGTTGACCGATTGATCAAAGAAATCTGACAGCGTATGAAAGAAAATTACCGCAGTGCGAAACGCTACGCCAAAGCCGTATTTGATTTTGCCCAAGAGAAAAAAATTCTGGAAACCGTTTTGGAAGAATTACGGGCGGTTCGCCATTTGATTGCGGAATCGACGGTATTACAGGATTTTTTGCGCAGTCCCGCGATTACTCACCAGAAGCGAAGGAAAGTGCTTGAGCACCTATTTAAAGAACGTTTAAACCGTTTGACGTATAATTTCATTTTATTTCTGGGAGAGAAAGGAAAATTATTTTTGCTCAGAAAGGCTTGTGAGGTATTCGAAGATATGTATCTGGCGGCCAAAAATATTTTACGCGTGCAATTAATCAGCGCGCAACCTTTGGAACACTCCCAGGTCAAGACCATCGGTGAACGACTCAAATCCAAATTGAATAAAGATGTCATTCTATCACTTGAGAAGGATGAACGCCTGCTGGGAGGCTTTACGATAAAAATCAATGATACTGTTTATGATTTTAGTTTAATCACCCAGCTGGAGAGGTTCCGGCAGAATGTCGTGTTCGCGTAAAGGAAAATTGGCATTATGGCGATCAATTTAAAACCAGAAGAAATTTCTAATATCCTCAAAAAGCAACTGGCTGATTTTGATTCGAAGTTGGAAACGTCTGAAGTCGGGACTGTTTTAACCGTTGGCGACGGTATCGCCCGTGTCCATGGTCTCAGTCAGGTCATGGCCGGTGAGTTAGTCGAATTCCAAAACGGTCTGAAGGGGATGGCGCTGAATCTAGAGGAAGATAATGTCGGTATCGCGATTTTCGGTGAAGATACTTTGGTCAAAGAGGGCGACCAGATCAAACGGACCGGAAAAATAGCCTCCGTTCCGGTGGGCGATAATCTTATCGGCCGGATTCTGGACGGGCTGGGAGTGGCCATTGACGGCAACGCGCCGATTCGAACCGATGAGATTCGCGCGATTAATGTCAAGGCCCCAGGGATTATTGACCGAAAAAATGTCCATGAGCCCTTACAAACCGGAATTAAGGTCATTGACGCTTTAACGCCGATTGGCCGCGGACAGCGCGAACTTATTATTGGGGATCGTAAAACCGGGAAGACCACTTTGGCCATTGATACCATTATTAACCAGCGCGGTCAGGGGGTTTATTGTTTTTACGTGGCCGTCGGCCAGAAGCGTTCAACCGTGGCGCAAGTCCACGCCACTTTGAAAAAGTACGGGGCCATGGAATATACCACCATTATCGCGGCCACCGCTTCGGACCCGGCACCTCTTCAATTCATGGCACCGTATTCCGGGACGGCCATGGCGGAATATTTCCGCGACAGCGGCCGGCACGCCTTGATCATTTATGATGATTTATCCAAACACGCCCAGGCTTATCGCCAGCTTTCTCTGCTGTTGCGCCGCCCACCGGGAAGAGAGGCCTATCCGGGAGATATTTTCTATTTGCACAGTCGTCTTTTGGAGCGCTCGGCAAAATTAAGCGACAAAAAAGGCGCGGGGAGTTTGACGTCGTTACCGATCATCGAGACCCAGGCGGGAGACATTTCCGCGTACATCCCAACCAATGTCATTTCTATTACCGATGGTCAGATTTATCTTGAATCCGATTTATTTAACGCGGGCCAGCGTCCGGCGATTAACCCCGGAGTTTCCGTTTCCCGCGTCGGTGGCGATGCCCAGATCAAAGCGATGAAACAAACGGCAGGAACTCTACGTTTGGACTTAGCCCAGTACCGCGAATTGGCGGCGTTCTCGCAATTTGCGTCTGATTTGGATGCGGCAACGCGCCGGCAATTAGAGCGAGGTAAACGCCTGATGGAAGTCATCAAACAAGGCGTCCAGGCGCCGTTATCGGTTGTCAAACAAATCATCATTATCTATGCGGGTGTCAACCGGTATTTAGATGATATCCCGGTCAATAAGGTGCGAGAATTTGAAGCCAGATTGAATGATGATCTCGATTCGCATTATGTGGATTTTATCCGCCTTCTTTCGGAAAAAAAGGCCTTGACCGATGAGGTTAAAAGAGAGTTGGACCGGATTTTAGCAGAGTTTAAATCAAAGTTTAAAGTATAACCGTCCCCGACACCTCGCAGGTGAACACCTACGAGGTGCTAGATTGGTTTAAAAGAACCGGTAAGTATGCCAGGAATCAAGGAATACAACAATATCATCAAAAGTCTGCGCAATACCGAGAAGATGACGCGGACCATGAAAATGGTTTCGGCCAGCAAACTCCGCAGGGCCCAAGAGGCGCAAGTCAAGGCCAAACTGTATGCCCGCCGCTTGACGGATCTGATCAGCCGTCTTTCTTTGTATGACCAAGAGACAACGCATCCGCTTTTAACCCACCGTGAAAAAGCCAAAAAGGTTTTAATCCTAGTCATCACCTCGGATAAGGGTTTGTGCGGTTCATTTAATCACGCGGTCAATAAACGTGTTTTGGCCTGGATTGGCGACCATAAAGCCCAATTTGCGGGGATTGATTTGAGTTTTTGCGGACGGCGTGGCCACACCCATTTGAAAACGGCGGCTAAGGTGAATAAATATTATGAGCATGTTACCGATAAACCGCAATATGCAAAAGCCGTTGAGATCAGCGATGAGCTGTGTCAGTTATTTCTGCGGGGCGAGTACGATGAGGTTTATTTGGCCTACAATGTTTACAACAGTGCCTTATCCCAAAAACCGACAATTGAGAAAATTCTCCCGATTGAAGCCAATATTTTAGAGAAAAGGAAGGAAGCGACTTCACTCCTTTATATCTTCGAGCCGTCTGCGGCAGACGTTTTGGCGACTTTGATTCCGAAATATCTACACTTCCATGTTTACTTTGCTTTGTTGGAAAATGCCGCCGGTGAGCATGGGGCCAGGATGAGCGCTATGGACAGCGCTTCACGCAATACCCGCGACCTTATCGACCGTTATACGCTTTTGCGCAATCGCGTCCGTCAAAACAGCATCACAAAAGAACTGATTGAAATTATTTCCGGGGTGGAGACGTTAAATCGAGGATAGCCCTATGACCGAGAACAAACAATTGCCAAAAGGAAAAATCACACAAGTTTTAGGAGCCGTGGTGGACGTGGCCTTCTTAGAAGGAGAACTCCCCACCATCTTAACCTCCCTGAAGACAACCAACCCTTATATTAACGATCGACCATGGAATTTAACTCTTGAGGTGGCCCAGCATTTGGGTGAGAATATCGTCCGGACCATTGCCATGGACACCAGCGACGGTCTTGTCCGCGGGACCGAAGTTTTGAATACGGGTGAGGAAATGACCATGCCGGTCGGCGAAGGAACTTTGGGACGGGTCATGAATCTTTTAGGCGAACCCATCGATGAGGCGGGCCCCATTCAATTTAAGCAACGCCTGCCGATTCATCGGTCGACACCGCCGTTTGATCAACAGGATACCTCGGATACGATCTTTGTAACCGGGATCAAGGTCATTGATCTGTTGGCCCCGTACCGCAAAGGCGGAAAGATCGGCCTTTTCGGCGGAGCGGGTGTCGGCAAAACGGTCATCATTGAAGAATTGATCCACAATATCGCTAAAGAGCATGGTGGTTTCTCGGTGTTTGCCGGTGTTGGCGAACGGACCCGTGAAGGTACCGCGCTTTATAAGGAAATGCGGGAGGCCGGTGTTCTCGAGAAGACGTCGCTTGTTTACGGCCAGATGAATGAACCCCCCGGGGCGAGAGCGCGCGTGGCGCTTTCCGCGTTAACGGTGGCTGAATATTTCCGCGATGAAATGCATCAGGATGTTTTACTTTTTATCGATAATATTTTCCGATTTACTCAAGCGGGTTCTGAGGTTTCAGCTTTGCTCGGCCGAATCCCCTCCGCGGTTGGCTATCAACCAACCTTGGGGACCGATATGGGGGAGCTGCAAGAACGAATCACCTCAACTAAAGCCGGTTCGATTACCTCAATTCAAGCTATTTATGTTCCGGCGGATGATTACACCGACCCGGCGCCGGCCACCACCTTTGCCCATTTGGATGCCACGACCGAGCTGTCGCGCCAGATTGTTGAATTGGGTATTTATCCGGCGGTTGATCCCTTAAGTTCCACCTCAAGCATCTTAGCACCGGAAATCGTTGGTGAAGAACATTACAAGATTGCCCGCGGGGTGCAGGAAATTTTACAAAGATATAAAGAGTTGCAGGACATCATTGCCATTTTAGGGATGGAAGAATTGTCGCCGGAAGACCGTTTGACGGTAGAACGCGCGCGGCGAATCCAGAAGTTTTTATCGCAACCATTCCACGTGGCCGAGCAGTTCACGGGGCTGAAAGGCTGCTATGTTCAACTCGAGGACACGATCCGTTCTTTCAAGGAAATTTTGGAAGGCAAGCACGATCAAATCCCGGAACAGGCCTTTTATATGGTCGGGGACATTCGTGATGTGGTTGCGAAAGCCAAAGAATTAAAATAACCACCATCACCTCGTAGGTGATCACCTACGAGGTGATGGAAGAGGTTTATTATGCTGGGAATAAATTTATCGATTATAACCCCCACAGGCAAGGTCTATGAAAATACGGTGCGCTCCGTTGTCGCGCCGGGGCAATGCGGTTCTTTTGGGGTCCTTAAAGACCACGCGCCTTTTATGACCATTTTAGCCTCGGGAATATTGAAAGTGACGGAACAACAAGACAAGGAAGTTTTTTTTGCCGTCGATTCCGGGGTCTTGGAGGTAAGTTCCGAAGATCATGTCTTGATATTAGCTGATCACGCCTGGCCATCGGCCAATGAAAAGGAAGCCCATAATTTCCTGAAGTCTGCTTGACTCGAGCGATGACCAGGGTAATCTAATCTCGTTTACGTTTATGGAAGATACAAAAAATCCCGAGACAGCAGGCGGCGAACAGGAAAAATCGTTCTTTGGCATTATTATCCATTCGTTTTTTATTATTCCGTTTCTTATCGCTGTTTTCGCGCTGCTTTTATTCGCGGCGGTGCGGATTCTCACGCATGAGCAGCAAACCGTCTATGATTATCTCAATGATGTTAAAACGGGCGCTTTGACGAAACGCTGGCAGGCGGCCTTTGAGTTGTCCAAGATATTGACAAACTCTGATTTGATCCCGAAAGAAGACCGGTTTATTGATGAATTAAAGAATGCATTCGAACAGGCCCAGCATGACGACAATCGGGTGCGACAGTATTTAGCGCTGGCCATGGGGCGGACGGGAAATCAAACTTTTGTTGAGCCTCTCGTTGGCGCGCTAAAACATGAGAAACAGGAAAATTTATACGCCGTCATTTATGCTTTGGGAATGCTGCGCGATAAGAGTTCGGCCGTAGTGATCCATCCGTTTTTAGAATATCCGGACTCAAAGATTCGATTGGCCGCCGTCATTGCCTTGGGTAGCATGGGAAACCAAGATTCCATCGCGCTTATCAAAAAAGTTTTACACGATTCGGAACCTAATGTTCAATGGGACGCGGCGATTGCCTTAGCAAAAATGGGGGACACATCCGGGAAAGAGATTCTGTTAAAACTGCTTGATCGTCCGTATTTATCCGGCTTCGAACAAATTGATGCCGAGGAACAGAACCATATTCTTTTAGTCGTTCTGGAGGCCGCCCAAAATCTCAACGATCCGCAGCTGGATCAGGCGATTGTTCACTTGGGTCAATTGGATCAAAATATGAATGTTCGTAAAAAAGCTTTAGAGGTAGCGCAGTAGAACTATGGAAAACGAAAATCAAAACCAACCCGCAAATATAATTCCGGAAAAACCTTTAGAGGCGAAACCCGCTGGTGTGGCAGCGCCAGCCCAAGTAACCACGGTTGCCGCCAAAGTCACTGAACCTGAAGAGAACATGGACCGACGTACCTTTATTAAGTGGCTGTCCTTCGGATGGATCGCCTTTGCTGCGGTCTTAGGCGGCTATGGCACGATGATCTTACGGTTTTTGTTCCCCAATGTTCTTTTTGAACCCAAACAATCCTTTAAAGCCGGTTATGCGGATGAATATATTATTGGAGAAGTTTCCGAGCGTTGGAAAGAAAAACATGCCGTCTGGATTGTCCGCGATGAAGAAAAGATCTATGCCTTGTCGACGGTCTGTACGCATTTAGGATGTACGCCGAATTGGCTTTCTAATGAAGGTAAATTTAAATGCCCCTGCCATGGCAGCGGCTTTTATAAGACCGGGATTAATTTTGAAGGCCCGGCGCCACGACCTTTGGAACGTTTTAAAATTTCCTTGGCCGATGATGGCCAGATCCTGGTGGATAAAACTAAGAAGTATCAGCAGGAGAAGGGCGAGTGGAACGACCCGGAGTCATTTTTGGTCGTTTAATGGTTATAGTGATGATGCCCGTCTTGGTGACGGTTAAGGTGACGTTTGATAATTGCCGGTTAACGTAGCCGATTGACGAAACGGGCATCGTCACCGATAGACGTCATTTATTTTGTCGTAGGAGGTAGAATGTCAGACGAATCACAAGGACCTATCCGTAAATGGTGGGATAGGTTTTTAGAAACCCCAGTCGGTAAATCAATCTTTCGAACCGGGATTCCCGTTACCCGCCGCCAGCGGATGATGGTGGTTTTAAACGGCGTGTTTTTGCATCTGCACCCCGTTCGGCTGCCGCGCCACGCGGTTACAATCAAATACACCTGGTGTATGGGCGGGCTTTCGTTTTTTGTTTTTTTGGTTTTGACGGTGACCGGAATTCTTTTGATGTTTTATTATCGGCCGACGGTTGAATACGCCTACGGTGATATCATGGATTTAAGCGAGCAGGTGCCTTTAGGTATTATGAGGGAGATCCACCGCTGGGGAGCGCATTTAATGGTTATCACGGTTTGGCTGCATATGTTCCGTGTGTTTATGACCGGTTCCTATAAACCACCGCGAGAATTTAATTGGACGGTGGGTGTTGTCCTGTTGGTTTTAACGATGTTATTGAGTTTCACCGGTTATCTTTTGCCGTGGGATCAGTTGGCCATTTGGGCGATTACGGTCGGTTCGAATATGGCGGGTGCGACACCGCTTTTGGGGACATCCGGTCCGGGATCGACGTTATTGAGTATCGGCGATGTGAATTTTATCACCTCCAGCAGTGACGCGCGCTTTGCTTTAATTGGCGGACGATTTGTCGGAGAGGCGTCTTTGCTGCGGTTTTATGTTTTACATTGCATCGGATTGCCGTTTGTGATTATGATTTTTATGATCGTCCATTTCTGGCGCGTGCGTAAGGATGGCGGAATTTCGGGACCGACGTAAAGATCGGAATCGGACAGGGTGACGATGCCCGATTCGTTTATTGGATAGGGTTACGTCACCGTTACCTATTGACGAAACGGGCATCGTTACCGTTAACCGAAACAAGAGAAACACGATGGAATCTTTTAAGCATATTATAAATACCATTTCCTCCCCCAAGATTATGTTCACCATGATCCTGTTGTCGTTTTTCTTTATCTTTCCGCCGACCGACTGGTTTTACCGCGTCAACCAAAAACTGCGTCTCCATAAAATTTGGACAAAGAAGGGAGGCCTGGCGCTTTTCGGAACTCTTTTCATCTTGTTTGCGTTTGGGATGACGGATCATAATTTCCAGAAGATTGTCCTGAAACCTGACAATGTGCCGATCGTGGGACTGATGTTCCTGACGATTTTCCTTCTTTGGTTGAGCCTGAAACAGGCCACTGAAAACGATCAGCGTTTGGACGCGGGGCAGAAACCGGCCGAGTATTATCCCAAACCTGATGATAAAGTTTTGGTCTGGCCGGATTTGGTTTACATAGAATTTATTGCGCTTATCTTAGCGTCGGCTTTACTGATTATTTGGTCGATTGGTTTGCCGGCGCCTTTAGAAGAGCCGGCAAATCCCACCGTTTCCCCAAACCCTTCCAAAGCCCCGTGGTATTTTCTTGGGCTTCAGGAGATGTTGGTTTATTTTGATCCCTGGATCGCCGGGGTTTTGTTCCCGACCATCATCATCATCGGCATGATGGCGATTCCGTACATTGACATGAACCCAAAAGGAAGCGGCTACTATAGTTTTAAAGACCGAAAGATGGCCGTTTCCATTTTTCTTTTTTTCTGGTTGGTCCTCTGGGTGTTTTTGATTATGGTGGGGACATTCTTACGCGGGCCGAACTGGAATTTTTTCGGGCCGTTTGAATTCTGGGACCCGCATAAGCTGGAAGCTTTGAATAATATCAATCTTTCGGAATTTTTCTACATGATTATTTTGCAACGGCGACTACCCGAAAATATTCTTTTGCGGGAAATATTGGGATTTTTTGTCGTTGGCGGGTATTTTCTTATTTTGCCACCGCTATTGGCCAAGACCATTTTAAAGGATCTTTACAAGAGCCTGGGGACGTTGCGCTACAGCATTTTTATCGTCCTGTTGCTGATAGCCATCGCTTTACCCATCAAAATGTACTTGCGTTGGATTTTTAATCTCAAATACATGATCGCCATTCCGGAATTCTTTTTTAATATCTAAAAATGAAACGTCTCTAGTGCACAAAATAAATGCAAGACGAACGTCATTACAATATTAACAAGCTCAACCGGTTATTTGCCATCGCCAGCGGTATTTTATTCGTATCGCTGGTGTGGATGTTTGCCGATGATTATTCCCGGGAATGGAAGGATTATCAAAAACGATTTCGTGAACTGGAAATTGAAAAGACCAGGGTCAAATACGATTTAGCCAGCCATGATCTGGAAAAAAATACCCAATACCAGGAACTTAAAACTCAACTTCAGACTGCTCAAAGGGTCGTTGAGGCGAGGTCCGGCGACTTAAAGCAAATCGAACAGCAGATTGAGAAGTTACGAGCGTCGAATGATATCCTTAAGCAGAAGTCCCGGTTTGCCAAGGCACAGTATGATTCAGCCAAATTTCTTTATGAAGATACGATTGGTCAGCATAAATCCCCACTAGAAGCCGCTTCCGCTAAGGAGGCCCTTGATAAAATAGAGAGCGAAGTTGCTGTGTTCCGCTTAAAGGAAGAAGACTCTGACTGGGAACTGGAAGTTCAGCTTGAAAAAGTCAAAAGTTATACCCAGGAAATAAAGCAGTTAGACCGCGAGCAAAAAGTCCTAACCCGCCAGGTTGAAATACTTCAGCGTAAACTCAACCGCATCGATCCCGCGGAAATGACCGCGGCGAACCAGATTGCGGATAAGATCCGTGATTTACCGGTCATTGATCTGGCTAACCCCAACTATAAGATTGAGCAAATCGTTCTTAAAGATTTAACTGATGACGTGAATTTTATGAGAGTCCCTAAAGTTGACCGATGTATCACCTGCCATCAGGGTATAGCGAATCCGGATTATAAAGACGCGCCGCAGCCGTTTACCACGCATCCCAATTTAGAATTATTTTTAGCCAGCGATTCCGCCCATCCCATGGAGGAATTCGGTTGTACGACGTGCCACGGCGGCCGCGGACGGGGAACGGATTTTAATTCTACTGGACATACTCCTTCCACAAGGGAAGAAGTGGAAAAGTGGGAGAAAAAATACGGCTGGCATCCCATTCATCATTGGGAAACACCCATGTATCCAAAACAATACGTGGAAGCAGGTTGTTTTAAATGCCACGCGGGGCAGGAAGTCATCAAAGGCGCCGAAAAATTAAACCTTGGATTAAATTTAGTAGAGAAAGCTGGCTGTTATGCGTGTCACACCATCGAGAAGTATAAAACTTGGCCTCGGCCGGGTCCGGATCTGACGAAAATTGCATCGAAGGCCTCCAAGAAATGGGCTTATCAATGGATCAAAGATCCGAAATCATTTCGGCATGATACCTGGATGCCCTCGTTTTTTGGCCAGTTCAATAATAACGATCCCGATGCACAAAAGCGAACCGACCAAGAAATCCACGCGATGGTCTACTATCTTTTTGCGCACAGTGGCGATTATCAGACCAAAGAATTCCCCGTTCCCGGTGATCCGATCAAGGGGAAAGAATTGGTTGCATCAATAGGTTGTTTTGGTTGTCATGATATTGACCATGAGCCTAAAGCGACTAAAACGACACGACTATCTCTTATGCGGGAACATGGGCCAGACCTCACGGGGTTGGGAAGTAAAACCACCCAAAGCTGGTTGTACAACTGGCTTAAGAATCCAAAAAAATTCAGCCATAAAACCCGGATGCCGGATTTAAGGCTTTCGGATCAAGAAGCGGCGGATATCGCGGCGTATTTGATAAATGACCAAGACCAAAAGGGCATGACCGCGGAGTTGCCTCCTGTGGACGAGCGTGAGCTCAATGAAATCGCCGAAGAATTCCTCACGAAAATGATGCCGAGTGCCCAGGCGGTACACTGGACTCACTATAAAGAACTGGATGAGAAATTAGATTTTGTCGGACAGAAATTAATCCGCCATTACGGATGTTTCGGTTGCCATGAGATTAAAGGCTTTGAAAATGATAAACCGATCGGCACGGAATTAACGGAATGGGGCAGCAAGGCGGCGGACAAATTGGATTTTGGTTTTGTTCATGCCGGACACACCAATCATGAATTCGCCGTTCAAAAGTTAAAGGACCCGAGGATTTTTGATAAAGACCGGCTTCGCGAACCTACTGAGAAACTGCGCATGCCGAATTTCCATTTTTCGGATGAGGAAGTTGAGGCCATTGTCACGGTTTTGCTTGGGATGACCAAAGACCATCCTCCGGAGTCTAAAATGGTTCCCCGGACCCCGAAGAATTTATTTATTGAGGACGGCCAGCGGATTGTCCGAGAATTTAATTGCCAGGGTTGCCATATGATGGAAGGCGAAGGGGGAGCGATCAAACCTACCGTTATCAAATGGTTGATGGATTATAATGAACAGGCCCAAAATCAGGCCGAGGCCATGGCCGTCAGCTTTAGTCCGCCGAATTTGATCGGCGAAGGCAAGAAGGTGCAGGCCGAATGGCTCTTTGAATTTTTGCATCAACCCGAAGTCATTCGCCCGTGGCTTAAGGCGCGTATGCCGACATTTCATTTTGAGGCTTCGGAAACCAATACCCTGGTTAAGTATTTTAACTTTTTAGATGACGAGGAGTTTCCTTTTACCGAACCTTTAGATGAGACCATCATCCCGGAAGACTTGGCTGCCGGGGAAAAGCTTTTTTCCGAAAACTATTTTAGCTGCGCCAAATGCCATATTGTCGGATCGCAATTGCCCGGCGGTTCACCGGATAGCTGGGCCCCGAATTTTGCTTTGGCCAAGAAAAGACTTAAACCAAAGTGGCTGGCCGAATGGATTAAAAATCCGCAGGCTTTGATGCCCGGGACAAAAATGCCCACGTTCTTCGATCCTAAGAATTTTGATACTTCCGGTCCCGATGATATTCTCAACGGCAATGAAGATGAGCAGATCCGGGTTCTGCGCGACTATATCATGACCTTAGCCGATAGTCCGGCAAAGCCGCAAACACCACCTGTCGAAGAGACCCCGGCTGTTTCTCCTAATCCATAACGATTCGTCATTGCAGGCATAATGTTAACCACCATTCCCCTTTTAACGGCTTTAATTTTTTCTTCCGTTTACCCTTTGTGTTTTTGGATAAGCGCACGAGACCCTTTAAAAAATAAGTTTCACCGTTTTCATTTAGGCTTGCCGAACTGTGTCGGCGGGATAGCGGTCGTGGGATTATTATTTTTTAACGTATCGCTCACCATTAAAATCCTGGCGATTCTCTGGAAAATGTATTTTTTATTCGTCTCCCGCCAGCATTGGCGAAAAGAGACGATGGACGTCAAGCAGATAACCCTGCCGTGTTTACTGGGGATTTTGGTATTTATCCAGGTGCAAAGCGAATTGATCGGCCCCGGATTAGACAAAGCCTTTTTGGGTGTCTTAGCCGGAGCAATATTATGCGCTTCGATGTACGCGATGAATTTAGGCCACTGGTATTTGAATGTTCATGGGCTGCCGCTCAGCCATTTGGTCCGAGCGGTTTATGTGTTTTGGGTACTTGTAGCCATACGGTTTCTCTGGGATGTTTTTATTCTTCTGACCGTGCGCGTGGTCCATTTTGGTGATTCGATTCCTTTATATATGTTTGCGCAAAGGCTGGATGGATTTTTACTTTTGATTGGGATTTTTTTTGGAACGGTATTGCCGGGCATTTTGCTTTATTATGTCTGGGGAACATTGCAGGTCAAATCGACACAAAGCGCCACCGGAATTCTTTACGTGATTTTGACCGCTGTTTTCATGGGGGATTTGGCTTATAAATATTACCTTCTAAAATTCGGATTAGTTTTGTGACAGTCTCCATTGCGTACACATGCGGACAGTGTCGAAAATATTCCCAGGTAGAAGTCATTGAACAAACGCCATTAACCTGTCCGCGATGCGCGAAGGAATGGGGAATACTAAAGGATGTCCAAACGATCTTTGAACATTGCGTGGTTTGCCAGTGCCGACAGTTTTATACCCAGAAGGATTTCAATCAGGCCTTGGGATGTTTGATTATTTTTATCGGTATTGTCCTGGTGCCTTGGACGTATGGATTAAGTTTGCCGCTCTTTTGGCTGATTGATTTTATCTTATACCGCAAAGTAGCGCCCATGGCCGTCTGTTATCAATGCGGCTGTGAGTTTCGGGGATTTGCGATCCCGCAACAACTAAAACCCTTTATGCATCATATTGGGGTAAAGTATGATCGAAAAGAGAAGTCGAAATAGATTGCCAGAAGCTTGACAAAGAAATCGCCTTGGTGTAGGCTTATGCATCATTTAAAAAATAACGGGAGGAGACAAAATGATTACCAAAAAATTAGCTTTAAGTTTCCTAGTTCTTATTTTAAGTTTTTTTCTTAGTCAACCCACCTTTGCCGCTACCGTAAGCGGAACCGTCAAATACGACGGCACAGCCCCAAAATTTAAAGAAATCAAGATGGAAGCTGACCCAATTTGCCTTTCGCATCATACGGATTCTGTTTATCCCCAGACCTTAATATTAGGCGAAGGTAACGCCATGGGAAATGTTTTTGTTTATGTCAAAAGCGGGCTTTCCAAACAGGATTATCCGGTTCCCACCGAACCGGTTGTCTTAGACCAAAAGGGATGTATGTATGATCCCCATGTTTTAGGCGTTCGTGTTGGTCAGCCTTTAAAGATATTAAATCCTGACGGCACGCTGCACAATGTGCATGCCCTTTCCAAAGTTAACGAAGAATTTAATTTGGCCATGCCGCAGTTTCGAAAAGAAACCACACAAATTTTTACGAAAGAAGAATTTATGTTCCCTGTTAAATGTGACGTCCATCCATGGATGGAAGGCTGGATTGCCGTTATGAGTCATCCACATTTTCACGTGACCAAAACCGACGGTAAATTCACGTTGGCCGATCTTCCAGCCGGAACCTATGAAGTGGAAGCCTGGCATGAAAAATTGGGAACACAAACACTGTCGGTGACTGTCACGGCCGACGAAACCAAGACAGCTGATTTTTCTTTTGCGCCGCCGCAAAAAGCGCAGTAAAGCAGGGGATGTACAAAGGACATACACTTTGTAATGATATAAGCACACATGTCTCATAATCCGCACGATTCCCACAAAAAAAGCTTCTGGCGCAGTTACATTTTTTCTACCGACCATAAAATTATTGGTCTTCAATACGGCCTAACCAGTTTATTCTTTTTATTTTTTGGTTTTTGTTTGGTGATGCTGATGCGCTGGCAGTTAGCGTATCCGGGCCAGCCGCTTCCGGTGATTGGTCAATGGTTCGGAGAAACAAGAATGCCCGGAGGCGTGATGCTGCCGGAATTTTATAATCAACTCGGCGCCATGCACGGGACCATTATGGTTTTTATGGGAATTGTTCCGCTGATCGTTGGGGCGTTTGGGAATTTTGTCGTTCCCTTGCAGATTGGCGCTCCCGACATGACTTTTCCAAAAATAAATATGGCCAGTTATTGGTTTTATGTGGCTGGCGGCATCGTGATGCTGGTGAGTTTTTTTGTGCCCGGCGGCGCGGCCAGTTCAGGCTGGACGTCATATTCGCCGTTAGCTAATATTGCCACGATGGGGCAGACCATGTGGCTATTTGGAATGGTGTGTCTTATCACTTCATCACTTTTAGGCGCGGTTAATTTTATCACCACGATCATTCAGTTAAGAGCGAAAGGACTCACCTTTATGCGCCTGCCGTTTTTTGTCTGGGCGCAATTGGTCACTGCATTTCTGCTTTTATTGGCCTTTCCTCCTTTAGAGGCTGCTGGAGTTTTACAGTTAATGGATCGATTGGCCGGAACAAGTTTTTTTCTGCCGAGTGGTTTGGTCGTCAGCGGACAGGTATTAAAGGTGAGCGGCGGGGGAAGCCCTTTATTATGGCAGCATCTTTTCTGGTTTTTAGCCCACCCGGAAGTTTATGTTTTGATTCTGCCCGCCATGGGTATTGTGGCGGAAATTATTGCCAATAATACTCGTAAACCCTTGTGGGGGTACCGCTCCATGGTTTATTCAATAATATTTCTTGGATTTTTGTCATTTATTGTTTGGGCGCATCATATGTATTTGACCGGCATGGGAACAGCGATCAGCGCCTTTTTCCAGGCGACCACGATGATCATTTCGATTCCTTCCGTTATTATCTTAAGCGCGCTTTTTATCTCTTTGTGGGGAGCGTCCATTCGCTTTTCCGTTCCGATGCTTTTTGCTTTGGCTTTTCTGCCGATGTTCGGGATTGGCGGTTTAACCGGGTTACCGTTAGGATTATCACAGAGTGATATCCATTTGCACGATACGTATTATGTGATCGGGCATTTCCATTATATCGTGGCCCCGGGAACGATTTTTGCCGTTTTCGCGGGAGTTTACCATTGGTTTCCAAAAATAACCGGAAGAAAAATGAATGATCTCTTAGGACACATTCATTTCTGGCCGTCTTTGGTATGTATGAATTTGATTTTTACGCCGATGATGATCCAGGGGATGGCCGGTGTCTCTCGCCGGCTTTATGATGGCGGCGCTGGTTATGCCCATGCCCAGGGTGTTCTTCACTGGAACGTGGTCATGTCCATGGCCGCTTGGACTTTAGCGTTAGCACAGATACCGTTTATCATAAATATCATTTGGAGTTTATGGAAAGGTGTGAAGGCGAATGATAATCCGTGGGAAGCGACGACTTTAGAGTGGGCGACCCCGACCCCGCCGCCGCATGGTAATTTTGTGACAACCCCCGAGGTATATCGTGGTCCCTATGACTACAGTGTCCTGGGAGCGACGAAAGATTTTACCCCGCAAAATCAAGCTGAGGTCACATGACAACACAAGCGGAAATCATTCCTTATACAGCAGAAATCCGGTCGGATACGGGTTTATTTAACGCGAAGTTAGGTATTTGGTTATTTTTGGCATCGGAGGTGATGCTTTTCGGCGCGTTATTTTCAACCTATATTTTACTGCGCGTCAGCGCCGTGGAATGGCCGCAAGGCTCCAGTATTCTGAATGTGCCTATTGGAACATTTAATACCTTGGTTCTGATCACTTCCAGCGTGACGATGGTCATGTCTTGGGCTTCTTTAAAAATGAAAAATTTCAGCAAATATAAACTTTATATGGGACTGACGATTTTATTAGCCCTGACTTTCTTAGTGGTCAAGGCATTTGAATACGGCGCTAAATTCGAGCACCATTATTTCCCCAAGACAAGCACATTCTTCGCGATTTATTTTACCTTAACTGGTTTGCATGGTCTGCATGTCTTCGGCGGTGTGGTTCTTAATTCGTACTTTTGGGGACCGGGGAGCAAAATGTGGCAGACCCACCCGGAACGGTTTGTTAACAGAATTGAAGTGGCCGGTCTTTACTGGCATTTTGTGGATTTGGTTTGGATATTTTTGTTCCCGGTTATTTATTTACTTTGAGGAAAATTTTTTTGTGTCATTGCGGGACAGAGAAGAGAGGATTTAATGAGTGACGCTCACGCGCATGATATCAAAAAAGAAGTGAAGGTTTACCTGATGGTCTTTGTTGGTTTGGCGGCATTGACTGTGATTACGGTGGCCATCAGTTATCTTCATTTAAAATTATTCTGGGCCGTGGCCGTGGCCTTGTGTGTGGCTTTGATCAAAGGGTCTTTGGTTGCCTGTTACTTCATGCATCTGATTTCCGAAAAAAAGCTTATCTATGCCGTTTTGATCCTGGTGGTTCTTTTTTTTATTGGGTTATTATTTGGTCCGGTTTTAGGCCATCACGACCCGTTAGTAGGTACCGTTCATGTCTCTTAAAATTTTTCATATTATTTTTATCAGCCTGTCGATTCTTTTAAGCTTTGGTTTTGGCGTTTGGTCCATCCGCTTTTCCGCGACGGAAAATCACGGTGGCTATTTCTGGGCCGGGCTGATTTCCTTTGTTGTTAGTATGGCTCTGATTGTTTATGGGGTTAACTTTATCAAAAAGATGAAGGGGGTCTCCTAGTATGAGCGTGGACATCCTCGCACGGTTGGTTTTCGGATGTTCGGTTTGTTTTGGGGCGAAGGGGCATCCCTTAAGCAATGGACTTAATCTGGGTATTTTGTCCTTATTGATGGTCGTCGCCTTTGTTTTGATTCTTTTTGCAACTTTTTTCCTTCAATTAAGAGCAAAATCCAAAAACGTTAATCTACATCAGTAGAGGAATTTTTATGTTAGGTCTGCCAATCAATGCCTCGGCACACGGCCATGAAATCGACACGTTGATTTATCTTATTCATGTCCTGATGTTGGTCCTGTTTGTCGGTTGGGGAATTTTTTTTACTTTTGTGTTATTTCGATTCAACCGTTTTCGAAACCCTAAAGCCAGTTATGAAGGGACCAAAAGCCATGTCTCGACTTCTTTGGAAATCGGGGTTGCGATCATTGAAGCCATCTTATTGATCGGTTTTTCAATCCCGTTTTGGGCCAAACAGGTTAATGCGCTGCCTGACCGCAAAGATACTGTCGAAGTCCGCGTTGTCGCTGAGCAATTTGCCTGGAACATCCATTATCCGGGGCCGGATGGTATTTTGGGCCGTACCGACATTAATCTCATGGATAAACAAAATAATCCCTTGGGGATTGACCGGACGGACCCAAATGCCAAAGATGATTTTACCACCATCAATCAACTCCATCTGCCCATCGGCAGACCTGCCCTTATCCATTTATCGTCCAGAGATGTTATCCATTGTTTCGCGCTTCCAATTATGCGCGTCAAACAGGATGTCATTCCGGGGATGAGTATTCCGACTTGGTTTGTCCCGACGAAAACCGGTAAATCGGAAATTGCCTGCGCGCAGCTGTGCGGTTTGGGCCATTACCGGATGAAAGGATATTTAACCATTGATCGCCCGGAAGAGTATGAACAATGGGTTACCGAGCAATCGACCGCTGCCGCGGAATCTGAAGAAGATGGCGGCGGTGACGATTTCTGGAATTAATGAACACATCTGCGCCAGAATATTCCAATGGAATTTGGTTAAGTTATTTTTCGAAGATTGTTTGTGGGGGAACGCTCTTTCTTATTTTTGTGGGGAGTTTAGTCACCAGCACCGGTTCCGGACTTTCTGTTCCCGATTGGCCTTTGTCCTATGGGACACTTTTTCCACCCATGGTCGGTGGTGTTTTCTATGAGCACAGTCACCGCATGGTGGCTTCAGTCCTTGGATTCTCGATGCTTTGTCTGGCGATTTGGTTGGCGAAGGTGGAAAAACGCCGGTGGGTCAAAAATTTAGGCTTTGTGGCTTTGGGAGTCGTGATTTGCCAAGGTATTCTGGGTGGGATTACGGTTTTATTTTTTCTGCCCAAACCCGTGTCAATCCTTCACGGTATCTTGGCGCAAACATTTTTTATCCTCACCATCATCATTGCCTACAGCCAATCGAAGGAACGTTTCCACCGGCAAATAAACGATCCGACAACAGTCACCGCAGGATTTTTAAGGGCGCTTCTGACGATTTTTGTCCTGATTTATTTTCAGCTGATTTTTGGGGCGGTCATGCGTCATACCGGTTCCGGTTTAGCCATCCCGGATTTTCCGACAATGGGAGGAGAGCTTTGGCCGCGGTTTGACGAACGGATGTTGGTCAACATTAACTGGTGGCGGTTTGAGGCGAATTTGCCATCGGTGACTCTGCCGCAGGTAGTCGTCCATTTTTGGCATCGGTTGTGGGCTGGTCTGATTTTAATTTGGGCTGGGATTTTGACATACCGATCCTGGTGTTATTCTGGACACGAGAGTAGAGTATCAAAGACCATTTTTATCCTGGATGCGATTCTTCTTGTTCAAATTGGTCTTGGTATAGTTACTGTCTTTTCACAAAAATTTTATATGATTACCAGTTGGCATGTGACTACGGGAGCGTTGACTTTAGGCTACAGTGCATTTTTACTATTGCGGTTCAGCCCGCTGTCTTTAAGGAAATTTAGACAATTAATTTTAAATCTTAAATGAATTGTTATGCTCAAAAATTTTCGATTATCCATTCGTATATTGAATTAACCAAACCACGTATTCTTACATTGGTTTTGGTGACAACCTTTATCGGCTTTTTTTTAGGTGGACAGGGGATCCATTCCTGGCGCCTATTGATCACGACGATTTTGGGCGCGGCTTTGGTTTGTGCCGGGGCCTCAGCCTTGAATCACTACTTAGAACGTGATGTCGATTGTCTGATGTTGCGCACCCAGAATCGGCCGATTCCTTTAGGAATCATCTCTCCGGTTAAGGCGCTGAATTTTGGAATTATCCTCATTCTTTTAGGAATCAGCATTTTATGGAATCAGGTCAATTTATTGACAGCTTTTTTAAGTTTATTAACGGCCTTTATGTATGTGGTCATTTACACACCTTTAAAGCGCATCAGCTGGCTGAACACGATCATCGGCGCTATTCCTGGGGCGATTCCGCCCATGGGAGGCTGGACAGCAGCTACCAATCAACTGGATTTTGGGGCCTGGGTTTTGTTCGCTATTCTTTTTGTCTGGCAGCATCCGCATTTCTTCGCCATTGCCTGGATGTGCAAAGACGATTATAAGCGCGGCGGTTTTAAAATGCTTCCGGTCGTGGAGCCGGACGGCGCCAAAACATTTTTCCTCATCAAATTGTTTTCCATCATTCTTATCCCGGTTTCTTTGATGCCGTTTTTTATCGGAATGTCCGGTACGATTTATTTTTATGGTGCCTTGCTGGCTGGAATACTTCTTTTGGCAGTCGGCATGTCGCTCGCGATATCCAAATCATCCGAAGCCGCCCACCGGATGTTGAAGGCCACGGTGTATTACCTGCCGGTGCTATTATTTTTAATCGTCATGGACGTCTCGTTTTAAATTGACGGCATGTCTATCCAGAAAAAAATCGTCATATTACTTGTTATTACGAGTTGTTTCCTTTCCGCTGGATTTTATATTTTCCTGCTTAAATCTCAATTAACGCAGAAGTCTTTGACCGTTTTAGGTCAGGTTATTGATTTTAATCTGACCGATAGCCAGGGAAAATCATTTTCGTTAGATGAGTTGAAAGGCAAGGTCTGGGTGGCGGATTTTATTTTTACCACCTGCGGCGGCATTTGTCCGGTGATGAGTCAAAATATGTCACGCCTTTATGAACATTTTGGACGGAATAATGCCGTTCATTTTGTCTCTATCAGCGTTAATCCCGAAAATGACACGCCCGAAGTGCTCGCTGAGTATGCCAAACGATATTCCGCTGATCCGGATCAATGGCATTTCTTGACCGGGCCAAGGGAAACTATTGAACATTTGGCCGTTAATGGATTTAAAGTGGGATCAGCCAAAGAGCCGGTTTTTCACAGCGCCTATTTTATATTAATAGATCCCAGAGGCAACATTCGACAGTATCATGAGGGAACACAAACGGCAGCATTGGGAAAGATTAAATCGGATATTTTGACATTATTGAAGGAGAATAATTTATGACCGTCCGTGATCTGCCGACGCTTAATGCTTTGCTTAATGGCCTGGCCGCGGTCATTTTATTTTTCGGTTGGCGGGCCATCAAAACCGGAAAGAGAGAAACGCATCAAAAATTCATGACAGCCGCTTTGATGGTTTCGAGTTTGTTCTTAATTTCTTATTTAACGTATCATTTTTTGATACATGGTGTGACCCGTTATCAAAAAACAGGCGTTTTGCGCTTTATTTACTTTTTTATCCTCACGACCCACACGCCGTTAGCCGCGATAATCGTCCCGGCCAGTCTGACGGCTGTCTGGCATGCCACTAAGGGAAATTTTACCAAACACACCCGCATCACGAAATGGCTTTTGCCCGTCTGGATGTACGTGTCCATTACCGGTGTCCTGATTTATTTAATGCTTTATATTTTTTGAGTCCCAAAGGAATTTATTCAATGGGTCGGTCTCACTCTAAGGGAGCCCAAAGGGCGACTCGAAGGGTTTCATTATTTTCAGGCGGCGAATCTGCGGACGAATCTGACAATAGAACGACCAATTGTTTTCTGTCGTTGTAAAAAGAAATCAAATTGCCCTAAGAAAAGTCCGAAAACAAGGGTGGAGCATTGATAGAGAGGAACGATGATGAAAATGGAAAGGACAATCTTTTCCCACAGTGGCGCCTGATTTAAACCAAAAATCGTAAACAGGCCTTTACGTAGAAAGGCAACCGCCATCCCCGCCAAGGAAAAGACCAGAAGAATGAGAATAAAATCCACATTACTTTTTATCTGCCATTTTTTCTTTAAATACATAACCACGTTAGACCCCCCGGAAAGTGAACATCAAAAAATAAATCCCCAAGATAATAACCAGAGCCGCGGTAACCGCGAGCACATAGATCATGGCCTTAAAGCCATCAGCGCCAGTATCAAACTTGAGTATTGTCCGCATTCGATTGACCTCGTATATGGGTACTGCCCCGACTTTCCTTTAAATTTTTCTTAAAGAGGGAGTTGGGACTGATTACCGCTATTAATGTTGGTTTAGAAAAAATCAGTAAGTGCGCAAAAGAAACTTTTCAATTGTCCAACCCACAGCAAACATCACAACCCCCAACATCAATGCTTTCGTATTCACGAGCTTTGGAAAATTGATAAAGAAACCAAATCCAATGATTCCTAAACCTGAAGCCTGAAAGATTTTAGCTAAATAGTACATACAAAACAATTAAAATTTAGAAAATACCTTCTGGCCTCTGGACGCCAGCCATTTCTAAAACAATGGCCGTGCTTTCCCTAAAAGAATGGTGCTGAACCGTGATTGCTTTCAAAAAATGAAGTATGCTAATACAAAAAAGTGTCCCATGCAGCCAGCCGGGCATATGGCCGGTATCAACCGCCCCGCCGGTTATAAAAAGAGTCATGATTAAAACAATATTTAACAATAGTGGCGGATAAACGCGTCTTTTAATCGCCAGGGAACGTTTATGGAAATCTGGATTGGCTTTGTGCGCTTGGATATATTCCTTGATACTCACCCCGATGCCAACAAAGAAAAAAATAATCAAGGTTTCGGTAAATAGATAGACGATAACCGTCAATAAAGCGAAGGTTGGGTGGTTCGCGTTAAATATCAAAAAGGAAAAATAACCCTGCAAAGCCGTCAAAAGAAGCAGTAGAAAGCTTAGGATGGTCAGGACATAACAGGTATTCATGAAAAACCACATTTTACAGACCTTTGCATAAGTAATGAAAATTTTTTTCTATTGTTTATCGACCGGCAAAGGTCAGTATTGACTACCATTAAATAGAGAGAAGTCAATGGCTGGGCTTTGTGCTGTCGGTTATCTTGATATTGTATTGCTGCTCAAATTCTTCGATAGGAACCATACGGATGGCATCCCAGGTGAGTTTGTGGCAGACTCGCGAACAAATCTGGCAGCCGATGCATTCGTGGTATCGTATTTGGACGGGAGGCAGGGGAAGGTTGAATTTTTCCTTTGGAGCTTTCTCAATGCAATCGACCGGGCAAAAAGGAACGCAGACCTGGCAGCCCGTGCAATTATCCGAATCAACCACCGCCATGAGTCTTGGTTTCTTTTTTTTGACGGTAATTTTATCAGGAAGTTCGGGAATGTTTTTGTAATGGTCGATGGCAGGCATAGGATATTCACTTAGAACACTCCCGGGGTGTTCTGGTCGATGACGACCGGTTCACCCCGGGAGTGGATCTGGTCAGATTCTATTTTTTATTTCGGTGGCGCCAGAGGAGTTTTTTTCTCTGTGATAACCGGCAAAGAAGGGGACTTGACCTTGTTGAGTTCAATATAACTTTTCCACTTTTCAGGAACGTCATCAGCGGCATAAATCGCCTGGACCGGACACTCCGGGATACAAGCCCCGCAATCAATACAAACCTCCGGGTCAATCACCAGCATTTCGGCATCTTCATGAAAACAATCCACCGGACAAACCGTCACGCAATCGGTGTAGCGACATTTAATACATGGTTCGGTTACTATATGCGCCATCGTTGACCTCCTATTGTTATTTGGCGAAAATCAAATTTTGATATATAGTATCAAATTCAAATTTGGCTGTCAATTGAGACGACAATAAATTTAATTTCTATGTGAATTGTTTTACGGTTTGCTGGGGTGTCGGCTCCCGCCTAAAATGGTGGAGAATTTTCTTAATAAAATAATCGCTAAAGGCTTTAAAACCGTGGAGCTTGCGGAGAAAATCTCCCATACCCCGAATGGAAATAAACATCTGCCACATCTGCTTAGGCCGGAGGTAAAATTCTTTTAAGCCGGTATCAATAAGTTCATCGATTTCTTTGCTGGACAATTGCGGGTAATCAAGCAATGTCCTTTGCTCGCGCTGTGGATTAAGCCATTCCCGCCAGTCATGGGCGCGCAAGAAACCATTTTCTTTGGCCCATTTGTAAAGACTGGTTCCCGGATACGACGCGACACCGGTTATTTGAATCGTATCTAACGGCAGGGATTTGGCAAAATCAATCGTTTTTCGGGCGCTTTGCCGGGTCTCACTGGGCGCTCCGATCATAAAACAGCCGTGAATCGTAAATCCTAATTCATGGGCGCGTTCGGAATACTGACGGGCCATGTCAATGTTAACAGCCCCTTTGCGGATGGCGCGTAATTGTTCATTAGTGCCAAATTCATATCCGGTCATCAACATCCGGCAGCCAGCCTCACGCATGAGAGGTAAAACCGACAGGTCGGTATTGACGCGCATATTGCATGACCAGCTAAGGCGTTTATGAAGGCCACGTTTCATAATTTCATTGCACACTTCCGTGACATGATTTTTATCCGCGGCAAAGGTATCGGTTTCAAACATAATCTCGCGGATTTTGGGATGAATTTTTAAATCATATTCCATTTCATCGACCACCATTTGGGCGGTTCGGTTGCGCAGGCGATAGCCATACATCAACTGTGGATCCCGGCAGAAGGTACAACCATTGTTACAGCCGCGGCCGGTAATCAAAGTTAGGAAAGGAAATTTTTTGCCGCCGTCCGGATACCATTCGGGTTTGATCAATTGCCAGGCAGGGAAAGGGAGTTCATTGACGTTAATGGAAGGCGCGTTTTCATTATGGATAACGTTTTGACCTTCTTTTAAGGAAATGCCTAAAATATTCTTGGGATCAATGCCGTTGGCGAGATCGCGTAAGGAAAAATCGTATTCACGGCGAAGAATATAATCAACCACATCGCCTCCGATTTCAAACGTATTATCCGGCTCAGCGGTGACATGCTGGCCGACAAAGGCGACTTTGCAGTTAATTTTTTGTTTGATGGTTTTAGCTTGGTCAATATCGTCATAAATCGAAGGGGTCGTGGCATGAATGACCAGGATATGCGGTTTAAAATCAAAAATTTCTTTAAAGGATTCTTCCGGGGTAAGATTGCGTGCGGCCGCTTCGACAAACTGGACTTCATGACCATTGTCCATCAAGACTTGAGCGGCAATGAGAAGATATTCCGGATGACGTTGAACCCGACCGCGGGATTTTGCCGCCCAGCGGGCGACACGAACAAAATTATCGCCGAAGGATGGATTTAATATGGATATCTTCATGTGATTTGTTTCTACTGACTTTTCTAAAATAATATCACTTTTATGGTAGTCAGTACTGACCTCAACAGTGGGCTTAGTGATAAAGTTTTATTAATATAGAGGTCTGTGATTCAATTGTATCGGTAAATGCTCCAAATGCAATAGATTTGATTACTATTTGACGGACGAGAAACGTTTATATATAATCGCTATGTTCGAAACATTCTTCGTCATTGACAATGGTAATACTAATGAATAAAACCTTCGACAACAAAGAATTTGTCAAAATCCTCCAAACCAAAGCCGGCCGGACGAATATTTTTCAACTGATAAAATTACAAAAATTTGGCCTTGGTGATGTTGGGCGCCTGCCTTATTCCATAAAAGTTCTTTTGGAAAGCGCATTACGTAATTTTGATAATTATCAAGTAACATTCGAAGACATTAAAAGACTCGCCCAATGGCCAGCCGGTCTGTCGGCCAATTCCGAAATTGCCTTTAAGCCCGGGCGGGTAATCTTGCAAGATTTTACCGGGGTCCCATGCGTGGTGGATTTAGCCTCGATGCGTTCAGCCCTTAAACGCATGGGAGGCGATTACCGGAAAATCAATCCACTCGTTCCGTGTGATTTAGTGATTGACCATTCTGTCCAAGTGGATGCGTTTGGTTCAAAGACTGCGCTGCAATTTAACGTCACAAAAGAATTCGAACGCAATCAAGAGCGTTATGAATTTTTGAAATGGGGGCAAAGTGCTTTAAAGAATTTTAAGGTAGTGCCACCGGCAACCGGAATTGTCCATCAGGTCAATTTGGAGTATTTAGCCAAAGGGGTTCTGACTAAAAAGGACGGTAAAAATCTAATTGCTTATCCGGACAGCTTGGTCGGGACCGATAGCCATACAACGATGATCAATGGTCTGGGTGTTCTCGGTTGGGGAGTCGGGGGCATTGAAGCCGAAGCGGTCATGTTGGGCGAGCCGATTTACATGCTCATGCCCGAGGTGATCGGTTTTAAATTAAAGGAAAAACTTCGTGAAGGTGTCACCGCAACAGATCTTGTTTTAACCGTAACGCAAATCTTGCGGCAAAAAGGCGTGGTCGAAAAATTTGTGGAGTTCTTTGGCGAAGGTTTGCGGTCGCTGACTTTGCCAGACCGGGCGACAATCGCCAATATGGCGCCGGAATATGGTGCTACTATCGGTATCTTCCCAATCGATAACGAGACTCTGCGTTACTACAAAATTACCGGACGAAAGCCCGCGGAGATTGATTTGATTGAGCGTTACATGAAAGAACAGAGGATGTTTTATAAAGCCGGGAACGACGCGCAATATTCCGAAGTTTTGGAATTGGATTTAGCCGCTATTGAACCGTGTCTGGCCGGGCCAAAACGTCCGCAGGATAAAGTTCCCTTAAACCGGATGAAGACGGTTTTTTCACAGAGTCTAGAAACTCCCATTGCCCAACGGGGATTCGGCCTTAAGAAAGAGGAGTTGGCCAATTCGGCTGAGATTTCAAACGGACAAAAAATAAAGATCAACCATGGCGCGGTGGTCATTTCCGCCATTACCAGTTGCACGAATACTTCGAACCCTTCCGTCTTGATTGCCGCTGGATTATTAGCCAAGAAGGCGGTCCAGTTGGGGCTTACGGTTCCAAGTTATGTGAAAACAAGTTTTGCTCCCGGTTCCAGGGTAGTGACGGAATATTTAAAAGACTCAGGGCTTATGATATTTTTAGAAAAACTTGGATTTCATATCGTCGGTTACGGCTGTACAACGTGTATCGGCAATAGCGGTCCTTTACCGGAAAATGTGGCGTCGGCCATTGCCAAGGGAAATTTGGTCGCGGCCAGCGTCTTAAGCGGCAACAGGAATTTCGAAGGCCGCATTAATCCTTTAACCAAGGCCAATTTTTTGGCGAGTCCGCCTTTGGTGGTGGCGTATGCCTTGGCGGGCACGGTGGATCGGGATTTGACCAATGAACCCATTGGAAAGGACAAAAAAGGCCGGGGTATTTATTTGAAAGATATTTGGCCGACACAAGCAGAAATCAGCCGAGTTGTTTCAAAGGTAGTCACCGCGAAACTCTTTCGCGCGAAATATAAAGACGTTTTTAAAGGCAATAAAGATTGGAATAAAATCAAAGATACGAAATCCGATTTGTACGATTGGAAACCGGACAGCACGTACATTCAAGAGCCACCATTTTTTATCGGTATTAAAGAACATGGCGAGGCGATCAAAGATATCAAAGGCGCCCGGGTTTTGGTGATGGTTGGCGATTCCATCACGACCGACCATATCTCTCCCGCGGGTGATATCGCGGCCAATAGCCCCGCCGGAAAATATTTACTGGAACAGGGTGTGAAATTAGAGGATTTCAATAGTTATGGTTCCCGCCGGGGGAATGACCGGGTGATGACCCGAGGTACATTCGCGAACATCCGTTTGAGAAATCTTTTAGCGCCAGGGACGGAGGGTTCATGGACAATTTATTTTCCCGGCAATGAAAAAATGAGTGTTTATGACGCCGCGCAAATGTACAAAAAAACTAAAACACCGCTCGTTGTCCTGGCCGGGAAAGAATACGGTACGGGTTCGAGCCGTGATTGGGCTGCCAAAGGTGCAGCTCTTTTGGGTGTGCGCGTGGTTTTAGCGGAAAGTTATGAGCGCATCCATCGCAGTAATTTAGTTGGCATGGGTGTTTTGCCATTGCAGTATAAGTCAGGTGAGTCTCGGGAAAGTTTAGGATTAAATGGCACGGAAGTTTTTGATTTTCTTGGTTTGACCGATTCCATAAAATCAAGACAGGATGTCAAGGTCATAGCCCAAGCGCAAGACGGCACAAAAAAGGAAATTATTGTTACCGTTCGTTTGGACACACCTGTTGAAATCGATTATTATCGTAATGGCGGGATTTTGCAGACCGTCTTGCGAAAACTCGCTCAAAAGTAGGGATGAAAATGTGGAAAACGATGTACGAAAAGATTTGGGAACAACATGTCATCCACGAAGACAAAAGCGGGATGTCCGTGATTTACGTGGACCGGCATCTGATCCATGAGGTGACTTCCCCTCAGGCCTTCGAAGGACTGCGCGTGACTAAACGCGGTGTCCGCCACCCCCAGAATACCTTTGCGACCATGGACCATAATGTCTCCACACGTTCCAAAGATATTGAAAAAACCGAGCTGACTTCGCGCATTCAGATGGATACGTTAAGTAAAAATGCAAAAGAGTTCGGGATAACTTTGTATGATTTTAAAGACCCGAATCAAGGAATAGTCCACGTCATTGGCCCGGAATTAGGTATTACCCAGCCGGGGATGGTGATTGTCTGCGGTGATTCGCATACCTCAACTCACGGGGCTTTTGGCGCGTTGGCGTTTGGGATTGGAACTTCTGAAGTCGAACATGTTCTGGCCACGCAAACTTTACAGCAGAAAAAAGCCAAAACCATGTTGATCAATGTCGATGGCCAATTGGGATTTGGTGTCACAGCGAAAGATATTATTCTTTATATCATCGGAAAAATCGGAACGGCCGGCGGTACGGGTTATGTTCTTGAATACGCCGGGAGCGCAATTCGCAAGCTGTCCATGGAAGGCCGGATGACAATCTGTAATATGAGCATCGAGGCTGGCGCCCGGGCGGGATTGATAGCGCCTGATGAGAAGACATTTGCTTACATCAAAGGACGTCCTTACGCGCCGAAAGACGATCAATGGGAAAAGGCTGTCGCGCATTGGAAGATTTTGCCCAGCGATACCGGCGCTCATTTTGACCGCGTGATTCAAATCAAAGCTGAAGACATTTCTCCGCAAGTTACTTGGGGAACAAGTCCGGGGCAGGTAACTGGCATTGACGGCAAAGTCCCGGATCCGGAAAGTTTTTCTGATTCTGTTGAACGATTGGGCGCGAGAAACGCTTTACAATATATGGATCTAAAACCCGGCACGCCGATGAAAGAGATCAAGATCGACAAAGTATTCATCGGTTCCTGTACCAATGGCCGGATTGAAGATTTACGTGTTGCCGCTGATATTGTCAAAGGAAAGAAAGTAGCTAAAACCGTTCAGGGGATTGTTGTCCCTGGTTCGGCTCATGTCCGTGAACAGGCGGAAAAAGAGGGCTTGCATAAAATTTTTATCGAGGCTGGTTTCGAATGGCGATTCGCGGGCTGTTCGATGTGTTTGGGGATGAATGATGATCAGCTTTCGAAAGGCGAGCGCTGCGCTTCCACGAGTAATCGGAATTTCGAAGGCCGACAAGGTCCCGGCGGACGGACGCATTTGATGAGTCCGCAGATGGCCGCCGCGGCCGCGATTGCGGGGCAGATTGTCGACGTTAGGAAAATTTTATAAAGTACATAGTGGATAGTACGTGGTACATAGTTGCATAATGAAAATTTTCCGATTAAGTACTATGTGCTAACGACCAACGACTAATATGAAACCTTTTAAACAACACACCGGCTTAGCTGCGCCACTGGACCGCGTTAACGTGGATACCGACGCCATCATCCCAAAACAATTCCTCCGGAAAATTGACCGTATCGGCTTCGGCAAGCATTTATTCCATGAATGGCGATATCTGGATTACGACGGCATTAAAGAAAATCCGGAATTCGTTTTAAATCAGGAACGATACCGCAAATCGACGGTGCTTTTGGCCCGTGATAATTTCGGCTGCGGTTCCAGCCGCGAACACGCGCCATGGGCGATTGCCGATTATGGGTTTCGTGTTATTATTGCGCCAAGTTTTGCCGATATTTTTTATAACAATTGTTTTAAAAATGAGATCCTTCCGGTAGTTTTAAGTTCCCAGGACGTCGATGAATTGTTCCGTGAGGTGCTGGTTAAGCCCGGGGCACAAATCTCGGCGGATTTGGTTCAACAAAAAGTTAAAGGACCAACTGGAAAAGAATATTCATTTAAGATTGATGCCTTTGGCAAGGAATGTCTTTTGAAAGGACTTGATACGATTGGTTGGACCGAGCAATTTTTAGACAAAATCAAATCGTTTGAGGAAAGTGATAAAATGCGCCGGCCCTGGCTGTATTCGATAAAGTG
>Ga0247727_10003102_pt1 | contig 37208 bp, 41 predicted proteins | sample WisWelCaveWW1625_FD_202498 | JGI IMG/M metagenome (GOLD analysis project Ga0247727, IMG submission 202498) | Biofilm microbial communities from Wishing Well Cave, Virginia, United States - WW16-25 | ecosystem: Environmental > Aquatic > Deep subsurface > Groundwater > Cave microbial mat | place...
TAGAGAGGCGGAAAAAAGCGGATGATCGGACAAAAAAGCGGGTGATGAGAATGAATACAGGCTCACTTCATGTCTCAAATCAGACCTCTCTTCTAAAAAATGATGGTTTTTCAGCAGACTGCTAATAAGTATTGAGTAATCTTTAAGAAAGGAATTCATGGCATACCGATCTCTTTATAAAAGTGATTATTTAACCGACCGCGAAAGAAAGAATATCATTATCCTTGATGTGATAAGGCGGAATGGCCCTATCGCAAAAACGGACATTTCACGGATAACTCAGTTTAACATTGTGACAGTTTCCAATTATGTCGAGCACTATATCGACCAAAAGCTTGTGGTTGAAAAGGGTTTGGATATTTCGAGCGGCGGCCGCCGGCCGGAACTCATAGAGCTGAATTTCGAGTGGGGCAACCTTGTCGGAGTCGAGATCGGTCCGACGCATATTATTGCGATTATCACTAATTTAAGCCCCGCGATTATCCACAAGCTTAAAATCAAAAGACCCGAAGGGCACATGGAGGTTGTGATCAGTGAAGCGGTGAAGCTTGTGCGCCGTGTGATTCAGGAATCAAAAGTGCCGATCGAAAAAATAAAGGGAATCGGTCTGGGCATTTCCGGTGTGATCGATAAAGGCGCCGGCACTATCCGGGATACGGACCCCCAGCGCGGAAAGACGGTGGGCAGCTATTCGACGGCCAAGGCGATTCTGGAAAAAGAGTTTCGCGTGCCGGTTTCGGTGGGAAATGACGCGTCGCTCGCGGCGCTTGCCGAGAAAAAGCTGAGTCTCCGGATCGACGACGAAAATGTGGTTTATTTTTATTCGGATGTCGGAAGCGGTGTCATCGCGAACAATGATTTATTCTGGGGGTCGAGTTGGAGCGCGGGGGAGCTGCAGCTAAATTTGGACAATACCGAGGGTTTGGCGCTCGATCCGTGGGTTTATAAGAGTGATTTTTTCCGCTCGGAAGGGCTTGATATCGGTATTGTCAAGCGCGTGAAAGAGGCCATCAAGAAAGACGGTTTAAAGACCAAGATATTGGATCTGGCCGGAAAAGACCCCGAGAAAATCGATCTTAACATGGTTTTTGAAGCGGTAAAAAAAGAAGATCCTCTGGCCATAAAAATAGTGGAGGAAGCCAGCACGCGCCTGGGACTTAAAGTAGCTTATCTTACAAACTTTTTCAATCCAGAGGTAGTGGTGCTCGGCGGCGGCATTGAAAAAGGCGGCGAGCTTGTGATCAACGTGGTGCGCCGCGTCGTAAAGCAGCTTGTGATGGAAGAGGCGGCGGGGGTGGTTAAGATCATTTTATCGAGGCTGGGCGAGGATGCGGTGGCGTACGGAGCTGTGTGCCTTGTGACCCAGGAACTTTTCGCGGAGGTATAAAAAATCATGGCTCTTTTGACAAAGCGTCGTCTGATTGATCAGATCGAACTAAACGACCACGAGAAAAAGAACCTCCAGATCCTTGACACGATCCGCAAGCGCGGGCCGATCGCGCGGGCCGAGATATCGCGGCTTATAGGCCTGAATATCGTGACAGTCACAAGTTATGTCGATCAGTACATCAAGAAAGGCGCTATCAAGGAAGTGGGGATGGACGTTTCGAGTGGCGGCCGCAAGCCTACGATGGTGGATCTGAATCCTTCCGCTATTTATTCCATCGGTGTCGGTCTGAACGTGGTAGATATGATCGCAGTTTTGTGCAATTTGAAAGGCGATATTGTGTTCAGTGTGAAAAAAGAGCGCCCTCTTCAGGCGGGCGAAGCGCTTGTGCGGTCCATGATAGGATTGGTCGAAGAGTTGATCGAGAAGTCAAAAATTGATACAGGAAAAGTTCATGGCATTGGCATCGGCATCCCCGGTATTTTTGACCGCGATACCAGCACGGTGCGCTGGCCTGTCGGGCTTTTGGAAGATGATCTTTCTATTTCCGTCTCCATCCATGGTATTTTTGAAGAAAAATTTGGGATGCCCACCCTCGTCGACAACGACGCGAATGCGGCCGTTTTCGGGGAAGAATGGTACGGAAAAGGCCTGGGGGTGCAGAACGCGATTTATTTGTATTCGGGGAACGGCTGTGGTTTTATGATTAACGGACAAGTTTACCGGGGCGCCAACGGTTGCGCGGGCGAATGGCTTTTTATGGAGGGTGAAAATCCCCAGCCGGCTCTCGTGGAGGCGTACAAATCGGGCGTGTGGAGCATGGATCTTGGCGTGGCGCTTCGCGCCCAGGCATTTCAAAAGCAGCAGTCCGATTCAAAAATTTATTCACTGGTAGGTGGGGATGTCAAGAAGATCACCATTATGACGGTGGTGAAGGCTTCCCAGGCGGGGGACAAATTTGCCGCCGAGTTATTGAGAGACGCTGGTGTGTGCTTAGGTCATAAAGCCGCTTTTTTGGTCAATCTTTTTAATCCCGAGATCCTCATCATCGGGGGAGGCGTTGAGATCGGCGGGGTCATTTTCTTGGATGCGGTAAGGGATACGGTCAAGAAGATGTCGATTCCGGAAGCTACGGAGAAGCTTCGTATCATTCCTTCACAGCTTGGGGAAAATGGCGTTTCACTCGGCGCCGCCGCGCTTGTGGCGCAGAATTACTTCATCAGCGTCTAGCTTTTATGGAACCGCGTTCCTGCATTTATTGCAATACGAGTTTTGTTCCGAATAAATATTCACCCAGGCAAAAAGTCTGTTCGGAGCTTGCCTGTCAAAAAACACGCCAGCTGGAAAGCATGAAGCTCTGGCGCGGGAGAAATCCGAACTATTTTAAATACGATGAATCAAAAGGGCTGCTTTGGCTTGAAACGCAAAGAAAGCGGTCAAAGGCCTGGCGCGAGAAAAATCCCGACAAAGTGCGGTCTTACCGGCAGAACCATTTGCAGGAATATCGAAATTATATGCGCGATTACATGAAGAAGTATCGTGAAAATAAGAAGCCTGAAATAGACGGCCCTCCCAAAGTTTCCCCCGAAAATCCAGCTTAGTGAAAGCCCAAGGGAAATGATGCTAAACCTTATTTTAAAAGTGCGCGAAGATATTTTAGGCGGCGGGGAGATTTCCCGCGAGGACGCGGTCCGCTTGGCCGGGGCGGAAAATCCCGAGATCGCTTATTTGGCTGCCGCCGCGAATGAAGTGCGGCTGAAATTTGCGGGTAACGAGATCGAGTCCTGCGCGCTTTCGAACATCAAAAGCGGCAATTGCAGCGAAGACTGCAAATTTTGCGCTCAGTCGGGCCACTACAAAACAGACGCGCCGGTGTATCCGCAGATCACGGTGGAGGAGATTGTCTCCCAGGCTAAAGACGCCGAGGTGATGGGCGCGACCGAGTTTTGTATGGTGTCAAGCGGTTGGGGCGCGACGAATGAAAAAGAATTTCAAGTAGTGCTTGAAGCGGTCGGCCGGATTTCCAAAGAGACAAAGCTTTTTGTCGATTGCTCGCTCGGTTTTTTGACCGGCGATCAGATGAGGGTCCTTAAAGAAGCAGGGCTTTACCGCAACAATCACAACCTCGAGGCTTCACGGGGATATTTTGAAAAAATATGCACAACACATACCTACCAACAGCGAATGGACCATGTGGAAATGGTGCGCCACTACGGCATTCATCCCTGTTCGGGCGGCATTCTCGGTATGGGTGAAACGGCAGAAGACCGGATTGATTTAGCTTTCGATTTAAAGAAGATCGGCGCTACTTGCGTGCCGATTAACATTTTAAATCCAAGGCGGGGCACGCCGCTCGGAGACGTGGAACCGCTCGAGCCCCTCGAGATCATCAAGTACATCGCGATTTACCGCCTGATCCTCACCGCGAGCACGATCAAGATCGCCGGCGGGCGCGAAGTGAACCTGCGCGACCTTCAGGCGATGGCGATGCAGGCTGGCGCGAACGGACTTATCATCGGGAATTACCTCACCACCATGGGCCGCAATCCTCAGCAAGATATTCAGATGTTAAAAGATCTCGGATTTCATGTAGTCTCCTCCCGCTAGGCGTGTCAGGACCCGTGGCGAATCAAGTTTGGAAGATGCTTAATGATGATCTGAATACTCTTCGAAAAAAAAATCTCTACCGCGTCGCCGAAGTTATTTCCTCCCCAAGCGCCGCCGAAATCGTTATAGGTAAAAAGCGGTTTATCAATTTTTCCTCGAACAATTATCTGGGTCTGGCTACTCATCCGAAAGTGATCGGGGCCGCGAAGGCGGCGCTTGAGCGATGGGGCGCCGGAAGCGGCGCGTCGCGCCTTTTATCCGGAAGCCTTCAAATTCACGCGGATCTGGAAGAGAGGCTCGCGTGGTTTAAAGGGGAAGAAGCTTCCGCGGTTTTTTCTTCCGGCTATCTTGCGAATCTTGGCGTCATGACAGCGCTCTTAAATGAAAAGGACCTCGTGCTTTTGGACCGCTTGAACCATGCGAGCCTCGTCGATGCCGCAAGACTTTCGAAGGCCAAGCTCTGGGTCTATCCGCACAAGGACGTCGTAGAGCTTGACCGGCTTTTGAAAAAGGCCTCGGGCTTCCGAAGAAAACTTGTCGTGACGGACGCGTATTTTGGAATGGACGGGGACGTCGCACCGCTTGATAAGATTTTGGACATTTGCGAGAGAAACGGCGCGCTTCTTATGATCGATGAGGCGCATTCGACCGGTGTTTTCGGGAAAACGGGGCACGGATTGACCGAGCACTTCGGTCTTTCAGGAAAAATCCACGTCGTGATGGGCACTTTGAGCAAAGCGCTTGGGAGCGTAGGAGGTTTTATCACGGGAAAAAAGATTTTGAGAGAAACGATCGTAAACCGTTCGAAGGAATTTATTTATACGACGGCGCCCGCGCCCGCGGCATCCGCCGCAGCCCTTGAGTCTTTAACGATCATCGGAAAAGAACCCGGTCTTCGCAAAAAGCTCTGGGAGAATGTCTATTTTTTGAGAAAAGGACTGAAGGCGCTTGGCTTTAATCTCATGGATTCGGAGGGGCCCATTGTTCCTATAATCATCGGGGATACGGCAAAGGCGCTTCGCGCGAGAGATATTTTTCGTAAAGAAGGCATTTTTGCGCCGGCCATTCGTCCGCCCACAGTTCCGAAGGGCACGGATAGGATCAGGATATCCTTGATGGCGACTCACACGGAAGACCATCTTGAAAAACTTTTGGGAATTTTGAAGAAGGCAAGGTCGAAACATGGCCTCTAAAAAAGCGGAGCTTCTCGAAAGGTGGGACAAAAAATACGTCTGGCACCCTTTCTCTCAGATGCGGGAGTGGGTAAAGGACCCCGCTGTCTTGATCGAGAAGGGGGAGGGGAATTATCTCGTAGACACGCGCGGCCGCCGTTACCTGGACGGAGTGTCTTCGCTTTGGTGCAATATACACGGCCACCGCGTAAGGGAACTTGATAATGCCCTCAAAAAACAGCTTGGAAAAATCGCCCACTCGACGTTTTTGGGACTTTCTCATCCGCCGGCGATCGAGCTTTCGAAAGAGCTCGTCGGCATTGCGCCCAAAGGACTCACGAAAGTATTTTATTCGGACTCAGGGTCGGCTTGCGTCGAAGTGGCTTTGAAGATGGCGTATCAATACTGGAAGCAAAAGGGCTTTAAAGAAAAAACCACTTTTCTTAAATTGAAGAACGCCTATCATGGCGACACGCTCGGGTCGGTTAGTGTCGGAGGTATCGGGCTTTTTCACGAGATCTTTCACCCGCTTCTTTTTAGGGCTTTCACGGCCGCCGCGCCGTATCGCTACCGGGATTCATTCAAAGGCACCCAAGAAGAATACGCGGCGTTCTGTGCCGATAAGGTCGAAGTCATGCTGAAAAAGCACCATCGGAAGATCTGCGCGCTCGTCGTTGAACCCCTGATGCAAGGCGCGGCGGGAATGCTCAACCAGCCAAAGGGATACCTTTCCTCCTTGAGAAAACTTACGAGAAAATACAACGTGCTTTTGATTGCGGATGAGGTAGCTACAGGCTTTGGACGCACGGGCAAAATGTTTGCCTGCGAGCATGAAAACGTGACGCCCGATTTTTTATGTCTGGCGAAAGGGATCACGGCAGGGTACCTGCCGCTTTCCGCCACGCTTACGACGGATGAGATTTATGATGCTTTTCTCGGAGAGTATAAAGAATTTAAGGCCTTCTTTCACGGCCACACTTACTCCGCCAATCCTCTCGCTTGTGCGGTAGCGATAGAAAACTTGAGGATTTTTAAGAAAAACAGAGTTCTTGAGAAACTCCAGGGAAAAATAAAAATTTTGTCCAACGATCTTTCCAAAATTGCAGAGCTTCCGCACGTGGGTGACATAAGGCAAGTCGGTTTCATGGCCGGAATCGAGCTTGTGAAAGACCTCAAAACTAAAGAACCTTACTCTCCAGGCGACCGTATCGGGCACAAGGTGGGCCTCTTTGCCCGCAAATATGGCGTGATGATCCGACCGCTGGGCAACGTGATCGTTCTTATGCCGCCGCTCTCGATCAAAGAAACCGAACTTCGCACGCTTTGCCGTGTGGTAGCCACATGCATCAAAGAAATCACCGAGTAACCCAAAGGAGAAAATGGATGCGCATTAAATTTCCGGCGATTTTGTTGGCGGGGATCTTTTTTATCTCAGGCGCGGTGTTTGGCGCGGATGGGGTGAATCTTTATGAAAGATTTGAAGGAAAGAGGGTCAAAGTATTCATGTCTCCCATCAAAGACTCGACGGCAAATCGCAAGGTAGATCCCGTGATCCTTAAGACGCGGCTCGAAGAGGCGCTCAAAGCGCGCAAGAGTACGAAGTTTGTGGTCGTCCAGACTGCTCAAGAAGCCGAGCTTTCGATCGATGCCGATATCAAGGACTTCTGGTGGACTGATCATGATCCGGTGGATATGATCACGGGCCTGAGTGGCGCCGCCGCGGATGCCGTAATTGTGGAAGACTATGCAAGGCTCCAAGTGGATGTAAAGGTGACAGAAGTTTCTAAAAACAGGATCATTTGGCAGGACCGCGTGATGGCCACCGTCACCAAAAAACCCATGAGCGAGGCCGAGAGCCTCCCCCTCATCATGGACGACTTCGCCAACACCTTTATCCGCCAGTGCTTCGGCAGGAAGAAGGCAAGATAGTGATCGGACTCAGTGATCGGACTCAGTCCAAACCCCTCCAAAAGTACATAGTTAGTCGATAGACAAAATGTCTGAACGAAAATCCCTGCCTTTCTCGTCCTATATGGTAGGAGGGATTGAGACATGCCTAGAAAACCACGACAGCCAAGTCCAAGCGGGGTTTACCACTTCATCACACGAGGAGTGAACAAGAAAAAGCTTTTTCATGGGCAGGAGGACTATAAAAGCTATTTGCGATTATTGAAAGAATACCGTGATAAGTTCAACGTACAAATCTATCACTATTGCTTAATGACTAACCACATCCATCTTGCTCTAAAATCGGAAAATCTACAAACGCTAAGCCAGTTTGCCCATTTTACCCAACGGCGTTATGCCTACTATTACTGCAAAACCCATCGCTGGTCCGAACAAGTGTTTCGCCGAAACTTTATGAGCCTTCCGATTCATGATGACACTTATCTTTTAGAATGCGGGCGCTATATCGAAAGAAATCCACTTAAAGCGAAGCTCGTAACCGATATTAAGCATTACCCCTATACAAGCTATTCTTTCTACGCATTTGGCAAGAATGATTGTTTAGTTTCCGAATCACCGCTGTACTCAACAATAGGCAAGTCAAACCTGGAACGAATGGCTGCTTATCGCTTTTATGTAGTCCATGATCGGGCACAGGAGATTGAGAAGGTGTCGTTCTAACTACTCCCTTTTTGGGTGTTTTGGACTGAGTCCGGTATATGGAGTCCGGTATATGGGTGTTTTGGACTGAGTCCGGTATATTGGTATATATGCTGTACGTGCTGGCCGGTTGCGCTCTGTGGTTCTTGAGAAAAAAGCTTGTGGTGAAGAAGATAAAATAACCAAAATCTCCGATACGTATTTTCAGGCCGCGTTCCCAAACGCGGCTTTTTTCTTGTCTAAAAATTCCCAAATTTGATGCCAAAAAGTAGCCGTGAGAATTAATGGGTTTTAAAACCTACAATGGGTAAAACCCACTTGAAAATAATGGGTTTTTATGGCATACTCCTCTTGATAAAAAGAGGTGATTCATGAAGCACAGTTTAACTCACGTTATAGAAGATTTTGAGGAAGTGGGCACCCGGACCATTGATGAGCGCTTGAGAGTGACTCTTGGGGACATTATCAAAGGTTTTGTCAGGGTGAAACTTCTTCGGGGTAAACACGGCGATATATTGCTTAAGCCTCTAGTAGAGATTCCTGCCTCTGAAGCTTGGCTTTACAAAAATAAAGAAGCTCTGAAGTCAGTCAAGAAGGGCCTTGAACAGGCGGGGCAAGGCAAGATCTCAAAGTTTAACCCCAATTCCCTGTAAGCCGCCATATCGTGTCCGCGTCATTTGAAATTTTCTGGACCGAAGAAGCCGAGCGCAATTTTGGATCACTGAAGAGTGATAAAGGTCTTGAGAAAAGATATAAAGCCGTCGCGAAAGCGCTTAAGCTTTTAGCCCAGAATCCCCGCCACCCAAGCCTTCAAACTCACGAGTTTACTTCTTTGCATGGCCCAAAAGGCGAGAAAGTATTTGAAGCCTATGCGGAGCAGGGCACACCGGCCGCTTACAGAGTGTTTTGGTATTATGGTCCTCTGAAAGCCCAAATAACTATCATCGCTATAACGCGTCACCCTTGAAGAACAGTCGTCGGCCGCCAAGGAATCAGTAAGATGCGGACAATCTTTATCGCAGGAACGGATACGGCAGTAGGCAAGACCATCGTCGCGGGAGCGTTGGCGTCGGCTTTGAGGATCAAAGGGCTCAATGTCGGCGTGATGAAGCCCATTGCCTGCGGTGGCAGGGAAGACGTAGAATTTTTGCAATCTTGTGCTGGCACGAATGACCCGATCGATCTTGTGAACCCGATTTATCTTAAAGAACCGCTTTCGCCGAATGTGGCGGCTCGGATCGAGAAAAAGAAGATTGATCTAAAGAAAATCAAAGACGCGGTCAGAGTTTTAGAGAAAAAGTACGATTATCTCGTGGTCGAGGGCTGTGGCGGGCTTTTGGTCCCCGTAACGGATAAATTTTTTGTCATCGATCTTATTCCAATGATAAAAGCGAAGACTGTTTTAGTATCGCGAGCCGGGCTTGGCGCGATCAATCATTCGCTTTTGAGCATAGAGGCCTTAAGGCGCAGAAAAATAAAACCGCTTGGCATTATTTTTAACCACATGAACGGCGGACCTATCTCCATTCCCGAAGAAACCAACCCCGAAATTGTTTCCAAAATCGCCCGTATCCCATCTCTAGGAGTTTTTCCTTTCATGAAAACCTGCGAAGCGCACTGCGCGGGAAAAGCTTTCCTGAAACATATAGATTTAAAAAAAATTGTATGTTAGATTAGCCAGCGTTTAAGGAAAGGCTAATGACTGTCTTGCAGGAAATAAATTCTCTTAAAAAAACTCCGCTCTACGACCGCCACGTTCGTTTAAACGCCAAGATGGTGGACTTTGGCGGCTGGTCGATGCCGGTCTATTACTCGGGCATTATCAGCGAACACCAGTGGACGCGGCAGTCCTGCAGTGTGTTTGACGTCTCGCACCTGGGCGAGATCCACGTGAAAGACTCCGGCGCTTTCCAGTTTCTCCAGTACCGCCTTACCAATGACCTCAAAAAACTAAGGGACGGCAAGATCCTTTACAGCCTTTTGTGCGATGAAAAGGGCTTCGCGCTCGACGATATTCTCATTTACCAGAATAAGCTCGACGATTATTATCTCATCGTGAACGCCGCCGGGATCGCGCGCGACTATGAGGCGCTTAAGAAATATGCGCCGGAAGACGTTGTCCTCGATAATCTAAGCGACAAAATGGCGTGCGTGGCGGTCCAGGGCCCGAAGTCAGAGGCGGTCCTGGAAAAGCTTTTCGGTTTTGAACTAAAGAGCCTGCCTTATTATTTTTTTAAAGAACAAAAGTTCATGGATGAACCGGTGTGGGTCTCGCGGAGCGGCTACACGGGTGAAGATGGTTTTGAGATTTTTTCCTCGAATGAGCTGGCCGGCCCTATCTGGGACAGGCTTGTCGAAAAAGGAAAAGCGCAAGGCGTTCTTCCCGCCGGGCTTGGCGCCAGAAATACCTTGAGGCTTGAAGCGGGCAACGTTCTCTACGGCAACGATCTGGATGAGCGTACCACGCCGCTCGAGGCCGGACTATCGTGGGCCGTCTCATTTGACAAGGGCGGTTTTGTGGGGCGCGACATGCTTTTAAAGCAAAAAGAATCAGGTTTGAGAAAAAGACTTGTTGGATTTAAAGTGCTCGATAAGCCGATCGCGCGCGAGCATTATTCTATTTTCAAAGGCGGCAGAAAGATCGGGGTCGTCACAAGCGGTTCTTTCGGGCCGACGGCGGGGTGCAACATCGGCTTGGGTTACGTCGAAAAAGGCAATGAACTGCCCGGCACGCAGATCGAGATCAAAATTCATGGGCGGTTTGTGAAGGCGGAAGTGGTAAAATTGCCCTTTATACCTTTAAGACACAAAAGATAAATCGGAAAGGCGGACCAATGGCGGACACATCAAAACTTAAATACACGCAGACCCACGAGTGGGTGAGCCTGAACGGCAAAGTCGCGCGGGTCGGCGTCACCGACCATGCGCAGCACGAGATTTCCGATGTCGTGTTTGTGGAGCTGCCGAAGCTCGACAAGACGCTGAAAGCCAAAGACAGCGCGATGATCATCGAGTCGGTGAAGGCCGCGTTTGATATTTACGCGCCGGTATCCGGAAAAGTCGTGAAGGTCAACGACAAATTGAAAGACCACCCTGAGCTTGTGAATAAATCGCCCCACGAAGAGGGCTGGCTTTTTGAGATCGAGTGTTCGGACGTGAAAGAACTGGATTCACTGCTCTCTTTAAACGACTATAACAGCGTCAAAGAAACTTCCCACTAATCACTCGATGCAGTATATTTCCAACACCGCCCAAGATAAATCCGAGATCCTTAAAACGATAGGCGTCTCGTCGTTTGAGGAGCTCATTTCCAATATTCCCAAGCAATTGAGAAATTTTGAGCTCAAGCTGCCCGAGGGCATCTCAGAGCTTGAGCTGGACCGCGCACTTGACGAAATAGGGCATCTCAATAAGAACTTCAAATACAGTATTTGTTATCTAGGCGGCGGCAATTACGACCATTTTATGCCGGCGGTGGTCGATAGACTGGCGCTTCGAGGCGAATTTATCACGGCTTATACACCTTATCAGGGAGAGGCGAGCCAGGGCACGCTCCAGAGCATGTACGAGTATCAGAGCCTTATCTGCGAACTCACCGCGATGGATTATTCCAATGCCTCCATGTACGACGGCGCTTCGAGTCTGGCAGAGGCCGCACTTTTGGCGCTTCGTTCGACCGGAAGAAAGAAAATTTTAATTCCCGGCACGGTCCACCCGGAATACCAGGCGGTTGTCAGGACCTACCTTTCTTATCTTGACGCGCAGATCGTGGCCATTCCGATGAAGGACGGCGCGACGGACCTTGCGGCATTGGAGAAATTATTGGACGGGGAAACCGCGGCCGTGATCCTGCAGCAGCCTAATTTTTTTGGGGTGCTTGAGGAAGCGCATGCGATTTCAGACCTTACGCATAAAACCGGCGCGCTTTTCATCGCCTGCGTAAATCCCATTGCGCTGGGAATTTTGCAGCCGCCCGGGGAATACGGCGCCGACATCGCGGTGGGAGAAGGCCAGCCTTTGGGAACCCCGGTTGCTTTTGGCGGCCCGCATTTCGGTTTTTTTACGGTAAAAGAAGCGCTTTTAAGAAAGATCCCGGGGCGCATATCCGGCATGACCGTCGATAAAGCGGGCCGCCGCGCGTTTGTGCTGACGCTTCAGGCGCGCGAACAGCATATCCGGCGCGAAAAAGCGACGTCCAATATTTGCACGAACCAGGCCCTGTGCGCGCTGAAGGGCGCGATATACATGGCGCTTTTAGGCAGGGAAGGGATAAAGAAGGTAGGGCTTCTTAATCTGAGCAACGCCCATGCGGCGTTTGAAAGGCTCGTGAAAATAAAAGGCGTAAAAGCGTTTTCTTCAAAGCCTTTTTTCAATGAATTCGCGCTTTTCATTGAACGCGATGAAAAAAGGCTTAAAGAAGAATTAAACGCCAGAAAAATCATGGGGCCGCTTTCTCTTTCGAAATTTTATCCCCAAATGCGTCAGGCCTATCTTTTCGCGGTGACCGAAAAACGGACCGCCGCGGATCTGGATAAGCTCGTGGAGGCGATCGAGGCGTCGTGAGCGAAACCAAACTTATTTTTGAAAAGCATTCCAGAGGCGACGCTTCCTGGCTTCCGAAGCTCGAAGAACCGGCCGAAAAGATCCTCGCGAAAATTCCCAAGGCGCTTTTGCGTAAAAAAGAGGCAAATTTTCCGCAAGTTTCCGAGCTTGACGTCGTGAGGCATTTTACGAACCTTTCGCAGAAAAATTTCTGCGTTGACGCCAATTTTTACCCGCTGGGTTCCTGCACGATGAAGTACAACCCAAAGGCCCTGGACGCGATCGCCGGGGCCACGGCGTTTGCCCAGATCCATCCTTACCAGGACGAGGCGGAAATTCAGGGCGCGTTGAAAGTTCTTTATGAAATGCAGGGCTATCTTTCCGAAATCACCGGCATGGATGAATTTACGCTGCAGCCTGCGGCCGGCGCGCACGGCGAATTTTGCGGACTTCTCATGACCAGCGCCTATCACCGCCATAAAAAGCAAAAGAAAACCAAAGTTTTGATCCCCGACTCGGCGCACGGCACAAACCCCGCTTCCGCCGCGCTCTGCGGCTACGAGGTGGTGCAGATCCTCACGAACGACAAAGGACACGTGGATGTGGAAGATCTTAAAAAGAATCTCGACGCGGACGTGGCCTGTTTTATGATGACCAATCCCAACACGCTCGGACTTTTTGAAGAGGATATTCTCGAGATTTCCAAAATGGTCCATGAAACCGGCGCGCTTCTCTACTACGATGGCGCCAACATGAACGCGCTCCTGGGGATCTGCCGCCCGGGCGATATGGGTTTTGACATCCTGCATATCAATCTTCACAAGACCTTCGCGGTGCCGCACGGATCGGGCGGGCCCGGTTCGGGCCCGGTGGGCGTGAAGAAGAACCTTATCCCGTTTTTACCTTCTCCGAGGATTTTGAAGCAGGGTGAGAAATTCACGTTTGAGAAGGAAGCGCCGCTTTCAATCGGCAAACTTCGGTCCTTTTACGGCAATTTCGGGGCGATCATCCGTTCCTATGCCTACATCAAGGCGTTGGGGAAGGAGGGCTTAAGGGCGGTGTCCGAAAACGCGATTTTGAATGCGAATTATCTGAAAGCAAGGCTTAAAGATATTTTCGAGGTGCCTTATGGCGGATTTTGCATGCATGAATTTGTAATGTCGGCCAAAAACCAGAAACAACTTGGTGTGAAAGCGCTCGATATCGCCAAGCGCCTTCTTGATTTTGGAGTTTATGCGCCGACTGTGTACTTTCCGCTCGTGGTGGAAGAAGCGCTGATGGTCGAACCGACCGAAACGGAATCCAGGGAAACACTGGATTGTTTTGTCGAGATACTTCAGGAGATCAATAAAGAAATCCGCGAGAATCCCGCAAAGGTGCTTGATTCGCCGCACACCACGCCGGTAAGCCGCATTGACGAAGTGCGGGCGGCAAGACATCCGGATCTGCGCTATAAAGCTTCTTAAACCCTTAAAGGCCCCATGGACACGAACCTCCCGTTCAGGCTTATTCTTGACCCTCCAAGAAACGCGACGCTTAACATGGCCATTGATGAAATGCTGATGGAGCTGCAGCAACAGTCGTCCGCCGTTTCAACGCTCCGATTTTACAGCTGGAACGAGCCGTCCTATTCGTTGGGCTATTTTCAAAACTTAAAAGAGACCGCCGTCCGTTTTCGCTGCCGGGAGAAAAAAATACCGGTGGTCAGGCGCATCACGGGAGGGGGAATGGTGATCCATGGCGAGGACCTTACTTTTTCTCTGTCGCTTAAGAACCCCAGTTCTTTTTTGCCGAACGACACGAAGTCGTCTTATTTAAAAATAAACGAGGCGGTGATCGCGGGGTTTAAGAACGCCTATCCCGTCATTGATTATGCGGATTGCCACGCGGTGCCTTCGGGGCGGCCTCCGAAAGACAGGGAAAGAATCTGCTTTGAGTCACCCTCCTGCTATGACGTCCTGCTCGGCGGAAAAAAAGTGGTCGGCGCCAGCCAGCGCAGGAGTCGCGGCGCGCTCTTGCACCAGTCGTCTGTGTTTATAAACGAACCGAAAGAAACCCTGATTCAAAAGATCCTGGATGGATTCCGGCGCAGGTGGAATATCGAATTCAAGGAAATGCCTTTGACCGACGAAGAGATTGGTTTAGCCGGGAAAAAAGAACGGGAGAGATTCAGCTCCGATCTTTGGGTTTTTCCCGCGTTGGGTTGACGGTCCTGGTCTTTTCTTTTTTATTGAAACATTCAGGGCAATTATAGAGGGCATGGGCAAGCGTGCGGTCGTAGCCCCGGTCTACGACGACGCGGCGGACTTCTTTTGTTTCTTTCCCGCAGGCATCGCATTTCATGATGGCTAGTTTATCATATGTGCTTGACATTGGAAAATAACAAACGTATATTAATCTCACAATTTATTTTTTTGCAAGAGGGAGAAATTTAAGATGGCGTTAGTTCAACCGCAGCAAACAGGCAACGGGCCCGCTTCCTTACCAAACGGCTCTGTTTTCAACCAGCAGGCGCTTGTGCCTAAGAAAATTTTTTTCACCAAAGGCGTCGGCTCTCATAAGCACGAACTGCGTTCTTTTGAGATAGCGCTTCGTGATGCGGGCGCCGAAAAATGCAACATCGTCCACGTTTCCAGCATCTTTCCTCCGAATTGCGAGCTTATTTCCAAGAACGAAGGCGCCAAGTACATTTATCCTGGCATGATTACGTTCGCGGTGACGGCGCGCGTATCGTCCAACGAAGCGCGGCGCCTGATCGCGGCCTCGATCGGCTGCGCGATCCCCTCCGATTCCAGCACCTATGGCTACTTGAGCGAATACTACGCGTTTGGTCAGACCGAAAAAGAAGCGGGGGACACCGCTGAAGACCTCGCGGCGGCCATGCTCGCGTCGACACTCGGTCTCGACATCGATGAAGACAAAAGCTGGGACGAGAAGGAAGAAATATACCGCATCTCTGACAAGATCGTTAAAACCACCAACATGACCCAGTCGGCGATTGTGGAAAAGGGTTGTTACACGACGGTCGTGGCGTTGGGCATCTTCATTCTCTAGATGTGAATTTAAAATCCCAGAAAAGTTTTCTCGCCGAATTTCTTTTTCTCTCCGTATTAGCCTCTTTTTTTCTTTTATTCAATTTAGGCGCGGGCTCGCTGGCAAGCTGGGATGAGGCGATTTACGCCGGTGTTGCCAAGGACATCGTGCGGTCCGGTGATTGGTTTCGGTTGACGCTCGGCGGAGAAGCCTGGTCGGACAAGCCGCCGCTTGCGATCTGGGCTACCGCTTTTTTTTACAAAATTTTTGGAATCAATGAATTTTCAAGCCGGCTCTTCTCGGCGCTCTGCGGAATAGGGGCCGTCCTCGTAACCTACCTCCTGGGTGAAAAACTTTTTAACCGTTGGACGGGTTTTTTGGGCGCGCTTGTGCTTCTGAGCTCCTCGCACTATATCCGTTTTGCGCGGTTTGGCATGATGGACGCGCCGCTTACTTTTTTTCTTTCGCTTTCGCTTTATTTTTTCTGGCGGGGACGCGAACGAAACCGCTATCTTATTTTCTCGGGCATCGCGATAGGTCTGGCCGTCATGACGAAGGGCTTTGCGGCTTTTTTGGTCTTTCCGATCGTCTGGATCTACTGTGTTTGGGCGCGTGAATCCCATATCCTGACGCGCTCTTCCTACTGGATAGGCGTGATGATCGCGGTGGGGATAGCGCTCCCATGGAACTTATACGAACTTACCACGCAGGGTGATCTTTTTATGAATGATGTGGTGGGCAGGCATCTTTTCGCGCGGACTACCATGGCGCTTGACGGCCATGCCGGCAACGCGTATTTTTATATCCGTACACTCGTGAATAAATATCATCCGTGGATCTTGGTAGGCATTATCTCCGCCCCTTTCTTTCTTTTCAAGGCCGCCAAAGACAGGTTTGAGGAGTTTGTTTTTGTGACGGTATGGATGTTTTTTATTTTGATCGTTATTACGCTGGTGAAAACCAAGCTTCCCTGGCATGTTCTGCCGATATACCCCGCACTCTCTCTTACGGTGGGGTATGTTTTGGGGAGGTTTATCAAAGAAAATCAAAAAAACATGGTCCAGATTATTTTCGTGCTTATTATGGCGCTTCACGTGCCTTATTCGCATATTTTTGATCATGATTACTCAAGAACGATCAAGGGCATCGCCGGGACCGTGAGGCAAAAAACGGAAAACTCACAGACACTCTATCTTTACAGCTTTCATGAATCTCCGGCCGCGTTTTTTTATACCGGAAGGCGCATAGCCTACCTGGATGACCAGAACTCCTTTTTGGCCGTAGCGAAGGCGGAAAAGCCTTTCGCGATGCTTATTCAGGAAAATAATCTCAAGTCCATTCAGGGGAAGCTGCCGGGCCTTGGTATTTCCGTTGCCGGGTCGTTTGAAGACCTGGTTTTGTTGAAGAAATAAGCCCTCCATTTTTTAAAGATTTTCATCAGTTTTCAGTTATTTCCCGTTTACTTAAGGCCATTCTTGGCATATAATTATTTCTGAGAATCCATCATATGAAGAAGAAAAGTACCCGAAAGTCGCCCAAAGAGGCTGTAAAAAAAGCGCCCAAAAAAATGATCAAAAAATCCAAAAAAAGCGCGTCCAAAAAACCCTCAAGAATTTTTAGAAAAATTAAGGTAAATGTCGCGCGACGCGGCCGCAAAACTAAAAAAAGAGCCGCGCGCGCGGGCGCACTTTTTTCTCAAAATACGTCTATTCAGACACCGGCTGCGCAAAATACCTACCACTCTGTTGAGGTGCGGTCTAATACGCCCTTTTCTCCGGAGCTGCCTTTGACGTACGGGGAAGACAGGGCGGTCCTTCTTGTGAGGGATCCGTGGTGGATTTTTGCTTACTGGGAAGTCACGGAGCGCCGGCGTCAGCAGGTGGCAGGCGCCATGCGTCGTGAGGGGCTTAATGCCGATAAGATGGTCTTGAGGGTTTATGACAGCACCGACGGGCCCCCAGTCTATTCGACGTCATTTTTTGACATTGAGATCAATGGCTTTGCGAGTAACTGGTATATAGACGTCGGAAGGCCCGACCGGCAATGGGTAGTGGAAGTCGGCTTCCGGGCCTGGAACGGGAAATTCTTTGTGCTTGTGAGATCCAACCTTGTGCGAACGCCCCGCTTTGGTCCGTCGGACGTTCTGGATGAGGAATGGATGATGCCGGACGAACTTTACTGGAAGCTTTTTGGCATGTCCAGCGGTCTTGGCCGCCAAAAAAGCTCTCTCGACGTAAAAGAGATGCTGGAAAGATTTTTGAGGAATATCATTTCTTCAGAAAGATCTTCGGGCGTAAGCCGCGCCTCGAGCGATACGAGGCTTCAGAGCTCAATAAAAGAATAAAACTTATCATGGAAAAAGGGTACCTCTCCATCGTTTTGCACGCGCACCTGCCGTATGTGCGCCACCCCGAGCATGAACGCTTTCTGGAAGAGGAATGGCTGTATGAGGCGATCACGGAAACTTACATCCCCTTGCTCAAAGTATTTCAGTCCTTGATGCGCGATGGTGTGGATTTCCGTATCACGATGTCTCTGACACCCACGCTTCTTTCGATGCTCACGGACCCCTTGCTTCAATCAAGGTATGTCAAACACCTGAACCGGCTGATCGAGCTTTCCGCAAAAGAAATGGAAAGGACAAAGCACGACGCCGCCTTCAGAGGGCTGGCGGAAATGTATCACTCGCTTTTTGTGGAGGCGCGGCATATTTTTTGTGACCTTTACCACAATAATCTTACAACGGCGTTCAAAGAAGTGCAGGACGCCGGGAAACTTGAGATCATGACGTGCGCGGCCACGCATGGGTTTTCGCCGCTCATGGAACTGCAAAAAGAGGCCGTAAGAGCGCAGATCCGCGTGGCGGCAATGACGCATGAGCGGATCCTGGGGAAGCGCCCCCGGGGAATATGGCTTCCCGAGTGCGGGTATTATCCGGGTCTGGATGAAATTTTGAAAGAAGAGGGGATCCTGTTTTTTATCGTGGATACCCACGGCATTCTTTTCGGGACGCCGCGTCCGAAGTTCGGCGTCTACGCGCCGGTCTATTGCCGCTCCGGAGCGGCCGCGTTTGGCCGCGATATCGAATCCTCAAAGAGCGTTTGGAGCGCGGAAGAAGGTTATCCCGGGGATTTTTATTATAGGGAATTTTACCGCGATATCGGATTTGACCTCGATTACGGTTATATCCGGCCGTATTTGAACGGCGATGGCACGCGTATCAACACCGGGATCAAATATTACCGCATCACGGGCCAGGGAAATAACAAAGAACCTTATTCGCCCGAGGCTGCGCGCGAAAAGGCCGCTTCGCATGCCGCGAATTTCATGTTTAACCGAGAAAAACAGGTGGAGTACCTGGAAGGACTCATGGGACAAAAACCCATTATTCTCTCGCCTTATGACGCCGAGCTTTTCGGGCATTGGTGGTTTGAGGGGCCGCAGTGGCTTGATTTTCTTTTTAGGAAAATTTTCTACGATCAAAATACGGTCAAAATAATAACGCCTCTGGAATACCTTGAAAGACATCCGCGCAATCAGGTGGTGACGCCTTCGATGTCGAGCTGGGGATACAACGGTTACACGGAAGTGTGGCTGAACGGCTCGAATGACTGGATTTACCGCCATCTGCACAAGGCGGCTGAGAGGATGATCGGCGCCGCGCGCAGCCATTCGCATGCCGAAGGCCTTCAAAAGCGCGCGCTGGATCAAATGGCGCGGGAGCTCCTGCTTGCGCAGTCGAGCGATTGGGCTTTTATTATGAAAACGGGCACCCACACTTCTTATGCCGCGAAGCGCACGAAGGAGCATGTCGACCGCTTTACGCGGCTTTGGTCTCAGGTGAACGAAAATTATATAGACAGGAACTATCTTGAAAGTTTAGAATCTAACGATAATATTTTTCCGGATGTCGACTACAAGGTTTATTTGTCGTAGGACGCCTCGAGCTTTGTCGAACGCCTTGAATCAACGCTAACAGTCTAAAAAAGGGGGAGAGATGCCGCGTAATATTTATTTTGGGTTCGCGTTATTTTCGGTTTTATTTATGGCGGGCTGCGCGACGAGCGGAAGGAACTATCAGCCTGACATCGACTCGATGAATTCCCGTATTTCTTCGATGCAGGGCCAACTTTCCTCCAAGGACCAGGAAATCACGCGGCTTCAAGACCAGTTGAGCCAGCAGCAGTCGGCGCTCAGCCAGTCTGAGGCGGACAAGCGCGCGTTGAACGACAGGCTCGACAGCGCCGAATCGCAGCTGCGGACCGCGTCCCAGACGCAGCAAGCCGCTCCGTCAAAAAAAGAGGAATCGGATCTGAAGTAAACAGGAATTTATTCTTCCATGAAAACCCGCGCAGAGAAGGATTCGCTGGGTGTCCGGCAAATACCGGATAGCGTTTATTACGGCATCCAGACGGATCGCGCCGTTGAAAATTTTCCCATCAGCGGCCTGAGAGCGCACCCGCGCTTTATTGACGCTTTCCTTTATGTTAAAAGAGCGGCCGCTCTGGCAAACCTCAAAGCCGGCGAGCTTCCAAAACCTCTCGCCGACGCGCTGATGCGCGCTTGTGACGAAATCCTCGAAGGCGCCCTAAGAGACCAATTTCCTGTCGACGTGTTCCAAATGGGCGCAGGCACCGCATTCAATATGAATGTCAACGAGGTGCTCGCGAACCGCGCCAATGAGATCCTCGGTTCTGCAAAAGGCAGTTACAGCCCGGTTCATCCGAATGACCATGCGAACATGGGCCAGTCGACAAATGATGTTTATCCCACGGCCTGCCGCATCGCGCTTCTTTTTATTTTAAAGGAATACCTGCATGGCCCGCTCGAGGCGCTTGAAAAGGCGCTTTTTGCTAAGGCCAAGGAATTTGACCGCATCTTAAAGTCCGCTCGCACACACTTGCAGGACGCGGTGCCTATACGGCTGGGACAGGAATTTAGCGCTTACGGGGAGGCGATCAAAAAATCAAGCGCGGCGCTTTTGGAGGCGGAAAAATCGCTGTACGAGCTCGGCATCGGCGGCAGCGCGGTGGGCACCGGGCTTAACACCGCGCACGGTTACCGCGAAGCGGTAATAAAGGAGCTTTCGCGTTTGACGGGCTTGGCGTTATTGCCGGCCAATGACATGCGCGAGGCGATGCAAAGCCAAAGGCCGCTGGCGCAGGTTTCAGCGACGCTGCGGAACCTGTGCCTTGAGATCACGCGGATCGTAAACGACTTAAGGCTTCTTGCTTCAGGGCCGACCACAGGGTTAGCGGAGATCAACCTTCCCGCGATGGCCCCCGGTTCTTCGATCATGCCTGGAAAAGTTAATCCGTCAATTCTTGAGATGATGAATATGTCAGCTTTCCACATGATAGGCTCCGATACGACGGTGGCGCTGGCGGTGCAGGCGGGACAGCTTGAGCTCAACGTAATGATGCCGGTGATGGCGTTTAATTTAAATTTTTCAACGATGGTTTTGGGTAATTCGATCAAGATTCTTTGTGAGAAGTGTATTTCGGGCATCACGGCCAACGAAGAGCGTTGCCGCTATTACGCAGAGACAAGTATTGGGCTTGCGACCGCCTTGAATGCCACACTCGGCTATGCGAAAGCGGCCGAGGTAACCAAGGAGGCGCTCGCGTCGAAGAAAACGATCATTCAGATTATTCGTGAAAAGAAAATTTTGTCGGAGGATCAGATCAAAAAGGGCATGGACCCGGTCAAAATGACGGAGCCGGGCATTCCCGGGATGGGAAAAGATTAGCTGTTGATTTTAAAGGACTTGAGTGGCAAAATGGACGGGTTCAAACCAAAGGGCGCAAACGTGACAGTTAAAGAGGAACAGACATTTTCAAAGGGCTTGGAAGACATCGTCGCGGCGGAGAGCTCCATCTGCCAGATAGACGGTGTAAACTCTAAACTCTTCTATCGCGGCTATGAGATCCACGATCTAGCCAAAAATTCGAATTTTGAAGAAACAGCCTACCTTCTTTTATACGGCGAACTTCCCACCGAAAGCGGGCTTTCTGATTTTCGTAAAAAACTGGCCGCTGAACGTGAAATTCCCAAAGAAATAGTAGCCGAGATCCAGGGCTTTCCCAAATCTTCCAATCCCATGTCGGCGTTGCGGACAGCCGTGTCGCTTTTGTCGTTTTATGATCCCGAGGCCGATGATAAGTCGCCCGAATCCAATCTCCGCAAGTCCATTCGCCTAATTTCAAAAACACCGGCGCTGGTCGCTTGTTTCGGGCGCGCGCGGCGAGGGGAAAAATACGTCTCTCCGAAGACCGACCCGGCGGTTGGTATTGCCGCTAATTTTCTTTATATGATGAAGGGCAAAGAGGTGTCCGAGCTCGAGGCAAGGATGCTGGATAAATATTTGGTTCTTTTGGCCGAGCACGATCTCAATGCCTCAACCTTTGCCGCCTGCATCACTGTCTCAACCTTGTCTGATCTCTATTCGGCGATGGTCTCGGCGGTGGGAACGCTGAAAGGGGATCTGCATGGTTCGGCCAACAGCCGCGCGATGGAAAGCATACTCGCGATTGGCGATGTGAATAAAGTCGAGGCTTATGTGGAGGATGTCTTGGCCAACAAAAAGAAATTAATGGGCTTTGGGCATCGCGTTTACAAGGGCCCTGATCCGAGAGCCTTTGATCTGAAGGAAATGGCAAAAGCGCTTACCCAAAATAACCCTGAACAAGTCAGGTGGTACGCGATTTCGGAGAAGCTCGAGAAGATAGTCTGGGAAAAGAAAAAGCTTCATTGCAATGTTGATTTTTACTCCGCTTCCGTTTTGTATACGCTGGGGATCCCGATAGATTTCTTTACCACGATATTCGGGATAAGCCGCATGACGGGTTGGGCGGCGCATGCGTTGGAACAATACAAGGACAATCGGCTGATCCGTCCGGTGTCAAGCTACATTGGGCACACAAACAGGACCTACACCGCCATCAAAGATCGCAGATAACAGACTTATCTTTAAGACCCGTGGCCTGCAACTCGAAAAACGTGTTTGCTTCACGGGTCGAATTGTTTTAAGCGGAAGTGGCGGAATTGGCATACGCGCAGGTCTCAGAAGCCTGTGCCGCAAGGCTTGAGGGTTCGACTCCCTCCTTCCGCATAAATTTATGAAAAAATACATCCACGCGCTCGTCACAGTTTTATTTTTTTCATTTCTCTTCTGGTTTATTCCTTCTTATTTTCAGCATTCCGAAGGTTTTCAAAATTTCAAAGCCCAAATACGGGACGTTTTCTTCAAAGTCAGGCATATCGCTTCATCGACGCCTGATATAGCGAAAAATGTGGTGATCGTTACGATTGACGAGGAGTCCTGCGAGAAGCTCGAGTCGCGTTGGCCGTGGCCGAGGAAAATATTCTCAGGACTGATCGATCAGCTTCACGAAAGCGGCGCGAAGGTCGTGGGGCTGAATGTCTCTTTCACGGGTCTTGAGAATGGCGATGAATCCTCCACCCGGGAGCTTGCGGCCGCGATGGCCCGGCACGGAAATGTGGTCGTCGGCGCCACGTTTGACAAAGGAGGCCATTTGATTAAGCCGAGCCCGATCTTGGTCCCGGCCACGAAATACGGCTACCTGGAGAAAATAGTCGACAATGATCTTTTTATCCGCCGCTCTTATCTTTTGCGTCCTTATGAAGTGAAGGGGGCGGGTTCTTCGGAAGGTTCTTTTGAAAGCTCGTTTCCGCTGCAGCTCTTTCTTGCCGCGGATGGTCCTGATGACAAAAAACCACGCTTTGACAGGGACCTCGGTCTTTTGACAGCGGGGACCCCGACGAGGGCCGTGAATCTCGGGGATGACGGCAGTTACACGATCAACTATCTTGTTTCCGAAAACGACTTTTTTAAAATTCCTGCCTGGAAAATAGTCGAGCGCAAGTTTGAACCGGGTAGCCTCCGCGGAAAAGCGGTGCTCGTCGGCTTGACGTCTTCACTTTTTGCGGACACGCATCCGACGCCTTTCGGAAATATGTCGGGCATCGGAATCCACGCGAACGAGTTTCTGGCTCTTTTGACCGGCCGCCAGCTTTTTTTTGTGCCCGATAGTATCACGCTTTTTGTCTCATGGATCCTGTCGCTGGCGGTGCTATTTTTATTTTTGTTCCGTAAATCTTGGCTCGGATTTACGGCGTTTGCGCTCATGCTTTTTCTATTCCTTGTGGGGGTCCAGATGGCTTTCGCGCGGGATATCGTGGCAGAGCCTTTTATCCCGATCTTCGCGCTTTTTCTTTCGATGCTTGTCGGCGCGGTGTCGGATTCACTGAAACTCTTGTGGGAAAATAAAGGTCTTCAGTCGAAAGTCATCCAGGACAAGATGACGGGTCTGTATACTTATGAGTACCTGCGGATGCGATTGGAGGATGAGTGGAAACGCTGTCACAAAGCGAAGATCCCGATAACGCTTGTGATGACGGACCTTGACCGTTTTAAGAAGATCAATGACACGCTCGGGCATGAAGTGGGCAACGCGATGATCAAGCGCACGGCGGCCGTGATCAAAGAGAGCGCGCGCGGTTATGATGTTGTTTCGCGTTACGGGGGGGATGAATTTGTGATCCTTCTTTGGAACGCGAGCGCGAAAGAGGCGCAGGTCTACCGCGACCGCTTAAGAAGCATGTACCATGAAATGGCAAAAAAACTTGAACCCGAGCTTCACGATTCCTCGATCAGCATCGGCGTCGCAAGCTTCGATCCCGCGGTGGATCCGGACACTCCCAAAGACACGCAGGCACTGATCGAACAGGCGGACAAGGATCTTTTTATCGACAAGGAATCCAGGAGAAAAGGTTCCGGCCGTTAAACACGCGTTTTTTCTTCGCCTAGAGACAGGTACGGTTCCAGAGCGTTCCATGTGACGGGTCCCACGATCCCATCAGCCTCCAAACCTCTTGCCGCTTGAAATGTTCGGATCGCACTGTGCGTGGCGGGTCCTATTTTCCCGTCAACTTCGCCGTTGTAAAGTCCCGCGTTTTGAAGCGCTTGTTGAATTTTCTGAGGTTCGGATAAGGCAGTTTTGGGCGGCTCTTGGGGCTGATTAATTTCTGATGGCGCTTGGACCGGTGCAGACATGGGTAATGACAGGGGTTCGATAGGTTCTTCAGGTATTATTTCGTGGTCTTGGGCAACTAAGATGCCATCGGGGTCCTTGATCTTTTGTAAGCCAAGAAGCGCTGTTTTGTTTTCCGGATTGATATGGAGCGTATTGAAGAAAGCGCTTTGAGCGTTTTCGTAATCTCCGAGCAGCATGTAGATATGGCCCATATTCGCATAGGCGGTCTCGTCATCGGGCTCAATCAGGAGGATCTCAGAATAAGTTCGCAGGGCTTCTCTAAAATCATTCTGCGCGATCAGATCCTCGGCGATTCCGTGCATTTTCTCGAGCGCATCCAGATTGGCCTCATCGGAATGGATGAAGCTTTTGCTGGATTCTTCGCAGATGCCCTGCGAAATCCAGCAAAAAGAGAGGAAAAAAGAAAAAAGGCCTGCTATAATGAATCGGCTGTAGGCTAAAAACATTTCCTAACTATACTAAAGGCAATAAGTTATGTCAAATCCGAAGGACAAGCCTGAAATCATGATGGTGGCGACGAACCACGAGGCGGGACGGGATTATTTTATCCTGGAGACGGTGGAGGCCGGGATCGTCCTTGTCGGCTGTGAGGTAAAGTCCTTAAGGGGAAAACAGGCGAGCCTTGCGGGCAGCTTCGCGCGTCTCGAGGGGGATGAGGTATTTTTATACAATATGCACATTGCGCCCTACGCCATGGGAAACCGTGAGAATCCGGAACCTTTGCGCGAGCGAAAGCTGTTATTGCATCGCTCCCAGATAGAAAAGCTTAGAACTAAAACGACTCAAAAGGGCATGGCGCTTGTGCCGCTCAAAGTCTATTTTAGCGACCGCGGGATCGTGAAGGTGGAGATCGCGGTTGTCAAAGGCAAACGGTTTGCCGACCGGCGCGAAGACCTAAAAAAGAAATCCATCATGCGTGAAATAGACCGTGCGATAAAAAATAGAAATCGCAAGTAAATTGATGTATGATTGTGACGGGGGCGAAAGGTATCGATCTGGCTCTTTGATTCGATAGTAGCATGCGGAGGTTGTCGGGAGGCCTCCTTAAACACCTGACAAAACATCAAACGCTAAAAACACCACAATACCGGTGCCTTTCGCGGCACCGATGGCGTTCCGCCTAGCCGCCTAAAACGGCTAGCCGTCCGCTCATCCTCGTCTGCGGGTTGAGGCCGGGCGTCGACAGCAGGCTGGTCCGGCCGGCGAGTTCTCGGCTGGCTGGACAAGATACGACAGAGGGCTTGCCTTTCAAGATCTCGCGGGCTCGAGCTTGAGGGGGACACCCAAAAGGTCCGCTAAGCATGTAGAGGCTACGAACCTCGAAGGTTAGACACGCGAGTTCGAATCTCGCCGCCTCCACCAATTTTTAAAGTGCCACAGGTTTAAGGAAAAGGAAAAGAATGATCGGTTTTGCGTGGAATAATCGTAAGGCTATAAGATTTTTCTTCCAATCCCAGGCTTCCGTAAGACTTCACCGTTCTTCCAAGAAAGATATTCAGCTTAACACCAAAACTCTATCCGCAAAGCTCCTGGATCTAAGCGCCGGCGGATGTTCTCTGGAGAGCGCCGCGCTTCTACCCTCGGGCGCCAAAATCAATATTTTCTTTGACAGGGATTTATTATTGAATACGGGGAGGAAATCAAAAAAGCGGCATTATTCGAAGATCGTGGGAGTGGTCCGCAATTCCAGCCAGCTGCGCAACCGCAAGTACCGGCTCGGGATCCAGTTTGAAAAGATCTCGTCCGAAGATAAGAAGTTTATTCATGCGTTTGTCGGAAGGCATGATCGCCGTGAAGAACGGCGCATCGCGTTTCCGAGTTAACTTAAGGGGGGATACGTCCATGGCAAAAAAAGTCAAAGAGCTCCAATTTTCTACTCCGAATAAAGTAGGTACTCTGGCCAAAATTACCGGCGCGTTCAAAAAAGGGCGGGTTAACATATCCCAGATCTGGGCGTGCGGGGAAGGGTCAACCGCGTGTTTTGGCATCGTGACTGACAACAACGCTAAAGCCAGGAAAATCCTGAAAGGGCACAAGATCGCGGTGAAAGAGAAAGACATCCTTGTCTTAAATTTGGCGAACAAAGTTGGCTCGCTTTTCAACGTCGCGAACAGGCTCTCGAAAGCAAAGATCAATATTACGTGTCTTTCAGCCACGACCAACGGTAAAAGAGCCTCAGTGGTTATTAGCACGAGCAATAACAATAAAGCCAAGACGCTCGTATAAGCAAATTATCCGACGTTTAAACGTTTATTTAAATTAGAAGGGGTCTTATGTCCGCTTTAATAGTGCTTCCTTTTTTGATTATTTTGGCGTCGCTTTCCATACGGATTATCCAGCAGTACCAGAATGCGGTGGTTTTTACGCTTGGGCGTTTTACGAGGACGCTAAAGCCTGGGCTTAACTTTATCATTCCCTTTATCGAATGGTCGCACACCATCGATATGCGTGTTTTGACCCGCGATATTCCAAAACAACAGGTCATCACCAAGGACAACGTGCCGGTTACGATCAACGGTGTTGTCTATTTTCGCGTAAAAAACGCCTCGACCGCCATCATCGAAGTGCAGGACTATAATTACGCGATCTCGCAGTATTCGCAGGCTGCGCTGCGCGATGTGGTAGGCGGAATGACATTTGACGATCTTTTGGCGGAGCGCCAGAAAATCGGGGAAGAAATAGAAAAGATCGTGATGAAAGAATCGACCAATTGGGGCATGGAAGTGCATGCGATCAAAATTCAGGATGTCGATGTGCCGGAAGACCTGAAAAAAATGATGTCGAGGCAAGCCTCGGCTGAAAGAGAAAAGCGCGCGACGATCACAAAAGCCGAGGGTGACAAGCTGGCGGCGTTTAATCTCGCGGAAGCCGCGCGAACCATGCATCAGAGTCCGGGCGCGATGCAGCTTCGCACGCTTCAGACGATAGACGGTCTCGGACCCACCGCCTCGAATACGGTAGTTTTGGCGGTCCCGGTCGAGCTCATGGAGCTTGTAAAAGCTTACGCTGACAAAGCGAATAAATAAAAATAGATCAATGAGCTCCAAGCAGAAATCTAATCACCTTGTCTGGATAGACCTTGAAATGACCGGTCTTGATCCAAAAAAGTGCACGGTTCTTGAAATAGGCTGTGTCATCACGGATAGCGAGCTTAACGTGATCGAGGAAGCGCCCGCGATCGCGGTCCATCACAGCGACAAGGTGCTCGGCGGCATGGAGGCGTGGAGCCGGTTTCACCATAAAAAGTCGGGCCTTACCGACGCCTGCCGCGCGTCAAAGATTTCCCTTAAAAAAGCCGAAGAAATAATCCTCAAACTTATAAAGACTTACTGCAAGGAAAAAAGCGCGCCGCTTTGCGGCAATACTATCTGGCAGGACAGGCGTTTTCTCGTCAAGTATATGCCAAGGCTCGAGTCTTATCTTCACTACCGCGTGATAGATGTTAGTTCCGTCAAGGAATTGGTCGAGCGCTGGTATTCTCTCGATCACAAAATGCCCCGCCACAAAAAACAGACTCACCGCGTGAGAGAGGACATTCTTGAATCGATCGAGGAACTCCGGCACTACCGGAAAAAAGTTTTTATTTCCGCAGAATAAAAAACGGAAATGTCAGTTTATCCTGTTTCCCCGCAAAAAATTCAGGCACTCGAAGAAAAAATAAAAAAACTCGGGATCCATGAATCGGATTTTGAAGAGAGTTTTATCCGCTCTTCGGGCAAGGGAGGGCAAAACGTCAATAAGGTCTCGACCTGCGTCATTTTAAAACACCGCCCCACAGGCCTCGACGTGCGCTGCGCGCGCGAACGCTCCCAGGCGTTGAATCGTTTCCTGGCCAAGCGCCTTTTAGTCGAGAAAATCGAGGAGTTGTATCTTGGGAGGGAATCCGCCCGCCGGCACGCCATCGAGAAAATCCGCCGCCAAAAAAGAAAACGCTCCAAGCGCGCCAAAGAAAAAATGCTTGAAACTAAAAAGCGACATTCCGTGAAAAAATCGTTTCGAACTAAGTTTACCGATTTTTAGTTTTCGAGCGTTGCCATTCCGTTTTGCGCGATTTGATTGTCAGGGTTGATATCCAAAGCGTTTTTAAAGGCTTCCCGCGCTTTCAAAAATTCCCCTAAGATAAGGTAGGCATAGCCGAGGTTTGTAAATGCTTGGGTATCATTCGGATTCTGCACCACGATATTTTCGTAAAAAGGCGTTATTTCCTGGATATTTTCAGGGTCGATGCTTACCGCGTTGCGAAAGGCCTCTTCGGCTTTTGCGTAGTCGCCCATTAAGAGACTGATGTGTCCCATGATGACGTAGGCTTGGTCATCATCGGGGTCTTTTAGGATGATTTCTTCATAGATCTTTTCGGCTTCTTCGTATTGGTGGCTTGCCGCGAATTGCAGCGCGCGCTCGTGCAGCAGTTCGAGTGAAAAATTGGGACTCGCGGCAAATGAGGGGGCTTGGGGCTGGTCCGGCTGAAGTTCTTCCACAAGGATTCGCTGGATACCCGATTCTTTCGTCAGAACGTCTTTCATTAGCTCATGCGCAAGCCTGCGTTCGGAAAGCATTGAAAAAAGATTGGCCCTGTCTTCACCCAGCGCGTTTATTTTGTACTTTAGTTTTTCGAGTTGGGACCTAAGTTCGCCGGAATCCGCTTTATCAGCTTCTTTTTTGAGCCGGATGTAGTCCGTGGTGTATTGAGTGATGAGGGAGCGGTTGGCCGCGAGCGCCTTTGCGACCGAAAGCTCACGCGAGACGCCTTGACTATCTCCGGCAAGCGCGAGATCTATGCCGCCGGGAAGGAAAAACATGATGAAAAAAGCAGTAATTAGTTTCTTATTCATGGCTTTAAACACTTCTATTTTAACTCGACAGGCGGGCTTTTAGATAGCATAATTGTGGCCCAAGAGAGGAAGCTACTGCGATGAAAACATTGGCTCAAGATATCAAGACAAGTCTTACGACAAATTCCCATGTCCTAAATTGGGTAAGCGGCATGGTGGAGCTTTGCGGGCCGGACCACGTGGTTTGGTGCGACGGCAGCGAAGAAGAAAAAGAGCGTCTGACGCGCGAAGCCGTGGCGCGCGGTGAACTGCTTGCCTTAGATTCCGAAAAACAGCCTGGCTCCTATCTGCACCGTTCGGCCGAGAATGACGTCGCTCGTACTGAAAACCTCACTTTTATTTGCACTAAAGATAAAGTCGATGTGGGCCCCACCAATAATTGGATGGATCCCAAAGAAGCCTACCATAAGCTGGGTGAAATTTTTAAGGGCTCCATGAAAGGCAGGACCCTGTATGTCATCCCTTTTATCATGGGGCCTGTCGGATCGCCTTTCAGCAAGATCGGCATCCAGCTGACCGACAGTATTTATGTGGTGCTCAATATGCGCATTATGACGCGTATGGGCAAAGCCGCTTTGAAAGAGCTGGGCGACAAAAATGACTTTACGCGGTGTCTCCACGGAAAAGCCGATCTTAACATGGACCGCCGTTTTATCTGCCATTTTCCGGAGGACAACACAATTTGGAGCGTCGGGTCCGGTTATGGCGGAAACGCGCTTCTGGGGAAAAAATGTCTGGCGCTTAGGATCGGCAGCTTCCTTGGCAGGCGGCAGGGGTGGTTTGCCGAGCACATGCTGATCATCGGTATCCAAAACCCCAAAGGCGAAGTGAGTTACGTTACGGCCGCCTTCCCAAGTCAGTGCGGTAAAACGAACCTTGCGATGCTGATCCCTCCGGCATCGCTCAAAGGCTACAAGGTATGGACCGTCGGCGATGATATCGCGTGGCTTCATCCGGGGCCGGATGGAAGGCTTTGGGCCATTAATCCGGAAGCCGGTTTTTTTGGCGTCGCGCCCGGGACTAATAAAAAATCCAACCCCAACGCGCTAGAAACCGTCAAGAAAAACACCATTTTTACCAACGTACTTTTAAAGCCCGACAACACCGTTTGGTGGGAAGGCCTGGAAGAGGCGCCCGCGCAAGGAATTGACTGGCGAGGGAAACCCTGGACGCCGGCTTCGAAGGAAAAAGGCGCGCACCCGAACAGCCGTTTTACGGCGCCGGCTTCGCAGTGTCCGAGCATATCGCCCGAATGGGAGAGCCCCAGAGGCGTACCGATCTCCGCAATGATTTTTGGCGGCCGCCGCGCAAAGCTCGCGCCACTGGTGTACGAATCTTTTAATTGGCAGCACGGCGTCTATGTCGGCGCCACCATGGCCTCGGAGACGACGGCTGCGGCTACCGGCGCGGTGGGTGTGGTGCGCCGTGATCCGATGGCGATGCTGCCTTTCTGCGGCTATCACATGGGTGATTATTTTCGTCACTGGCTCGACATGGGCAAAAAAATCTCAAAACCGCCGAAGATATTCCATGTCAACTGGTTCAGGACGGGCCCGAGCGGCGATTTCCTGTGGCCGGGGTTCGGCGAAAACCTGAGGGTTCTTTTGTGGGTTCTAGACCGCGTCGAAGGAAAGGGAGAGGTTGTCCAGGCGCCGATCGGGTATCTTCCAAAATCATCTTCCATTGATATGACGGGCCTTGATATGAAGAAGGAAACGCTTGAGTATCTTTTATCGATCGACCGTAACGAATGGGAAGCCGATCTTGAAAGTCAGACTGAATTTTTCAAGACGCTCGGAGATCGTCTGCCGGCAGAACTTACTCAAGAACAAAAAGCCTTAAGAGAGCGCTTCGGCAGATCATAAGCCCTTATGACTTTATGATGACGCCCGTCGAAGTGGAGCAATTGATCAGAACGGCAATGCCCGGCAGCCAGGTGGAGGTCAGTGATAGCAGGGGTACCGGCGATCATTTTGAAATCCTCGTGGTTTCAAAAGATTTTGCGGGCAAGACCTTGTTGGAACAGCACCGGATGGTGTTTGCCGTTCTCGAAAAAGAAATGGATGACCGGATCCACGCGGTCCAGCTCAAGACGCGCGTGCCCGGATAGGAGCACTAATGCCAAACCCTACAATTGACCGTATTGAGAAAGAGATCAAGTCCCACAAAGTTGTTTTATTTGTGAAAGGAACGCCCCAGGCGCCGATGTGCGGTTTTTCGGCCGCAACCATGGAGCTTTTTAAGGAGCTCGGCATTGCGTTTCATTCGGTGGATATATTGACTAATTCCGATATTCGCGCGACGCTCCCTGAGTATTCGCACTGGCCGACTTTTCCGCAGATCTTCATCGATGGGAAGCTTGTCGGCGGTTGCGACATCGTTCACGAAATGCGCGACAGCGGGGAATTGCAGAAGCTGTTGAATGGCTAGCAGCTTACAGCTCGCAGCCGACAGCGTTTGCTGTAAGCTGCAGGCTGCCAGCTGCAAGCTCACATATTTCGCAGTTGCTTTTCTGCATCTACCAAATCTCGATTGGTTTTTTCCATAGCGCTTTTCGCCGTGCGGCGCAGTTTTTCTGACACCTGCGGCGCTTGTTTTAGCTGTCTTAAGAGCTGAATGACCATTCGGAAATGGCGGATAATTTCTCCCTCGTCCACATCGGTATGCCTCCCCAGTTCGGAAAAAAGCGCGCCCGCGATCCATGCCTCAAGCGCCGTAGCCAGGTGAAAGTAGGGCTGTTTGGTGGGTGGGTAGATCTTGTGCTGTAATTCCTTCGCGTGGAGCTTTTTTAACGCATGCAAAGCTTTTCTCTCGACGCCATGTAAATGCGGCGGTAGCGGGTCGCATCTTTGGTTTTTTCTCGGCTCAAACACAAGCGAGCAAAGAAGCGCGGATAGCTTGGCTTCGTCAAGCGTGTCGAGGTAGCCTTCCTCAAGCATTTCCGACAAGAGAAGCTCATAACCGTACATCCATGAGGCAAATTCGCCTTTGGCGGTCAGCCGCTCTTCCCGGATAAAACCCATGTCTTTTAAAAGGACCAGTTTTTTTTCCATCGCGGCGACGCCTTTTTGGCGCCCTTTTTTGTTGGATTGAAAATAATGGAAAGAGCGCGGGTAGATTTCAATGAGTTTTTCCCCTAATTGCGAGTAGAGGTTCAAAAGCGTCGCGTAGCATGAGTTAAACTGGCTTTCGATCGGTTCCGGGCTTCCATAAACGATCCGGGTCAGCGCGGGGAAAGGGAGCTGGTGCGGATTGATTCTCGAATACACAAAACCGCGGGCGTCCATGCCGCGCCGGCCCGCGCGGCCGGCCATCTGGAAATAATCGCGTGTTCTTAAATTCGCAAAATGCGTGCCGTAGAATTTTCTCAACTCATCGAATACGACGGTTTTGGCCGGCATATTGATGCCGAGCGCGAAGGTCTCGGTCGTGAAGATGAATTTGATGAGCTTTGATGTAAAAAGCTGCTCCACCGTCTCCTTTAAAGTAGGCAGCATCCCTGCGTGGTGGAACGCGATCCCTTTTAAGACAAGCCTCTTCATATCGAGCGCGCTTTGTTCATGCTTCAAATCAAATCGCTCGCAAAGGCTCTCATAAAGCGCCTCCACTCTCTTTTTTTCCTCCGGCGTCAGAAAGTCAAATTTTTCCTGTTCCCAGGCAAGCTCTTCGGTCCTTTTTCTGCCAAACGAGAAATAAAGACAGGGGAGCTTTTTTTCATTCACGAGGTGGCGGACAAGGTCGTCCGCGCGGTTCGGTTTCGCGCGTAGCGCCCGTCCAAAATTCCTTCTTGAAAAACGCTCGTGCCGTCTTTGGTGGAACCCCTGGTTGAACGGCGAAGGCCAGACGTCGTGATTCAGATAGCCCTCTTTTTTTAAAACGCGTGGATCGTCATAAATAGCTCCCTGGCATTGAAAGAGGTGCACGAGCGGCACGGGGCGCTTGGTTTCGATGATCACTTCGATCGGGTGATTTAGGATACCGCGGATCCACTCCGCGAGTTCTTCGATATTTGGCGCGGTCGCGGAAAGCGCCAAAAAGCGCAGGTGGTCGGGTGAAAACATGATCGCCTCTTCCCAGACTGTGCCGCGCTCCGGGTCGTCAAGATAATGGACTTCATCAAAAACGACCCATGAGGTTTTCTTGTGGCGCTCCGGGTTCTCAAACAACTGGTTACGGTAAATTTCGGTGGTCATGACGACGATCGGCGCATCAGGATTCAGGGTCACATCGCCGGTGAGGATTCCTACCTGATTTTCATAGCGGACCGAAAAGTCGCGGTATTTTTGGTTCGAGAGCGCTTTGATCGGCGCGGTGTAGATCACGCGTTCATTTCGCGAAAGCGCTTTGTCAATCGCGTATTCGGCGATCGCGGTCTTACCGGCGCCAGTGGGCGCGGAGACGAGCACGGATTTTTCCGCGTCAATGGCTTCGATCGCTTTTTGTTGAAAAGGGTCGTATTGCATGCACGCATTATACACCAAATAGATTTACGAATCTTTTCTTCTCAGAATAAATATGGTGTAAAATGCTCTTAATGACAAATCTTATAAAACGGGCGGCGCTTTTGACCGCATTTTTTTTGTATCTTGGCGCATCGTCGGCTTTCGCGGGCGCGCCACTGCCGGACCCTGTTTTGATAAACGGCGCGGCGTACATCCCGGTGGGCCTTTTTTCGCAATCAAAAGGCCTTCAATACCAATGGGACCCTCTTTTAAAAAATGCGACGGTAAGCGGCGCGGCAGGCGTCGTCAAATTTCACGTGGGTAGCGAATACTTGTTAAGCCGCGGTAAGGTCCATAAACTAAAAGACAAGGTACGGCTTTTTAATGGGTTTGTGGCGGCGCCTTTATCAGCCGGAGAGCATTTGGAAGGCCTGGTTTCGGCTAATCTTGCGCTGACGCATCGCATCAGGCGCGTGGTGATTGACGCCGGTCATGGAGGACATGACTTTGGCGCCCAGAGCCGCGGCGGTGCTCGCGAGAAGGATATTGTTTTACAGGTGGCGCGAATGGTTCGCGGGGAGCTTGAGAAATGCGGCATCGAAGTCATCATGACGCGGAACTCGGATGTTTTTATTCCGCTGTCCGAGCGCGCGCGCGTCGCCAATCAAAACCACGCCGACTTTTTCGTGAGCATTCATGCGAACGCTTCTTATTCCAAATCGCTGCAGGGCTTTGAAGTATACTATTTGTCGGAAGCGACGGATGACCAGGCCATGGCGCTCCAGCGCGCGGAAAACTCGGTGCTTCGTTTTGAGTCGGGAAGGATGCAGGTGCCGACCGCGGGCCTTAAGGCGATCTATTGGGACCTTAAAGAAACGCAAAACAGGAAAGAGTCGATCAAGATAGCGGATTTTATGGCCGATGCGGTCGAGAGTTCCGTGGATATCGCGAACCGCAGGATCAAGTCCGCAAATTTTTATGTCTTGCGGTGGAGCGAGTGCCCGGCCGTACTTGTGGAGATGGGCTATCTCACGAACCGCGAAGACGAAGCAAGGTTGAAAGATCCAAACTACCGTGAGCGCCTTGCGGCCGCGATCGTGCGTGGACTCATGAACTATAAAGCGGAATTCGAGAGAACCGACGGGTATAGCCGGTAGCGAAGGATAGGAGAAAGAATTGAATCAACCGATAGGTATTTTTGACTCCGGCATTGGGGGACTCACGGTTTTAAAAGAAGTGCGCCGCGAACTCCCTGCCGAAGACATCGTTTATTTCGGCGACACCGCGCACCTGCCCTACGGCACGAAATCCAAGGAGACGATCACTAAATTTTCAATAGACAATGTAAAATTCTTGCAGGAATTTGACACGAAAATAGTGGTCGTGGCCTGCAACACCGCCTCGTCTCTCAGCCTCGATGCTTTAAAGGAATCTTTTTCTGTGCCGATCATCGGCGTGATTGAGCCCGGAGCCAAGCAGGCGCTTGCGAGAACCAAAAACGGGAGAATCGGCGTGATCGGAACGAAGGCCACCATCGGAAGCGGTTCCTACGAAGCGTGCCTGAAGCGTCTGGACGCTTCGGCGAGAGTTTACAGCGAGGCGTGCCCTTTGTTTGTGCCTTTTGTGGAGGAGGGGTGGCTGGAAGGCGATGTCATCACCAAAGTCGCGCATGTGTATCTGGACCAGCTCAAGTCTTTTGGAATTGATACGCTTATTTTAGGATGTACGCACTATCCGCTTTTGGCGGGCGTGATCCAAAAAACGATCGGCGATAAGGTCGCGTTGGTTAATTCCGCGGAGGAAACGGCGAAGGAAGCAAGGCTGCTTCTCGAGCGTCTCAATATCCGGTGCGGCCCCGACAAGGAATACCAGGAGACGCGTTTTTATGTGTCCGACGAGCCTGAGCCTTTCCGGGCCCTGGGTGAGCGTTTTCTCGGAAGATCGATCCAGTCGGTCGCGAAAGTGGGAGACCATGTACGAAGTTGAAGTGCAGGACGAATTCTCGGCTGCGCACTTTCTGAAACTTTATGACGGATCGTGGGAGCCGCGCCACGGGCACAATTGGAAAGTGTCAGTCATCGCGCGCGCGGACAAGCTCGACTCGATGGGCGTGGTCGTGGACTTTGAAATGCTGAAGCCTTCTCTGAAAAAAGTGCTGGCCGAATTTAACTACACGTCTTTCAATGATCATCCGGATTTTAAAAACGAGAAGCAGAACCCTTCGACCGAAAACATTGCGAAAGCGATTTACGATCGACTGTCAAAACAGTTTAAGTCGGATAGCGCGAGGGTCATTAAAGTCACTGTCTGGGAAACATCGGACGCCAGCGCGAGTTATTATGCATAAGCAGAAACTTGAAAATAGAGCTCTTCAAACAGAGATAAGCGAGATTTTCTCTTCGCTACAGGGTGAAGGGCCATATCTTGGCGTGAAGCAGGTCTTCGTGCGATTCGGGCGCTGCAACATGCACTGCGGCTATTGCGACGAGCTGGAGAAGATGAAGGAGGAGAACTTCTCTGTTTATTCTCTGGAAGATACGCTTCGGGAGATCGATGATCTAGAAAAAGAAAAAGGCGATCATCATTCGGTCTCGCTTACCGGCGGCGAGCCGCTTTTTTATACACCATTTCTGAAGAGCCTTCTACCTAAAATAAAGGAGAGGGGCTTCGCGACGTATCTTGAGACCAACGGCACGCTTCCGCGCGAACTGGAAGAGGTGATGCCGTGGTGCGACATCATCGCGATGGACATGAAGCTCGCCTCCAGCACCGGAGACCGCGACTTTTATAAAGAGCACGACGCATTCCTAAAAATCGCGATCCGCAAGGAAGTATTTGTGAAAGTAGTTGTGACTCCGTCCACTTTGCCCGCGGAAGTGGAGAAATGCATCTCGATCGTGAAGAACGTGAACCCCAAGATCCCTTTTATCTTCCAGCCCCTCAGCGATCCCATCGGTATTAATCAAGCGGCGCTCCACCTCATTGAACAAGACCTTTTCGCGCGAGCCAAAAAAGAACTGCGGGACGTCCGCGTCATCCCTCAGATGCACAAAATCTGGGGTGTGCGATGAAGCGCAATGCAAAAGAAGTGACAACGGTTAACAATAAAGGAACTTGATATGGGAACAAAGGTCTTGAAAAAAGTTCTGCTGGTTACGATCATTGCGTTACCATTTATTTCTCTTCAAGCCAGGGCCGAGGATACGCCAAAACCGACAACTAAAAAGGTCGCGTGGCAAGTCAGTAAAGCGGGAGTAAATCAAACGGGCGAATCCACCAAGACTGCTAAACAGGTGTCGACTCGTCCCGGCGATAATTCTCTATGGGCTGTGATGATTGAATATCAGAAGGAATTGCAAAAAGAACAGCGAGAGGATAGAAGCCTTAGTAGAAATGCGGCAAAGCAGAAGGTGCACGAGAAAGTAAATCAGGCAGAAAATAAGGTGAGGGAGCTTGATCAACAACGAAATGATGCTCAGGATAAATTTGCGACTTCGCTGGCAGCAGGC
>Ga0247727_10003103_pt1 | contig 37201 bp, 31 predicted proteins | sample WisWelCaveWW1625_FD_202498 | JGI IMG/M metagenome (GOLD analysis project Ga0247727, IMG submission 202498) | Biofilm microbial communities from Wishing Well Cave, Virginia, United States - WW16-25 | ecosystem: Environmental > Aquatic > Deep subsurface > Groundwater > Cave microbial mat | place...
TCCCATCTGGTTCGATGGGAAAAAGCCTGCTATCAACATCCATTCGGTATACTTGAGGTCAGTCGGGTAGGTTTGCTTGAATTTGGTCATTCTTCAAGCTTACCCGACTACTTAAGAAACACTCTCTGAGAGATTCGGTGTCCCCATGCTGAACAACTCCTTGCCAGTCTGGATGTCCCACACTCTGTAAACGGAATTGCCGTTATCGTCGGGGTTGCCTCCACTGGTCACCAGGCGCATGCCATCCGGGCTGAAGGCAACCCGATAGAATCCAAGCGGATTAGATACAGCTAGCAAAATCTGACCGGTATCAGCATCCCATAGGATCGCCGTCCCGTCGGTGCCGGCAGTCGCCAGCCATTCTCCATTCGGGCTGAAGGCTACATCCGTAATGCCGCGATTAAGCCCGCCAACCGCTCCTTCGCCATGTCCCGCCTTACTAAATTTGAGCAATTCTTTTCCTGAGGCCGCATCCCAAATCCTGGCTGTATTGTCGCGACCACTTGTTGCCAGGCGCCTACTATCCGGACTGAAAGCGATACCTACTACAGTATCCGTATGCCCGATCAAGGTGACAAGTTTTTCACCTGTCTCTGAGTCCCAGATGATGGCGGTGTTATCGGAACCAGACGTGGCGATCTGCGTACCATCCGGACTATACGCTACTCTTGGCAACCGCCCAGCAAGCCCGACGAGTGTAAGCCATTCCCGACTTCCTTCGATGGAAATATCCCACATTCGCAACGTTCGCTCGGGGCTGACTGCCACAATGTGTTTGCCGTCGTGACTGACATCAAACGTACCCCAATCCGTGATGCGGTACGGAGTTGGGATCGTCAACAACTTTTCCCCGGTGATCGCATCCCACACCTCTATCGTGCCGTTTTGACTGCCGGTTATCAATCGTGTTCCGTCCGCGCTGAAAACAATCGTCGCGATGTTATCTGGGGCAATGGTGAATAGTTCCTGCCCGGTGATAGCATCCCACATTCTGAATCCAACCCCGTCACTGGTGCCCGTGATAAAGCGCATCCCGTCCGGATTGTACATGCCATCCAAGCCAACATCGTCGGTGAGATGTAGTAAAACCTCGCCCGTTTCGGCATCTCTGATCTTTACGGTGCTATCCCAACTACTCGTAATCAAGCGTTTGCCATCCGGGCTGAAGCCGACCTTGGAGACAACATCAGTGTGGTCTGAGATGTGGAGTAATTCCTCGCCGGTCGCGGCATCCCAGAGTTTCGCTGTAAAATCTTCACTGCATGTAGCGATGCGCGTGCCATCCGGGCTGAATGCGATATCACTAATGAAGGTGCTATGACCAGAGAGAGTGAACAATGCTTCACCGGAAGCTGCGTCCCATACGGTCGCCAACGGACCATCATTCGCGGCGGCAAGTCGTTTTCCATCTGGGCTGAACTTCATCTCCCAATTGTTCTTATCATCGTTTCCTGCAAACCTGAACAGTTCTTCTTTTGAGTTTGCATCTAATATTCGGATAAAGCCATCATCCCCGCTAACGGCAAGGCGCGTTCCATCCGGGCTATAGGCAACAGATTGAGCTGGTTCAGGATAGGTAAACTCCACCCGCGAGGCTTGCACGGCTTGATGCAATGCTTCCCGCGCTTCACGTGTATCCGCGGCGGAGAGGGATTTCAACGCCAGCAGGATGCTAAGTTCCGGGTCGATGCTCAAATTGCTATTGGCGGCGAGGGCGAGTTCGCGTGAGGTGGCAAGTTGTTTTTCACTTTCTGCACGAACGCGCTCGGCCTCGGCAGTGGCTTCCGCATTGAATGCGGCGTCTCTGGCAACCTCGGCGGTCGCAGTATTATTCTGCGCCGCGATTGCATTGTCCTGGGCAAGGATGGCATTTTGATTCGCTTGCATGCCAAACATTCCTGCCAGCAACGCCAGAATCACGGCGATACTTCCCACCGTTGTGATGAGGCGGTTGCGTATCCGCAGGCGCGAGGCGGATTGGCGTTGGGTTTCTGCCAGTTCTTTCGCCGCCGCGAGTTCACGTTCGCGTTGTTCCTCGCGCTCTTGTTCCTCGCGCCGCATCTGGTTATTCGATGCCTCCAGAAACAACCGCTCCTGCGCGTTCAACGCGTCCGGGTTGAGCGCCGACCATTCGTTCGCCTGTGCCAGCCGCGCCCCGCGATAGACCGAGCCCGCATCGCGCTCGAGCAATTCCCATTCGTGCGCGGCTTCGGTCAAATGACGATGCAGGATGATTCCTTCGCGGTCCTGCGACAGCCACTCGCGCAACTGGGGCCACTCACGGATCAACGCTTCATGCGCCACCTCAGCCTGATCCTCGCTCAGGGTAACGAGTCTTGCCTCAGCCAGTTTGTTCAACACCGCGCGCACCTCATCGGCAGATTCCGCATGTGACATCAACTCGTCGAACGAGGCACGCCGCCGCGTGTCTTCCGTCCCCTCGCCAAACTCGGTCAACCGCAGGAGGATATTACGCACGATGGTTTGCTCATTGAGTGAAAGATTCTGGTAGACACTTTCTGCTGTATGCGCGATTGCGCCGTGCACGCCGCCTGCATCGGCATATCCTTTGAGCGTGAGCGTGTGTCCGGCGCGTCGTTTCCACGTTTCAAGAAGCGCGTGCGAGAGCAGGGGCAATGCGCCGGGTTCATCGCCGACATCGCGCAGGATCAAATCCACCAGTCCCGGCTCGAATTCCCAATGTCCGCGCCGCGCAGGCTCTTCGATGGCGCGATGCAAATCCTCGGTCGTCATAGGACCGATATATTCCTGCCCTTGTGCCACCGCGTCGCGCAGTTCGGGATATTGCGCGAGGTGCGCATAAAAATCTGCGCGCAGGGTGATGACGAGGGTAATATCCCCCTCTCCCTTCGGGAGAGGGGCTAGGGGTGAGGGCGCTATCGCCGCGAGCAGATTATCAATAAACGCTTCGCGCTCGAACTCGTCGCGGCACAGGGTAAACAATTCTTCGAATTGATCAACAACCAATAAAGTGTGACGAGGCTGGGTCTGACGCGACAGGAAAAAGTGCAGACTGCGCGGGTCTTTGGAAAGATCGTCCACCAATGTTGCCGCCGCCGTCACGGATTCCGACTCGCGCGTGAGTTCAATTGCCAGGGCTTCAAGCGGATGCGCGGTGGGCGTGAGGATGTGAACCTGCCAATCGGCGTTTCCCTTTTTGAGTGTTGGCACCAACCCCGCCCGCACCAACGAGGATTTGCCACTGCCCGAGGCGCCGATAATCACCGATAGGAAATTCGTGTCTCGCAGACGATCCATTAATTTCGCCGTCAACGTCTCGCGCCCGAAGAACAAGTCCGAGTCCTCCACGTCGAAAAATTGCAAGCCTTTGAACGGCGCATCTCCGGGTGTGGGCGATTCGGTGCCGCTGAATTTTGTTCGGATCGGCGCAAACTCGGCGGGCAACCCTTCCACCATGAGTTGATAAATGGATGCTGGGTACTTCATATCTTTGAGACGATGCTCGCCCAAGTCTTGAATCTTCATCCCCTCCGGCAAATCCTGGAGTACGAGTTCGCGCGTCGTTGCTGACAAAAGGATTTGTCCGCCATGACCTGCATCGCCAATGCGCGCGGCGCGATGCACATCCATGCCGACGTAGCCAGTGGAAGCGATCAGCGGCTCGCCGGTATGCAAGCCCATCCGTACGCGCAGGCTTTCGCCCTCATGCCAGGAGTGGGATGCAAGCGCGCGTTGGGCTTCGGCGGCGCACTGCACCGCGTCTATGGCGCGCGTAAATGTGACAAAAAATGAATCGCCCTGGGTATCCACTTCGCGCCCGTTCCATTTCTGGATCGCGGCGCGCAGGATTTCATGATGTTCATCCAATGCAACGGCATATTGATCACCCATCTTTTCGAGCAGGCGGGTCGAGCCTTCAATGTCAGTGAAGAGAAAGGTGATCGTACCGGAAGGTTGCGCGGCTGTGCGCGGCGATACTTTTGCGCTTTTGAGCAACCCATCGTATAGGGCGTGTGTTTCGGCAGAAGGTTCCACGCCAAGTTGCTCCACTAATTCTTCTTTGCAACGCTGATAAAGGGAAGCAACTTTTGCCATATCCCCGCGCATACTGCTGGCAAGCATCAATGCGCGATACGCAGGCTCCCGCACGCCGCTGAGTGTAAGCCAGCGTTCGCCCCATTCCTGTACGGCGGTCCAGCGTTCCGCGGTGATAAGTTGTTCGAGCAGTCCTTCCATTCTTGCTTCAAAGACAGCCTGCACGCGTTCGCGTTCGAGAGTGATCCACTCGTCATAGAAGCCGGGCAGGAGTTCACCCTGATAGAGAGAAAGGTTGGCGATCAGAGATTGCAGATCGAGATCGGGTCTCTCCATCTGCGAAACGTCAAGCCAGTACTCGGCATTGCGGTTGAATGTCAGCGTAAATTCATCGGCGAGCAAATAATCGCCCCCGGTGGATTGCTGTGCCGAAAGGGCTTTGCGGATTCTCCATAATTCCTGTCGCAAATTCTTGCGCGCATTCTCATCGGTGGTGTCGGGCCAAAATACTCCGGCTAATTTTTCGCGGCGGTGGGGAGTCCCGGCTGTCAGCGTGAGATAAGCCAGTAACGATTGACCCGCCCGCGAGGGAATCGTGACGCGCTTGCCGTCCAGGCGAACGTCAAATTGTCCGAGTAGTCGAATCTGTAACATTGAATCCTCCTATACCGGCAAATTGATAATGGGTGAATAAGGCGAGTATAGCACTTTCATCTTGGGGAATTTACGCTAGCCGCGTCTTTTTTGCGTCTCAAATATTTCTAATGAATCAAAGACGATAAGAGGATGGCGCTATGCAACAATGCAGGCAGATATTCACCAAGGAGCATCCCTGACAAGACCGGATGCCCGCCACAGAAAGGAAAAAACCATGAACATCAATCGCTCTCACGACTTTAATCTCTGGCAGGTTGCCAAACGGATCAAACCTGCGCAACTGAAAGCGGCGTGGGTTCTCGCCCTGGTCTGTTTAATTTCCCTTGCCCTGTTTGCTGTACAAGCGGTTTCCGCAGGTGGGGCAGGCAGCGGAGGCGGTGGGATGACCCACCTGATGCTGTGATCAGTTGAGAGGCAAATTAGGTTTCCACACTCAAGAAAGGAAGATTACCATGAACAACAATCGTTCGCACGACTACGATAGCTATGTGAATTCTTATGGAATGCAGGAGATCCGGCGCGAAGCTCGGATGGCTCGTATGCTCAATGAGGCGGGATCGGGCATACCCGGAGTGGAAAAAGCGAAGCAAATGGTATTCCGACTTGTAAAGGTCGCGATCGCCGTTTCTCTCATCGTGTTCTTCTTCTCTGGCTAGCGCAGAGACCACCTCCCATTACGGACGTTTGCGCCTGAGAAACTCTTTTGGTGTTTCTCCTCCTCCACGAGCACACGTCAATAGCCCCGCATAATTACCAGATTGTGCGGGGCTCGAAAAAGATATTTTTTAATGAAACTATAAGGAGATCAAAATGTTTACCAATCGTTTGTTCTGTCTGTTGATTATTGCTGGGATACTCGTGGTTACAGCTTGTGCACCGCAGGTTGAACCGGCATCAACAGCGGCTCCAACCGCTACGCAGACAGCTGCAGTTGCACCGACCGCTACGCAGACCCCAACCATCGAGCCGACAGCGACCGTTCAGCCGACTAAGACGCCAACTAAAATCCCAGTCTACCTGCCCTTTCAGCCCGGAAAATATCTACATCCGAATGATCCAAATTCGTATTTCCTCTTTAGAGAGGATGGGAGATGGCTGCATTATCCCGGCGGCACTCTTGCGAATTCAGGCACATACCGCGTGGAAGGCGATCTCTATTTCCAACTCACGAATACCGTCTTGGCTTGTCCCTCCACGAGTTTCAAATACACCTTTGATGGCAAGTTTCTCAAGTTTCAACTGACTGACGAGAGCCAAAATGACACTTGTGGAGAGAGGAAAGATTTTTACAACAATAAAACATACATACTTGCACCTTAACGCGAAGTTAATAGCCCCACACCAGCTGGACCTGGTGTGGGGCGTAAAGAAAGAATTTTCTAATGAATTTCGAAGGAGATCCAAATGTTTACTCATCGCTTGTTCTATCTTTTGATTGTGGTTGGATTATTCATCGTTTCAGCGTGTGCACCGAAGGCTGAACTGACACCGACGGCAGAGCCGGCAGTTGTTCCAACGGCTACAGCAACAATTGTACCGACAGCTACAACTGCTCCAACAGTCATACCGTCCGTTACGCCAACCGCTGTGCCGACGGAAGTCGGAAGTTTTCCCATCGGAAAATTTGTTTCTCAAACTGACCCAACTTCATATTTCACTTTTAGCAAGGATGGCAGGTGGGCACACCATGCTGTTGACATGCAATTTGCGTTGGCTTCAGGTAAATACCGCGTAGAAGGGGATCTCTATTTCCAGGTCACGAATAGTGCTGGTTGTCCCTCCACGAGTTTCAAGTTCTCTTTTGACGGTACGTACCTTAAGTTTCAACTGACCGATGAGAGCCGGAATGACCAATCCTGTCCCGACCGCAACGGGTTTTACGACAATACCACCTACATATTTTCACCCTGATCAGCGGCACAATCCCGTGAATGGTCATTGAATCCGTGCAAGACGGCAGGCACTCGTCAAACCCGCATCGGGCAATCCCTGATGCGGGTCCTATTTATTTTAAGCTTTTGAGATTAGTTGCTTGTTTGTCCGATGCTCTCAAGCGATGAATGAAATAAATCAATAGAGCGAACAACCCAAGCGCGCCAGCCTGATGGGCGAGTGCAATGATGATTTGCACATGCAGGACGACGGTCAAAATTCCCAGCACGATTTGAAAAACGACAAGTCCAAGCAGCCAGTTCAACCCGTTTTGAATTTCATCCCCTTTGCGCGCTGAAATATAAAAGGCAACGATTGCGATCAACACAACAAACGCAAACCAGCGATGGATGAATATAATCGTCTGCGGGGATTTGAAGATGGCGATGAACGAACCGAAAAGATCAGGCGGAATCCATTCTCCGAACATGAGGGGCCAGGTATCTGAAAGGTGACCGGCTTTGAGTCCCGCAGTGAATCCGCCGTAGATGATTTGAATGAGCAATAACACGAAGGAGGTCAAAGCGAGTTTGGATGACGTTGACCATTTCGCTCTCATGCTGAAACCGTATTTGTGTCCAAGCGCAGCCCAGAGACTCAAACCGAATAATGCCAACGCGAGGAGCAGGTGAATTGTCAGGTTGAAATGACTCACTGCCGGGCGGTCAACCAGTCCGCTGGCGACCATGATCCAGCCTGCGAATGCTTGTGAGATGAAAAGCATTCCCATCAGGAAGTAGATGCCGAATTCTTTCCACGGAATTGCTTTTTTGAAGAGGAAATAGAAAACAGGAATTGCGTATACAAGCCCAGCCAGCCGCGCGAGGAAACGATGGATCCATTCGATCCAGAAAATGTATTGATATTCACCCAGCGTCATGTTGAAGTTGATTTGTTTGAATTCGGGGGTCTGCTGGTATTTAGCGAACTCTTCCTGCCAGGCGGATTCGCTGAGGGGAGGGATGGTTCCGCTAACTGGATTCCATTCCGTGATCGAAAGGCCCGCACGCGTCAGCCGGACGAATCCGCCGAAGACGATGAGGAACGCCACAACGAACGAGAAGAAGATGAGCCAGTTCCCGACACGAGCATTCGGGACTGTAGTCATCACAGCGCGGTGTTGCGAAGCACTGGTGTTGTTCCAGCGAGTTTGAGGCATGGTTGCCCCTCCACAAGTGAGAATTTGTAGAGCGAGAAATTATCTAGCTCTACCTTGAGAGATTATAGCATCGGGCTGTGAGATGCCGATTAAACTGAATCAGGTTGACTATGGGGTGAAGCGAAAAAATCCCGCCACGATGGTGACGGGATGATATCTACGTTTGTAATTGTGACAAAAGTTGTCTGTATTGATCCGCGTTGGGCGGGTTCATCAACAGGATCTGGTTGACAACAACCATCGCCTCCTCTTTCTTCTCCGCGTTCAATAACGTATCGGCAATCGAGTCGAGTTGCTTGATGGCGTCCTCGGCTCGCCCTGCCCGTTGATACGCCGCCGCCAGCGCGCTTTTGAGGATTATGTCGTCGGGGCGTTCAGTGAGCAGGTCTTCGAGGAAGGGGATCGCCTGCGCGTCGCGGTTGCCCGATTGCAAGTACGAAAGATAACTTTCGATCTCGGCGTTCGCCTGCGCGGGCTGACCAAATTTGAAACTGAGATCAATCAGATTTTTGCGAACGCCTTCATCATCGGGGCGAAGCGTGCGGATCTGTTCGTAGACGCGGATGGCTTGCTTCCAGTCGAGGCGTTGCATGTCAATATCTGCCATGCGCTGGAGGATGTGGATGTTCCACGTGCGGTCGGCGTTGAATTGCTGGACGACGCGCAACGCGGTGGTGTAGGTCTTGCGCGCCATGTCGAGTTCGGCAAGGCGGTAATAAATGTCGGCGAGTTCGATGTACTCGCGGATGGCGTCGTCCACCTGCCCGCGCGAGACGAGTTGATCAATTAATTTTACGCGCGCGTGCATATCCATCGGCGCGAGTTGCACCACGCGGCGCAGCATCTTGGCGGATTGCACCGCCTCGCCGCGCACACTGTATGCCTGCGCCACGGTCATGAATTTGGCGATGGCTTCCTGGGTGTGATTCTCGCGCACGAGCAAATCGCCCATCAACGTGTGGAGCGGCAAATAGGCGGGCGCAGTGATGAGCGCGCCGTATGCCTCTTCCATCGCGGTGCGTAACTGCCCGGCGCGCGCCAGATGATGCACGTGATTGATCGCATCCAGCACTGCGCTCGATTGTGCCTGCATGATCACATCCGCCAGCGGGATCGGCATGTCGCTTTCGTGCGAGCGCTGCATTTCCTCGCGCGCCTTGTGCAAATGATCGCGCCAATTTTTTCGCATCAACATATCGTTGACGTTAGCGCACACGCGTTTGAGCACGTCCTCATCGGTGACGGACGCCTGCGCTTCGATGAGCGGCTCGTACATCTGGCGGATGTCATCCGCCTGTTCGGCTGGCGCGACCATCCCGTCGGCGATTTTCAACGCTTCGAGGTATTCGATGGACGCGGGACCGAGTCGTCCCACCTTTTGGTTGATCTGCCCCATCAGCAAGCGCGCGCCCAGCCCGAAGTCGTTGTGCTTGACCGCGTTCAGCAAATTTCGCAGTGCGGATTCGTGCCTGTCAATCTTCGAGCGGATCAAGCCCAGGTTGAAAAACAGCGCGGGATGATTGAACCCCGCTTCGAGCGCGTGTTCCAGTTCTTCGGCGGCTTGCGCGTCATTTCCTTTTGATTGCAGGTCAATCGCCGTGCCGAGATGCAGAACGACCTTGGTCTGCTCCGATTGCTGCATCGAAAGTTGACCGGTGCCGCGCATGAGCGCCTGTAATCCGCGCCGCGCTTGCACGGTCGTGGTGTCGTCGCTGGTGTATTCGAAGAGAATCTCCGCGAGGCGGGTGAGGGCTTTTTGGCGCGCCTCCCCAATCGGGTCCAGCCCGGAATCGGCTTCCTTCTTGCGTTTGTCCAGTTGTTTGACCTGCGCCATCGCGATGGGACCCGTCCCGCCTTTGGGGCGTAATGGTTTGGGGAGCAGTTGCCCCGACCGGAGAAGCGTCTGCGCTTGCTTTGCTTCCGCGCTTTCAGGCAGGATTTGCAATGCCTTATTGACGAGTTCGTTTGTTTTTTCCACATTTCCCGTGCGTTGCACGAGGCTGGCAACGGCGATGTATTCCATCACCGCCTGCGGTTTGTGACCGAGTTTTTCATGCGCCAGCGCAAGCCGCGAGTGCGCGACCACGTTTTCAGGGTCGAGCGAGGTAACGCGCACCCAGTTTTCGATGGCTTTATCCACTTCCCGCTGGTTGAGGAAGAGTTCGGCAGCGCGCGTTGCCGCATCAATGGCTTCTTTGAGGTGACCCGTTCGTTCGAGGAGTTGCGCGAGTTTTTCCATCGGCACCGGGTCCTGCGGTGAAATCTGCGCGACGCGTTTATAGATTTGCATCGCCTCGTCGAATTCACCGAGATGGAACAACGCCAGCCCGAGGCTGTTCAACGCCTTGGGCTGATCGGGCATTTCCTGCAATCCTTTGCGATACGCCGACGCGGCTTTGCTCCACTCCTGGTCCCACGCGGCGGAGTGACCCTCGCTCATTGCTTTTTGAAAAATGTCTTCTCGTCCGGGCATGAGTCAAATTATACCGTAGCGAATTAGATTGCCACCCTTACAAATGTCTTGTTGTTTTGAGCAAATTCCCCGCACGGACGTCAACATCCGCGCTATTCATACCAGGCCCGCTCAAGCGGACTTGATCTTGGAACCGCAATAAAAACTTGCCTACCCTCTTCCTTTGTGCTCTTCGTGCCCTTTGTGTTTAAACGAGTTTAAATCGTTTTCATTTCACCCCAATTGAGTCCATACCTTGCTTCGGTAGAAAGTGGGATGCTCAACAGATACGCGTTCGCCATCGTCTCTTTCACAACCTTGGCGGTTTTTTCCAGTTCACCCCTTGGGCATTCCAACACGAGTTCGTCGTGAACCTGCAACAGCATCTTTCCATTCAAATTCGCCTTTTTCAGCGCGGGTGGGATTTTCAACATGGCGATCTTCATGATGTCTGCCGCCGTTCCTTGAATGGGCGCGTTGATGGCTTCACGTTCTTCGCGGGCTTTCATCTGTGGGTTGGTCTTGCCCTGCAAGGCGGGGAAATATCTTCGGCGACCAAGCAGAGTTTCAACATATCCTTGACGCGCGGCTTGCTTGCGAATGCCATCGAGATATTTTTTCACGCCCGGGAATTTGGTGAAGTAGGCTTTAACGAAGTTCTCCGCTTCTGCCAACGTGAGATCGGTGCCGCGCATCAGCCCAAACGCGGACATGCCGTAGATCAGACCGAAGTTGATCGCCTTGGCGTGACGGCGCATCTCTTTCGTCACCGCGTCGAGCGCGACGTTGTAAATTGCCGCGGCTGTGGTCGCGTGGATGTCCTCCTCCGCGCGGAAGGCGGCGAGCATCCCCTCATCCTCCGCCATGTGCGCCACGATGCGGAGTTCGATCTGCGAATAATCCACCGAGAGCAAATAGTTGCCCCTGCCCGCGATGAATCCATTGCGGACCCGGCGTCCCGTCTCGCTGCGAATCGGGATGTTCTGCAAGTTCGGGTTGTTCGAGGAGAGTCGTCCCGTCACCGCGCCGATCTGCGAATACGACGTGTGCACGCGGTTCGTCTTCGGGTTGATGGCAACCGGCAACGCGTCCACGTATGTGGATTTTATTTTCGAGAGTTCGCGTTGTTCGAGCACCCAATCCACCACCGGATGTTTGCCGCTCAACTCCTCCAGCACGCCTGCCGCCGTGGAGTAATGTCCACTGGCGGTTTTGTTGCCTTTATCGGGCGGCTCCAAGCCGAGCGTTTTGAACAGCACATCCGAAAGTTGTTGCGTGGAGTTGATGTTGAACGGCTTGCCCACCGAATCAAAAACCTGCTTTTCAACTTGCGCCAAGCGTTTTGTCAATTCCGTGTCCATGCTTGCAAAAAAAGGCAGGTCGAGCGAGATGCCGGTCATTTCCATGTCCGCGAGGACGGGGGTCAGCGGCAGATCAATTTCTTCGAACAGTTTTTCGCCGTTCACACGTTTGAGTTCTTTTTGCACAAGCGGCATCAACCTCAACGTGGTCTCCGCATCCGCCACCGCGTACGGCGCAACGGATTCAATCGCCACGTCTGCCATGCTGATCTGCTTCTTGCCCTTGCCGATCAATTCTTCGATGTGCGTCATTTCCTCGCCGAGTTTGACGAAGGCGAGATTCTTCAAGCCGAGATGACGCGACGATGGGTCAACGATGAATTCAGCCAGCATGGTGTCGAACGTGAGCGGCGAGACGACCAGCCCATGCTGCGCCAGCACGATGTAATCGTATTTGGCGTTGTGCGCGACTTTTCCGATTTTCAGATTCGTCATCGATTCTTCAAGCGCGGCGATCACTTTTTTCAACGGTAAATTATTCCCTGCCGCGTGACCAATGGGAATGTAATACCCTTCGCCCGCGCTGATCGCGATTGAAATGCCGACAATTTCCGCGCGCATTTCTTCTGTTGAGGTTGTTTCCGTATCGAACGAAATGATCTTCGCTTTGTTCAACGCTTTGACGAGGTCATCCAATTTCTTTTCAGTATCAACAACGATAACGTTGACATTTGAATCCACTTTCGGCGCGACGATCACCTGCGGCTCATTCCCAAACATGGACATCTGCCCGCCGCGCTTCGGCGGAATCGCCGGGGAGGAGGTCGATTGCCCGGCCAGTTTTTCGAGTGTTTTGAGTAATGTGCGGAATTCCAACTCGGTGAAAAACGCCTGAATCGCAGGGACGTTCAAGTCGCGCGCCTTGGCGTGTTCCAAATCCAGTTTGATATTCAAATCTGTTTTGATCTGCGCCAGCGTGTAACTGAGGAAGGCATTCTCTTTATTCGCTTCGAGTTTGCTTTTCCAGCGCGGCTCGACCTTTTCGATGTTTTTGTAAATGCCATCGAGCGTTTTGAATTTTTCGAGCAGGGCAATCGCGGTCTTTTCGCCAACCCCCGCCACGCCGGGGATGTTATCGGACTTGTCGCCGACCAGCGCCTTGTAATCCACGACCTGTTTCGGCGGCACGCCCAATTTTTTAACCACATCCTCATCTTTGATGTATGTCTGGTCGTCGCCCGCGAGATACACGCTCGTCCGCTTGTTGACGAGTTGCAACAGATCGCGGTCACCGGTGACGATCTTGACTCCGAGTCCCTGCTCGGCGGCGCTGCGCGCAACTGAACCCAAAACGTCGTCCGCTTCATAGCCTTCCAATTCGAGGCGCGGAATGTTGAACGCGTCCACCATCTGGCGGATTCGTTTGATTTGCGGGCGCAAATCATCCGGCATCTTTTCGCGCGTGCCTTTGTACTCGGGGAATAACTTGTCGCGAAAGGTCTTGCCCACGTCGAATGCGACCGCGAGATATTCCGGTTTCTCTTGTTCGATGATACGGAGCAACTCGCGCGCGAATCCATAAATCCCAGCGGTGGGTTCGCCCTTTGAAGTTTGCCAGCGTTGACTTCCGCCGACGGCAGTCAATGCGAAGTACATGCGATAGGCGAGCGCGTGTCCGTCAATGAGGGTGAGAGTGGGGGGCATGGTCAGTTTCCAGCGTGCAGTAATCGGTAAATCCGGTGGTTTCGATACGCCCTCGGCATTTGCCTCGGGCTACTCAACCGCCGGGCTTAAATAAAAACAAAACGCAGAGTGATTATACTCTGCGCTCCTGGTTAGGCTGTCAAGATGAATTTGTCTGCCAATATATTAATTTCGCGGAGATTAGCGGACTTTATCTCTTCGGGTCGGAATACCCCTGTCGCGTGCGGGTGTCCTTGATGTAAGTCTTCACCAGCTGCGGCGGATGCGGTTGTGTGCCGCCCATGATGAGATAGCCCGGCGCCCAGAAATCACCGGAGGGATTCTCTTTTTTCAAGCGCGGAAATTCCACAAAAATTTTCTCTGATAACTGCTGGCGCATGATGCGCATCAAATAACCGGGCGATGTCGAAGGCGGGACGTTTGTCACCCACTGCATGTATTCCGGGCGCACGGCGAGATACTCCAACCGCCAGCCGAACGCGATGCAGATTTGCGGCAACCACTCCGAAAGCCGGTCCGAAATATCGCCGGTCAAATAATGCGAACTGAAGCGCGGCAGGAGCAAACAGGCATACGGAAGATTATATAAGCCGGGTATGATCGGCTCTAGCATCACGCGGCTTGCCACCTCGGTGATCGAGTGCGGGCGGGTCTCATCCAATTCGCCGGGCATCGGTCTGCGAATCGGTATCTCAGGTCGCGGCGTGGATTTTGACGGCATGGTCGCGTCGAAATCCTGCACTACGTGTTTGACCGTCTCTCCAAGATTTTGATTCGACACGAGCAATTCATCCACGCGGATGGCGGGTGAACTTTCGCGGCTGTATTGATTCGAACGCACAGGCGTCGAGGGGCGTGTGGCTCTGGCGTCCTCGCCGGGGATCGGGTACACAATTTGATTGGGAGTCGGAGGCGGAACGTCTGACAGGATGTCTGAGATGGATGGGACTTCCTCCTCCCCGATTTCTTCATCCAGATATTGAGTCGGCGCTTCGAAGGAAGCGGATACCCCTCGATCAAACTCAGGGCGAGGTTGATTTGGCATGGCAGGCGTTTCCACAGCCTCAGCCCCCGAGATCGAAAGCGAGTCTGCTAATTTTCCCGCCTGCGAACGGATGGTGCTGAACGGCGTTTCTGCGTCGAAGACGAGGGCAAGCACCACTTCGTCAGCGAGGCGCGTGGCGTACAGCATGTGCTCGGCTCGGGTGGCTTCGAGGCGGATGAAACGCAGGAGGTCGCTTCCCTTTTGCCCATCCCAGTGACGCGTAACCGTGCCGGCAATCTCTTTCGCGGCTTCCTGTGAAAGCCCGCCGGCATACGCCCATAAGGCGTTGAGGCGCGTGATGAGCGCGGCTTGCGCGGATGATTCAAGTGTAAGGCGCGTGAGGTGTTGCGCGGCTTTGGTTACATCCTGCAACCACGGCAGGGACGGGTCGTTGGACCCCGCCGGGCGCGCCGGTGTGGAAACAGGTTTTGAGAGGGGAGTGGAATCTTGATTTAGCATGGTCAACAGATCCGGTAAATAGTAGGGCTTGCGCAGGAGCGTCCACGGGCGGAGCTCATCCAGCGCGGGCGGCGTATCCTCATCGGAGAACAGGACCAGTTTGATGGTCGGTTTGAGCGCCCGCAGGGCAACTCCGATCTCGGAAATGGCGCGCCCTCCGAGGGACAAATCCAGATAGGCGAGCGCGCAATCCTGCTCATCTGTCCGCACAACGGCTTCACCCTTGGTTCTCACGAGGTGAAGGCGGTGCTCTTCCTGCTCCAACCCCTGAAGAAGCACCTTTGCGAAGTTCGCATCGGCGGTGACGAGCAGGAGGTTTTTAGACATTACGCTAAAAGTGTATCACGAGGGAGGCGCGCCCGCAAGCGGGGCAAATGGGGGAGTGGTTACAGAAATGTGGGTTTTTTTGGGGGGAGGGAATTGGAGACTGGAGATTTTCGTTTTGGGTGAGCCACCGTTATGTACTTACTCTTCAGAAATTTTATTTATTACTGCACAATATTCACTTCCGCGGTCATCCCCCAACGTAAAGACTTGATTTGCTCATTCAATCGGATCGTCAACTTGAACACCACATCCCCGCCGACCACATCGGCTTTGGTGGCGACGGCGCTTACTTCCCCCTCAAAATTTTCATTCAACGCTTCGACAAATATATTTACTGAATCGCCGACGTGGATTTTTGTGATGTCGCGCTCGCTCAAGTCGGTGGTTTCGAGTTGCAGATTATTCAACGCGGCGAGGGTGAGGACAACCTGACCCGGTTGAGCAAACTCACCGGGCAACATGTTGATCGAAGCGGCTGTTCCATCGAACGGCGCGACGAGAACCGTCTGCGCCAAATTCGCTTGCGCGGCTTCGAGCGCGGCTTGCTCCTGCAAAATTTTTATATCCGCAATCTCAATGATTTCCTTCGGGAGTTGAGTCCAAAAAACTTTCCCGTTCCGCCGTTCTTCCACGCGTCCGTAACGTTGAAGTTCGGCGTTTACCTCTGCAGAGCGGAGCGCGGCTTGTGCGGCGGTGACCGCAAATTCAAGTTCGGGCGCATCAAGTACGACCAACACATCGCCCGCTTTTACTGCGTCGCCTTCTTTTACCAAAACTTCTTTCACAAGCCCGGAGGTCACGAATCCCAACTTGGAGATTTGCGCCGGCACGAACACAGCAGAGGCGGTCACGCCGCTCTGTGCGGCGGCGAAGCGCGTGGGCGCGGTGAAAACTGTCAATGCCGCGACCAAACCGAAGCTTGCCCTGAGCAACGTCGAACGGGTGAGAATGAAGCGAAGCGGTTTATTCATCGAATTGCACGTCCGCGCTCATACCCCAGCGAAGATCGTCAGGCTGTTGATCGAAGTCGAGCATCACGGTGTACACCACGTCGCCGCCGAGCGTGGACGAAATCAAACTCACGTCCACGACCTTTCCGCTAAATTCATCGTTCAAGGCTTCGATGAAAATTTTTGCGGTTTGCCCGGTTTGAATTTTCGTCACGTCGCGTTCGCTCAAATCGGTGGTCTCGATTTGATAGGTTGAAAAATCGCCGAGCACGATCACAAGTTGACCGGGCGTGACAATTTCGGCGGGGGCGATGTACACTTCTGCAATCGTGCCGTCGAACGGAGCGATCAACGTGGATTGCGAAGCAAGCACGGCATTGGCGGAATCGAGCAACGCCTGCATGCGTTCGACGTTGGCATTCGCCTGATCCAAGTGGACTTGATCCGTCTTTTGCCGCATCAAAAATCGGACCTGAGCCTGCGCCGCCTCCAGATTCGCCTCCGCTTCTTTGACCTTCGCCTGCAAGATGGATGTATCGAGCGCGACCAGCACATCGCCCGCTTTGACGGAATCGCCAACCTTCACGTTCACTTCCGTCACTTTGCCGATGGCTGGAAATGAAAGCCGCGCCTCGCGGATCGGCACAATGACTCCCGAAGCCGTGATCGCGCCATTGTCATCGGTTTGTTCGTTCGTTGATGCATTACCGCTATCAAGCACAACCGTTGGAAGGGGTGTGGGTGAGGAGGTTGTGCCACACGCGGAGAGAATCAAAACCATCAAAATTCCCGTTATGTAAACCGTTCGTTTCATTTTGCTCTGCCGTTATCTTTCACAATGAGACCATCCTCCAGTGTGACGACGCGCCGGGCGTAGTTAATCACGCGCGGATCGTGTGTGGCGAACACGAACGTCACGCCGGTCTCTTTGTTAAGGCGTTGCATGATGTCCATTACCTGTTTACCGTTTTCCGTATCGAGGTTGGCGGTCGGCTCGTCGGCGAGGATCAGTTTGGGGTCCGTGGCAAGCGCACGGGCGACCGCGACGCGTTGTTGCTGTCCACCGGAGAGTTGGTCGGGGCGGTGATGGGCGCGGTCGGTGAGTCCCACTGCTTCAAGCATTTCATTGACGCGTTTCTTGCGATCCCCACCTTTTGTGCCGTTCAACAAAAGTGGCATCTCGATATTTTCGTATGCGGTCAGGGTTGGGATGAGCGCGAAAAACTGAAACACAAACCCGATGGCGTGCTTGCGCAGGTCGGCGCGCTGGTTGCGGTTGAGGTGAGTGGCATCCTGCCCATTGATGAAGACGCTTCCGCTCGTGGGCTGGTCGAGCAAGCCGATGAGTTGAAGCAAGGTCGTTTTGCCAGACCCCGATGGACCGACGAGCGCGGTAAATTCGCCGCTGTCAATCGAAAGGTTGACTCCGCGTAACGCACGCGTTTCCACTTCGCCGATTTTATAGACGCGGGTCGCGTCCATGATTTTTGTGACTTCCATGTTAATCTCCCAATCCATGTAAGGCTTCGACAGGTTCCATCCGCGCGGCAAGCAAGGCGGGATACAAGGAAGCGGCAAGTGTGATGATATAGGTAGTAATGCCCAATATGATGGTGTTTTCCAATGTGAGGTGGGCATAGATGCGGTCTTCAAAGAGCACGCCAGTGATTCCATAATTGCCGATGTAAATTCCGTTGACCGTGAAATACGCGACGAGCGCGCCGCCGAGGATCAACCCGCCGATCACACCGCCAGTGGCGAGCAGTGCGGCTTCAGCGAGAAATTGCGCCATGATGCCACTGCCCTTCATGCCGATGGCGGCGAGGATGCCGATCTCACGCGTGCGTTCGAAGACCGCCATCACCAGCGTATTGGTGACGACTGTGGCGGTGATGCCCAACACGATCAGGTACAACACGATCATGAACGCGCCGGCATACTCCTCAAACAGGACGACAAATTCGTTCTGTTCCTGCCAGGTGAGCGCTTTAAGGGTCGCTGATTGAAGCGCCTGCGCGACCTGCTCTGCCTGTTCATTTTCCTGCAACATGACAAAGATGGCGCTGGCATGGTTTTCCGTGGCGGTGAATGCCTGCGCCTTCGAGATCGGCATGAGTACGTTGAGTTCGTCGTAACCGGGGGTGCGCGTTGTGAAGATGCCTCGGATCATGAACAACTGCTCGTCAATATCGCCGTTGGACGTGTTGACCAGCAGGTTGACGGCGTCGCCGACCGTGAGTTTCAATTTCTCCGCGAGGATGTTTCCGATCAGGATTCCCTCGCGGTCATCTGGATGGATGAATTCGCCGGCGAGCAACCCTTCGCGGAAAGGCTGGTTCGCCCCGGAGTCCGGGTCAATGCCGATGATCTGCACACCCTTCGATTCGTCGCTCAGGGTTAAGATTCCGCTGGCGATCAGGCGCGACGTGGCAATGACGACCTGCGGTAATGACTTGAGCTGTTGCACGACCAAATCAGGTTCGGCGATCAGATCCTCCCATTTGAGGCTGATCTGCCCCTCTTCATAGGATGCAGGGCGGATTTGTAAATGTCCGCTTTGCAGGCGGATGGTGTTTTGCAATGCGCCGCGCATTTCCCCTTCCAGCACCGACGCCATCAGGAGCAACAGCCCCATGCCAGCACCCACAGCCAGTGCGGAAAGCAGGGAACGGGTTTTGTTTCGTCCGATATTGCGAAAGGCTAGTTTGAAAAGTTGGATCATAAGATACCTTTTCATCCTGAGCGGAGGTCGAGTGGTTTTCGAGACCACAGTCGAAGGACAGTGTCATTGCTAACAAGCGCTTCGACTACGCTGACGCTCCGCTCAGCGCGATGAGTTATACGTGATGCAACGCCTCAGAAGGCTCGCGCCGCGAGGCGATGATAGCCGGGATCAACGCGGCGAGCATGGCGATCACAAGCACAACAATGGCGCGCGTGCCGATATTGCTCAAGCCGAGCGTGGGATAAACTTTTCCACTAATGAGCGCCATGTACTCGGTGATGCCGGCGAACTGGCTGTAATCCATGCCGACCTGCCCCATACTTCCATTGAGGAGCAAACCCATGCCGATACCGGCAATCGCGCCCACCACGCCGATCAGCGCGCCTTCTATAATGAAGGTCGCCGCAATCTGGCGCGGCTTGAGTCCCATGGCGCCGAGCAGTCCGATCTCACGCGTTCGTTCGTAGACCGCCATGAGCAGAAGATTCAAAATGCCGATGCCGGCGATCATCACGATGATGACGCTGAAAATGTCCATCACCGCGCTTTTTTGCCCGATGGCATTGCCGAGTTCAGGATAATTTTTCTCCCATGATTCCACCTCGTAACCAGACAGGAGGGGAGTGAGCGCGGCGACTAATGCCGGTTCCGGTCCTACACCTTTGAGCGTGATCTGCACCTCGGTGGATTGCCCGCGTAAGTTGAACAGGCTTTGCGCCTCGGCAAGCGAAATGTACACCGCGCCTTTTTCAAACGACGGCAAGCCCACATCGTAGATACCGATGACCGTCATCGTGCGCTGGCGGTTTTGTTTATTGAGGTCGCTTCCAACGAGGGTGATCCGGTCGCCAACGTTGATGGACAACGCGTCTGCCAGCCCGCGCCCGATCAACACGGAATCCTGATCGTCGCCAGCCAGCCAGCGACCTTCTTCAATATGTTCGGCGATCAAACTGACCGGCGCTTCGGCTTCCGGTTCAATGCCAATGATGTTGAGCGGGAATGCGCCCTCACGGTTGCTCACCAGTCCGCCGGTTTGGATGCGCCGCGTCGCGGCGATCACCTGCGGTTGCGATAACGCCGCCTGCACCACTGACGCGTCGTCTGCGAGCGGGATGAGCGGGTTGCTATCCACTTTTTCGCGGTAGCCTTCGGCATGCACTTGCACGTTGCCTCCGAGCACGCGCACCGCATTGCCGGCGATGGCTTGGTTGAACCCATCGAGCAAACCGTCGTAGAACATCATCAACGCGAGCGAAAGCCCCATTGCCAGCACAATGATGACCGTGCGGCGGCGGTGCCGCCAGATGTTGCGCCAGGCGAGGCGGAAGTATAAAGTCATAAACGTTCTCCTTCCTGTTTTATTATACGACTCTCCCCCGCGACGCGACGCTTAATTGGACGTGACTTTCATCCGCTTGGCTTTACGCTTTTTCCCTCACTTCAAGTTGTTGCCCCTTCGTGAAGCGGGAACTTACGGATATCTGCATCTTCCACCGGTGCATGGCACATTATCACAGCATTCCGAACCCGTAGTACAAAAAGCGTCACCAATTCCGTGGGCGGCTGGCTTGCTGGCGCTTCAGTAGCGTTAGTAGACGTATTGCATGCCAGCATTGCGGCGAATATCGTGAGGACAGCCATTGTGAATCTCGAGTTCTTTTGTTTCATCGGATTCTCCTTCCTGCAAATAAAACCCATTCTCTCTATATTCGTGTTTATAAACACGCGCTTCCCGTTTTCATTCAGATTATACCCGCTAGCGAACGTTTGATGAGCGTTTTACGGTTCTTGCTGGGTTTCGAGTTGTTGTGGCTTGGGTATGCGGAATCTGTTCCCCAGCAGTTTCATCACCAACCCCGCCCGCCAAAACGCGACGGCCGCCATACCGTGCGCAAGGACGGCAAACAGCGGAGGCGTTTCACCTGTGTAATACGTCCAGCACTCGCGCGTAGTGCCCCACAATTCGAAATAGTATCCCAGCCCGGAACCGGCAATGAATGTGAGCAGTGCAAAGCGATGATCGGTGGGTGTGAGGATGAGGAGAATGCAGAGGGCGAGGGCGAACCAGGTGTACGATTTGTCGAAGGTCGGGGAGACGAAGACCAGCATCAATAGGAGGAAAGACCCGAACGTTATCCAATAGAGAGCAGAGATTAGAGACTGGAGATTCGTTGGGTTGATTCGTTTTGTCGCCTGATTCAAAATCCAATTGAGAAATCGTGTTATCCGGTCAATCGAAAGACTCGCGATGGGCCAGGCGGGGATAATCCACAAAGGCGGGCGTTCGGCGGTGTAATAATGCCAGAGATTGGTTTGCGTGCCCCATGATTCGATGGCAAGCCCGCCGCACACGCCGACGAAGACGATGAGCAAATCGGTTTTGAGGTTTGCGCGCGCCATGATGGTGACCGACATGAACCCGAAGATGCCGAGCAACAGCCAGTCCATGTAACGCCACCACGCGCCGGACCAATCCACATACTTGAGGTAGTCCTGTGCGAGGGGCCACCACACATACATGATGAGAAAGATTGTGAGGAGAAAGCCGCCCAGCAGGATGGATGAGTCGCGCGTCCAGAAGGTTTTGAGTGAGTTACGGAATGTCGTCATTCGTAGGATTATAAAATATCCGTTGCAAGCGGGGCTTACATTTTGCCAAAATGTTACATCCTGCCTTGCCAATTTATGGGGCGTGCCATACAATTGTAAAGTTCTTGTCAGGCGGGTACACCTGTTCGATGGCACTGGTAAAAAATTCGTGGTTTTTACAGGAGGTGGCGGCGGTCAACAACACAACAAGAACGGAACTGGCAATTCCCTGCTTCAATTCAACTTAAATAGATTCAATCCTCTGAGGAGATTATCATGAATAAAACTTTCTCGAAAGTGTTTTCAATGGCGTTGATGCTGGCATTGGCGATTAGCGCGATGCCGCTTACCGTATCTCAATCCGTTTTGGCAGACGGAACGTATCAGTCATTGCCATATAGTCAAAACTGGGCTAATACTGGATTGATTACCGTGAATGACGACTGGTCTGGCTTACCAGGTGTTATTGGTTATCGAGGTGATGCGTTGACATCAGCTAATGATGTTGACCCTCAGTCGGTTTTGGGGCAGGAGTCACCGCTCGTTGTGGACGTCAATGCCAATCAAACCAATCCAAATACGTTCGCTACAGGTGGGGTAACTGAATTTCATATAGTGAACCCATCAATTGCACTAACGGGTTCGGGAACCGCGGATGCCCCTTACATCGTCTTTCACATCAACACATCAGGTTTCTCCAGTATCAATGTTAGTTATCATCTTCGTGATCTGGATGCTTCGACGGATAATGCCACACAACAAGTGGCATTGCAATATCGGGTTGGCACAAGTGGAAATTTCACGAATGTTCCTGCAGGTTATGTAGCGGATGCCACTTCCGGACCAAGTTTGGCCACTCTTGTAACGCCTGTGAGTGTTACCTTACCTGCCGCCGCTAGCAATCAGTCGCAATTACAAATCCGTGTCATTACTACCAATGCAGCCGGTAATGATGAATGGGTGGGTATTGATGATGTTTCAATAACAGGTTCCCCCATTCCAATTGATCCCGCGCCTGAAGTTTCCGATACGTACCCGGAAGATGGCGCAACAGACTTTCCGATTGACGCAAACCTCACAGTAACTTTTAGTGAGCCGGTCAATGTCACTAGCTCTTGGTTTGATTTGTCTTGTTCAGTTAGTGGAAATGGTATTTCAACAACGTATTCCGGAGGACCCACTGTATTCACTCTTGATCCCAGTGTGACTCTTGTGGACGGTGAAGATTGTACGCTCACGGTTAATGGTTCGGAAGTTACCGATCAGGATGCGAACGATCCTCTGGATAACATGCTGATTGACTTTACGGTTGATTTCAATCCTTTTGATGTCTGTGCCGCAGTTTACACTCCCATTTATGCAATTCAGGGTAGCGGTTTAATCGCCGCCATTACTGGGACTGTCACCACAACAGGTGTTGTGGTTGGCGACTTTGAAGGGACAGCCAGTACATCAGGCTTCTACATTCAAGATCTGGACGGCGATGGCGATCCAGCCACTTCCGATGGCATCTTCGTATATACGGGCTCGACCAACCTTGTCAGTGTAGGGCAGGTGGTGCGCGTCACCGGCTTCGCGCGCGAACGCTTCCCTGATTCATTTGGTTTTGGTCAGACCACACTCAACGGCTCGGACAGCAATAACTCCGCTGTGCCAGCGGCAAATATTGTGCAATGCGGCACCGGTTCAGTTCCAGCGACTGATGTTACTTTGCCTGTAACAAATATCAATGATTTTGAACGTTACGAAGGCATGTTGGTACGCTTCTGGCAACCACTCGTCATTGCAGAATATTTCAATTACGACCGTTTCGGTGAGATTGTCCTCGCCCTGCCGCTCCCCGGCGAGACGCGTCCGTTCACTGGGACAGCCATTGACGAGCCGGGCGTTGGACCGACATCTCCAGCCAATATGCGTACTGCCGCGAATGCCCTCAGCCGCATCACGCTTGACGATGTACAGAGCGCGCAAAACCCCAGTGTTCTTCGCCATCCGAACGGACTCGCCTTCTCGTTGAGCAATCGCTTCCGCGGCGGTGATACGGTGGCGAACGCCGTTGGCGTGCTTGGCTACGATTTTGGTTTATACCGCGTTGTTCCAACCGGACCGGCAGACTACACTGTTGCCAATCCACGACCGGCTTCACCGGGTTCGGTGGGCAACACCAACCTGCGCGTCGCGGCGATGAACACGCTCAATTTCTTCCTCACGGCTGATTACCCGTCCAGCAATCCGCTCGATAACGATTGCGGTCCGCTTAATACGCTGGAATGCCGAGGTTGGGATAGCGACCAAGCCCTAGAGTTCACCCGCCAGCGCGATAAACTCCTCGCCGCCCTCTCAGGTCTCGATGCCGACATTATCGGTTTAAATGAACTGGAAAACACCACAGGTGTTGAACCATTGGCAGATATTGTAGCTGGTTTGCCCGGCTACGCCTACATCAATACCGGCACCATCGGCACCGACGCGATCAAAGTAGGTTTGATTTACAGAACCGCCAAGGTTGCCCCGGTCGGTGGGTTCCAAATTCTTGATTCCACCGATGATCCGCGTTTCATTGATACCAAGAGCCGCCCGGCTCTGGCTCAAACTTTCGAAGATTTGTCGAACGGTCAACGCTTCACCGTGGTAGTTAACCATCTCAAATCCAAAGGCTCTGCCTGTGACGATGTCGGTGACCCGGATGGTGGCGATGGTCAAGGCAACTGTAGCGGAACGCGCACCCTTGCCGCGCAAGCCCTGGTGGACTGGCTCGCGACAGACCCAACCGGCAGTGGCGACCCGGACTTCCTCATCATGGGCGACTTGAACTCGTACGCCCAGGAAGACCCGATTGACGCGGTCAAGGCTGGCGCAGACGACACCGCCGGCACCAGCGACGATTACGCCAACCTGATTTACGACTATCAAGGCGCGTTCGCCTACTCGTATACCTTCGATGGTCAGGCTGGTTATCTCGATCATGCGCTGGCGAATGGAAGCATGGCGGCTCAGGTGACCGGCGCGGCGGATTGGCACATCAACTCCGATGAGCCGGACGTGCTGGATTACGACACCAGCTTCAAGCCCGCCGCACAGGACGCGCTCTACGAGTCGAATGCCTACCGCTCTTCAGACCATGACCCGGTCGTCGTCGGCTTGTGCACGCCTCCCACCCTGACGGTCAACCTGTCTCACGCCTCGCTTTGGCCCGCCAACCACAAGTATGTGGATGTGGAAGCCTCCTTCATCACATCCAACGATGGCGCGGTGGTGAGTTTGGTGTCGGTGACCTCCGACGAACCGGATGATGGTCTCGGCGATGGCGATACCGCCAACGACATCGTCATCGTGGATAACGACACCATCCAGTTGCGCGCCGAACGTTCTGGCGCTGGCGATGGCAGAATTTACACCATTGTTTATCAGGTGACGAATTCCTGTGGCGCGTCGGTAACTGTTACAACCACAGTCACGGTTCCACACAGCCAGTAATTGCAGTTGCTCCAACAAAAGATGCCCGCCAATTCTGGCGGGCATCTTTTGTTACGCCATACCCTCTCCAAAATTGTTTCTGATATGATAACAGACATGAATGTGAATCGTTTTGCGACGCGCAGTTTGCAAGACCCGCGTGTGTTGCGCATCTTATTTGCCACGCTGGATGCGGTTGATCCTTTTGTTGCGGTGCAAAAACATCTTCCGAAGATCGAAGGCAACGTGTACGGTTTGGGGATTGGAAAAGCCGCGCTCCCAATGATGGATGCCCTCGTCGAACGGATTCCACTCGCCAGCGGACTCGCCATTACAAAATTCGCTTCATCCTCCCATTCAAGCTTGTATCCTGTTTTCCTCGGCGGACATCCCATCCCTGACGCGCGCTCCATTGAAGCAGGCGAACGCGCGCTGGAATTTGTTTCCTCTTTAAAAGAAGACGACACGCTCGTATGTCTGATTTCAGGCGGCGGATCCGCCTTGGTTGCCGCACCGCTTATTCCACTTGAAGATTTGCAATCACTGACGTCATCCCTGCTTGCCAGCGGCGCGAACGTCCTCGAGATCAACACTGTCCGCCGCCATCTGGATCAAGTCAAAGGTGGAGGATTACTGCGCGCGACAAAGGCAAACGTGATCAGTTTGATTTTGTCTGACGTGATTGACAATCCATTGGAAGCCATCGCGTCTGGTCCCACTGTGCCAAGTTCAACGACGCGCGGCGATGCGCTTGCAATTTTGATGAAATATAAAATTACGAAACGGGTTCCAGGTTCTGTTACGAAAATTTTGGAGCCAGGGAGCATGCTCCCGACCTTCCAACAGCAGGCTGTTAGACTCCAAAATCAAAACATCATCATCGGCGACAACAAACTTGCAACGCAAGCCGCGTTGGAACAGGCACGACCGCAGGGATTTCATGCTGAAATCCTGACAAACGAATTGCAAGGCGAAGCAAGCGAAGTTGGTGTCATGCTTGCCAGAAAATTACGCGATGAAATTTCAAAACGCCAGCGTCCATTTTGCTTGATTGCAGGCGGGGAGACAACCGTCACTGTGAAGGGAAATGGCAAAGGCGGGAGGAATCAGGAACTCGCCTTAGCCGCTGTGAGTGAATTGAAAGATTTGCAAAACGTGATGTTGGTCGCATTGGCTTCCGACGGCGAGGATGGCCCAACCGACGCGGCAGGCGCGGTGGTGACGGGTGAATCCGCTGGAAGGGCAGAGTCGCTGGGGTTGAACGCGGCAGGTTACCTGTCGAGGAATGACGCGTATCCGCTTTTCGACGCGTTGGGCGATTTGATCCGAACTGGCCCAACCGGGACAAACGTCAACGATCTTGTATTTTTGATCGCTACCTGAACGCATCTTCAATGACTTGCCGCACGGAGGCGGTGTCGAGGTCTTTTTTGTCCAGGGATGCCACGGCTCCGGCAGTAAGAGCGCGCCTGCGAAATTCGCGGTCTGGGTAGGCGCTGATGAGTACCATGCGGGTGAGCGGCGAGAGATTTTTGAGCCGGCTGGCGCACAGGATTCCATCTTCATCTTCGAGCACCACATCAATGAAGCCGAGGTTGGGTTGTATTTTTTCGCTGATGCGTAAAGCCTCGGCGGTGTTTTCGGCTTCGTGGATGATGGAGGCGGGGGAAATTTTTCCGATCAAGCGGCAGAGTTGCTGGCGGTAGCGCGAATTGTCGTCCACCACGACGACCGCAGGCACGCTGTTTGAGTTGGATTCCATCGCGGCGGCCTACATCGGCGGCGTATCGGCGGCTGGAGGGGTGGGCAATGTTTTGGGGTCGCTCATTGGCGCGTTGGTATATATATCCCTGACGAGCGGCATGAACCTGATGGGCATTGATATTTCCTCCCAATACATTGTTCGGGGTGCTGTGCTTGCATTGGCAGTGATTTTTGACGTTGCAACACGCCGTAGTGCCAAATAATAAGGCTGAAACTTACATCACGAAAACAAAAGACCTCGCGCGAGGTCTTTTTGTTTGACATTTCCTCTTGCCTCGTCTACACTCCTGCCATGCTTGCACGCGTATTTTCCTGCGCCGTGATCGGACTCGAAGGCGTCATCGTTGAAGTGGAAGTGGATACCACGGCCGGCAACGGCGGCGTGATCATCGTCGGCTTGCCCGATGCGGCTGTGCAGGAAAGCCGCGAACGCGTCTTCACTGCGGTGCGAAATACAAACCTTGAATTTCCGCGCAAGCGCGTAATCGTCAACCTCGCGCCCGCGTCCGTTCGCAAGGAGGGTCCGTTTTACGATTTGCCTATTGCAGTGGGTGTCATGGCGTTGACTGGCGCGATCCCGCATGAATCCATCGAAGAGGCGATGTTTGTGGGCGAGTTATCGCTGGACGGAATCGTCCGCCACACGCGCGGGATTCTGCCGATGACCGCCACCGCCCGCCAGCGGGGATTCAAGCACATCTTCGTCCCCGCTTCAGACGCCCCCGAGGCGGCTCTTATCCCCGATATCGAAGTCTACCCTGTGGCAACTCTTGAAGACCTGTACCTGCATCTGAGCGATGAAAAATTAATCGAACCGCACCCACACATTGAATCGGAATCAACCATCGGTTTTGCTCCCACCGATTTTCGAGAAATAAAAGGACAGGAACATGTGAAGCGCGCGCTCGAAGTCGCCGCGGCCGGCGGGCATAACGCGCTTCTCATCGGTCCCCCGGGTTCCGGGAAAACGCTGCTTGCGCGCGCGTTGCCGGGTATCCTGCCTGAGATGAGTCTCGATGAATCGCTGGATGTCACGCGCATTTATTCCGTGGCAGATGCTTTGCCTTCTGAAATGATGGTTCGTTCGCGCCCGTTTCGCGCGCCGCATCATACGATTTCACACGCCGGTCTCGTTGGCGGCGGCAACTGGCCCCACCCCGGCGAGATTTCACTTGCACATCGCGGCGTGTTGTTTTTGGACGAGTTCCCTGAGTTCGGGTCGCGTACACTCGAAGTAATGCGCCAGCCGCTCGAAGACAAAGTGGTGACGATCTCCCGCGCGCAGGGCTCGTCAACCTTTCCCGCGAATTTCATGCTGGTTGCGGCGATGAATCCCTGCCCGTGCGGCTACTTCGGCGACCCGCTCAAGCCGTGCACCTGCGCGCCCTCGATGGTGACGAAATATCAAAAGAAGATTTCAGGTCCCCTGCTCGATAGGATAGACATTCATGTGGAAGTCCCGCGCGTGGATTATGAAAAACTGAGCGGGGAGCGCGCAGGCGAAACCAGCGAGTCGATCCGTGCGCGTGTGCAAAACGCACGCGATATTCAACGAGCCCGACTCTCGAACATCAAATCCTCGGAAATCGTGTGCAACGCGGACATGCGCGTAGGGGAGATTCGGAAATTTTGTAAATTGCAGGACGAAGGTCAGGGGTTGATGCGGGCGGCGATGAGCCAGATGAATTTGTCGGCGCGCGCCTATCACCGCATCCTGAAACTGGCGCGCACGATTGCAGACCTGGCAGGGAGCGAAGACATCCAATCCGTGCATCTGGCAGAGGCGTTCCAATATCGCCCGAAGTTAATGATATAAATGGAACATGGTTCAGTCCAACTTGCTCGATTCATCAAATCAATTCGCTTCCCTTGATGAAGTCCTTGATGCGATCAAAGGCATGAAGGATGACCCGCTGGTAAACGCCGGGACGAATATCGTCATCAGCCGCGGCAACCCAAAGGCAAAGTTGCTGTTGATCGGCGAAGCGCCGGGTCCGCAGGAAAATATCAAGGGCAAGCCGTTTGTAGGACCTGCCGGGCAATTGCTGGATAAAATTCTTCAAGCCGGGGACTTCGACCCCGAAAGCGATGTGTACATCACGAACTCTGTATTCCGCATGCCGCCGGGATCGGATGGACAATCCTTTCGCAAGCCAACCGACGCTGAAATCGAGTATTACCGTCCGTTTGTGTTTGAAATCATCCGCTTGGTTGACCCGCTGGTGACCCTGTTGACTGGGAATGTGGCGTGTCAATCCGTGTTGAAGAAGATCGGCATCACCACCCTGCGCGGCAAGTGGACACAGCTGGATGGCCGCTGGTTGATGCCGATCTTTCATCCCTCCTACCTGTTGCGGAATCAATCGAAGGAGCCGGGGTCGCCCAAGTCTTTGATGTGGGATGACATTCGCGAGATCCGCAAAAAGTATGATGAGTTAGTGGGTTGATGCGAACTGCACAGTGTCTGGATGGACACTGTCTTTATTTCTGCACTCGAGCCCGGTACATGCCCTTGTTGAAGAGGTTAAACAGAAGGGAATTTTCAAGTACAATAGCGCATCAAAATAACTTCTGGAGAAAATAATAATGCCAACGGTACGGAACGATTTTTTCAAACTCGGCGATAAATTTGCCACGGTGATCGGTGACGATGTGAAAGTGGGGGATATGGCTCCCGAGTTCACCTCCGCCGCGCCGGGCTGGAAACCCGTCAGCCCCGTTGCTGAATCGAAAGGCAAGGTTGCCATCCTGAGCGCGGTGCCTTCGCTCGATGCCGAGGTCTGCGACCGCGAGACGCGCCGCTTCAACGAAGAAGCCGCGAAACGCAGCGATGCCATCATCATCTGGACCATCAGCACAGACTTCCCCTTCTCGCAAAAACGCTGGTGCGGCGCGGCAGGCGTTGATAAAGTTAAAGTTGTCTCCGATGTGCTTGAGGCGGAGATGGGCGTCAAATATGGCTTGCTCGTCAAGGAGCGACGGTATCTGCGCCGCGCAGTATTTGTGGTGGATCGCACGGGCAAGTTAACATATGTCGCGTACATGGAAAGCAATGACCTCGAACCGAATTACGAGGAAGTGATCGAAGCCGCAAAGAAGGCTTTGGGATGAACATCCAGCCCTCGCAAACGCGGGGGCTGTTTTCAATATGGCAGGTGAGCAATGAACCTCAACGCGCAATTTGAACAATTTCAACAGTCGCCTACTGTGGCGATGGGTGATCGCATTCAGTCGCTCAAAGCCAGCGGAAAAAAGATCATCGGCTTGCAACAGGGTGACCCCGATTTTGCCACCCCGCAGGCGGTGATTGATGTTGCGACCAAGGCGTTGCAGGAGGGCTTGACTCACTACGGGCCCTCACGCGGCAGACCGGACCTGTTGTCTGCCATCGCCAGCAAGTTGACGCGCGATGAAGACGTTTCATACGACCCGGCGTCGGAGATCATCGTCACGCACGGCGGAATCCACGCGTATTTTTCGGCGATGCAATCCATTTTGAATCCCGGCGACGAAGTGTTGATGCCTGACCCCACGTGGGCGACTCACGTCAACCTGGCGACGATGTTGCGCGCGGACGTGATCCGCATCCCCGCGCCCGTGGAGGATGGATTCATCCCGTCGTTTGAATCGTGGGAGCGGGCGGTCACGCCCAAGACGCGCGCGCTCGTTGTAAACTATCCCTCCAACCCGACAGGAATCATCCCATCGCGTGAATATCTGCGGAAATTACAAGACTTTGCAAAAGCGCACAACCTGTGGGTGGTGACCGACGAGGTCTACAGCAGTTTGTATTTCGAGGAGAAACCGCTATCACTCGCGGCAGTCGAAGGCGCGAAGGAACGGACATTGATCGTGCACAGCCTCTCCAAAACGTACGCGATGACCGGCTGGCGCGTCGGCTTCCTTGCCGCGCCCGCGCCGGTGATCGAAAACGCGTTGAAGGTGGGGCAAAACTCCATCACGTGCGTCGCGCCTTTCATCCAGAAAGCCGCGGCGTTCGCGCTCACCGATCCCGGCGTCCAGCAGGAAACCGCGAAGATGCGCGACGCGTACGCGCGCCGGCGCGCGTTGTTGATGAAGTTATCTACTAAATTGGAAAGTGAAAAGGTGATCGTTGTGCCGCCGCAGGGCGCGTTCTATTGTTTCCTCGACATGCGCGCCATGAAGATGAACGACGTGGAAATGTGCGAACGGATTTTGGAGGAAAAAAGCGTCGGGCTTGTGCCCGGTTCCGCGTTTGGCGAACAGGGCGAGGGATTCATCCGCATGTCCTTCGCCGCCTCGGATGAAGAAGTGGAAACGGGGTTTAGAAAAATTGTCGAGTGGGCTGAGGAACAATAGGAGAAATCATATGGGCATGGAGTCAAGATTCATCTGGATGAACGGCGAACTGGTGGACTATGAAAAAGCCACCGTGCACATCCTCAACCCCGCCATGCACTACGGCGCGGCGGTCTTCGAGGGGATTCGCGCGTACGACACCGCGAAGGGACCCGCCGCCTTCCGCTTGAGGGAACATGCCGAACGTCTGCTTGCCTCGGCGCGGATTTTTGGTTTTCGCACTTTCCCGTTCACCGTGGAAGACATCATCAAAGCGGTGAAAGACACCGTGCGCGCAAACCGCGTTACGGATTGTTACATCCGCCCACTGCTCTACCTTGACGGCGGCGCGTGGAATTTGAACATTGACGCAGGCAAACCCGCGCTGGCGATTGCGGTCGTGCAGTGGAGTCACTATCTCGGCAAAGAGGCGCTCGAAAAAGGAGTCCGCGCCAACGTGTCGTCGTTCACGCGGCATCATCCCAATGTGAGCATGACCAAGGCGAAGATCGCCGGGAATTACGTCAACAGTTTTCTCGCCAAGACCGAATCGGAGCGGCTGGGCTTTCAGGAAGCCATCATGCTCGACCCGCAGGGATACGTCGCGGAATGCACCGGCGAGAACCTGTTCCTCGTGCGCCGCGGAAGAATCATCGCTCCGCACACCGCGCCGGTCATCGAGGGCGTCACGCGCGATACGATCTTCACCATCGCCAGAGACCTCAACTACGAAGTGATCGAAGCGCCCGTCTCGCGCGACCAGTTGTATCTTGCGGATGAGGTCTTCGTGTGCGGCACCGCCGCCGAAGTGATCGGCTTGTGCGAAATTGACTTCCGCACGATTGGCGATGGGAAATCGGGCAAGGTCACGCGCGAGATCCAAAACGTGTATCACGATGCGATTCGCGGCAAGGTGGCGAAGTATGAAAGTTGGTGCGATTACGTTGGATGAGATGAATCGCTTAGCCACAGAGAGCACAGAGCGCTCTGTTTTTTTTTCAAGACGATGTTCACCAAAAATTCTCGAAACCGTTACGATAAAAAAGATTCACTGGAACTCGGGCAGAACGCGGAGGATCAATTCGCGCGGCTCGCGGTGAAACAGGGATTCAAGATCACCGTATCCTCCGAGCGCGGCAATGTGGATGAACACTTCGATTACGTGATGGAACGGGATGGCAAGCGCTTCAAAGTGGACGTGAAAAGCCTCAAACGCCTCTCGCGCAGGGATAGCGGGACTCAGGATACGTACATTTGGATCGAACTCCACGGCGTCCGTGCGGACGACAAAGGCTGGCTCTACGCCGGTCACGCGGACTTGATCGCCTTTGAACTCGCGCAAAGTTTCCGCATCGTGGACCGCCTCGAACTGATCGCCCTTGTGGAGAAGTTGGTGAACCTTGAGGAGAAAACCTCCTCCCCGAAAGACGCGCTCTACAAAGTGTACTCCCGCAAGTCCCGCCCCGATCTGCTGACCATGATCCGCTCAGAAGATTTGAAGGGGATCCGCTATGCGGAGTGGAGGAAATAGGGAGAATCCCCGAACGCGTCACGCACGAGGAGTTTCTCGCGATGGGAGGATTATATAGTCAGTTGTACGAGACGCAGTTCAATAGGGAAAAGGTTTAAGCCCTACCTGTCCTGAAGGACATCCTCCCCAACTAAGAGCAGTCTTCTATTCTTTCTTTTTTGCATTTGTTATTTTGGCGAGAAATATTATCAGCAGTAATAAACATTGTTTTCGTCAATTTTGATATAAGGAACATTATAGGTATTCAATTGAATTTCACCCGTTGCATAGATACACTTGCCTTCGATGTCGGATGAGCTCCATCGGTAGTTGCTGACGAAGAAGAATTGTTCGGCCGTGCCGAAGTAAAAGACGGAGAGGAAGTTGTCCCAATTTTCGTGATAATCTCTGATCGTGCCTTGTACACAAGTTGTAGTTCCCTCCATTGAGGTCGTCACTTGAGACCAAAGCAAGCAGGAAAGTTGAGTAGGTTGTTTCGGTTGTGTAGTAGGCTTCGAGAGTGAGTTGTGCGGGCTTAGCAGTAATGGTTGGGCGAGGGCGAGTGGGTTCAGAAGGGGGTGCAAGCGGATTGTTGACGTTCCCCGCCATTGAACTTACAACTCCAATCACTATGAGAACAACAATTATGATTGTACCTGCACTAGTAGCAACAGGCGGTTGAGGAAGTTCCAATTTTGCAAAGGAAATGTGCAAGCCTTTGCCGAGGTAGTAAAAAACCATAAGGTTGATCAGCGGGATTGCCGACCATACCAACAAATTTATGAAACCATAGAAATTGACTTTGCCATAACGACCCCAGGTGGCGAAGTAGAGAATGAAAAAGGCACAAGCCAGTGAAAACCAAAACCCCGAGTTCAAGTCCAAATTGATAATGACCCAAACCAGAATAGAGAGAACAACATTTGCTACAATCCCAATTACAACATACCAAAAATCGTTTAGGAGTTTGGATGGATTATTTTGTTGGGCAACAGAATATCCGTATGCACCTGCGGCGAACGCGACATCTTTGATAGCGTTAGCTCTGGCGATTTCAAGATCAACGCCACAGTTGGGACATTGGATCGCACCTTGCGGAGTTTCCGCGTTACAGATGGGGCAGTGTGAAAAGAATCTAGGACGGTCTGCTGTCATGTTTAGCACCTTATTTGCTTAATTTTCATCTGCGTCAGACGAAAATTCGGAAGTTTGATAACAGCCTACGACTTTGTTGAGTATCTCCCCGCCTCTTCCTGCACTTTCTTCAACTTCATCACCAACTTCAGGGCTTCATTGACGGCTTTTTCATTGGGAAATGCCTTCGCAACTTCTGGTTCTAACAGCACGAGATTTGTCCCTGCGCGGTAGCGCGCTGTGTATTTTCCGCGTACCCCGCCTTTGAGCAGGGACTTCATATCATATTCGGGACGTAATTCGTCGTTAAGTTCAGTTTTCTTCTTCATAGACTTTTCGCTCATTTCGAGTCAATTCACGTGCGCTGATAATTCGGATTCGGTCGCCGCGATCTGTATGAGATACCATCAATAACCTGCGGCGGTTTGACCAGCCAATTGTGATAAAACGATCTTCGTCGTTGGAATGGTCAGGGTCGGGAACAGTGATTGCGAGTTCGTCGCCAAAGACTGTACCCGTTTCATTGAATGAGACGCCATGCTTGCGAAGGTTAATCTCTGCTTTGCGCGGGTCCCATTCAAAATCCATAATGCCTTTCCTTGCGGCAAATATACATCAGTTTAAGAATGTGGGCAACTGCTAAAACTCCATTCAACTAAGGTACAATTTTCTTCATGCAAACCTTCCTCATCCTCTTCTTTGCCATCCTCGCCGAAGTGACTGGCACAACCGCCCTGAAATTATCCAACGGATTCACCAAATTGATTCCCAGCCTCATAGTTGTGATCGGGTATGGCGCGTCATTTTACCTTTTGTCACTGGCGTTGAAGGCGATGCCCATCGGTGTGGCGTACGCGATCTGGTCGGGCGTGGGGTTGATCCTCACCGTCATCGCAGGGATGGTCATTTGGCGCGAGACTCTGGATTGGGCGCGCATCGTTGGAATTGTTCTTATTCTGTTGGGCATTGTTTTCATCAACGTGGTTTCCAAATCACCTGCTCATTGAAAAAAAGAGACTCATCCATACTTCGGCGTATCGCCGATGATTTCCCAGCCGCGTTCGAGCGCGACGACTTTCAAATTTTTATCGGGATACACTGCTACGGAATGATCCGCATGTTCTAGCAGGGGGATGTCCTGTTCCGTATCGCCGTACGCGAAATCCACGCGCTCCACGCCGAGGCGGCTCAATACCTGTTCGATCTTCTTCCGATTGGCAACCAGCTCTCCCGCAAGTTGGACGCGCCTGTCCACGATTTTTACCGGCGTGCCGATGACTTCCGCGCCGATCCGTTGTGCGAACGGCTTGATGAACGGTTCCACCGAACTGCTGGCGATGTACACTTGCGCGCCGTTCTGGCGATGCTTGACCAACCGCGCCACCACATCCTCGCGCCGTTTCTTCCATAAGTTGTGTTCCACCACCCACCCCGACGCGTGCTGAAGTTTTGATTCATCCGCGTTCTTGATATACACGAGGCTGTCCACCATCAATTTTTGACCCCACTCCTGCCAATCGATCAGCCCGGCTTTTGCGAGCACGTAGGCGGGCATGGCTTTGGCATAATAAAACCTTGCGAGCCACTTGCTTTGATTATGTTTGACCCAGTCCACCAAACCTAAAAATGGCGAGCCTGTTGTCAACGTGCCCATCATGTCTGAAATGACGATCATGTTTGCTCCTGTTATAAACATTATAACATCCGTAATTATGCCCTGCTTATTCGCGGTCTGAGACCCCGAACGAACGGGCAAGCCGCGGGGTGATAAAATCATCGCATGGGCACGCTTTATCTCGTTGCCACTCCCATCGGCAATCTCGAAGACCTCTCGCCGCGCGCGATTCGCATTTTGCATGAGGCGGGTCTCATCGCCGCGGAGGATACGCGTCACACAGGGACACTACTCAAACATTTCGAGATCGAGACACCCATCACGAGTTATTTCGAACACAACAAAATCAACAAACTGGATTTCATCCTCGACAAACTTTCAAGCGGAGACGTGGCGTTGGTCTCGGATGCAGGGACTCCTGCGATCAATGACCCGGGCTACGAGCTCGTCCGCGCCGCGCTCGCTTCAGGCTTCGATGTTGTGCCTGTTCCCGGTCCCTCAGCCCCGATCTCAGCCCTGGCAGTCTCCGGCCTGCCCACGGACTCATTCCTCTATCTCGGCTACCTTTCACACAAAAAAACGGAGCGGCGCAAATTCGCACGGCAAATCGCCGACTTGCCCTACACCCTCATCTTCCTCGAATCCCCTCATCGTATCGTGGACTCGCTTGAAGACCTGCTCGCCGTCCTCGGCAACCGCCGCATCTGCGTCGCGCGCGAAATGACCAAGATGTTCGAGGAATATTGGCGCGGGACGATCAGCGGGGCGTTTGAATATTTTAAAACGAAAGAAGTGAGGGGCGAGTTTACTTTGGTCGTCGAAGGAAAGAAGAAAGAGGAAAGAGCAGTATGGACTGAGGAAGAATTGCTCGCCGCCATTCAAAAAGAAATAAAAAGCGATAAATCTACAAAAGATATTTCTACTGAGTTGGCAATGCAAAGCGGCTGGAGCAAAAAGGACGTGTATACTTTGGTGAGTCGGAAAAAATAAGGAGTAGTCACATGGCAGACGAAAAGCCCGCCCTGAGCAAAATCGAAGGGAAACCCGAAGAGAAAAAAGAGATAAAAGCCGTTGATAATTTGGTGACGACGAAACACTCTATCCGCATCGGCGGCAGGACGGTGAAGTACACCGTTACGGCGGGGACCATGGTGCTGAAAGAGGAAACAGCCGACCGTGAGAAAGAAACAGAGGGCGAAAAGCCCAAGGCGCAGATTTTCTTCGTCGCGTACACAAAGGACGGAGTCAAAGACACATCCAAGCGTCCGCTTACGTTTTCATTTAACGGTGGACCTGGTTCGTCGTCCGTGTGGCTGCATTTGGGTGTGCTAGGTCCGCGCCGCGTGATCATGAAAAACGACGGCGAATTGCCGAAGCCGCCGTATCAATTGCGCGACAATGAGTTTTCGATTCTCGATGAAACCGATCTAGTTTTCATTGACCCGATGAACACAGGCTACAGCCGACCTGTGACGGGTGAGAAGCCGAAGGAGTGGCACGGATTCAAAAAGGATATTGAGTCGGTCGGCGATTTTATTCGCTTGTATGCCACGCGGACCAACCGCTGGCTCTCGCCGAAGTTTTTGATCGGTGAGTCGTATGGCACGACGCGCGCCTCGGGTCTTTCAGGATATTTGCAGGAGCGGCATGGCATGTATTTGAATGGACTCATGCTTGTTTCGGCCGTGTTGGATTTCACCACGATTGATTTCAATGTAAACAATGATTTGCCGTATATCATGTTCCTGCCTGGTTGCACCGCGACCGCGTGGTATCACGATGTGCTCAAGCCGCATCGCCCACTACAGGAATGGTTGAAAGAAGCGGAGGAGTTCGCCCTCGGCGATTACGCCAACGCATTGCACAAAGGCGACTCGTTGACAAAAGAAGAACGCGCCGACATTGTGAAGCGCACTTCCTATTTCACTGGCATCTCCGAACAATTCATCGAACGCTCGAACCTGCGCATCAACGACCAGCATTACTTCAAGGAACTCCTGCGCGAACGCGGACTCACTGTGGGTCGGCTCGATTCACGATTAATCGGGCGCGACAGACTCGGCGTCACCGAACATGCCGAAT
>Ga0247727_10003104_pt1 | contig 37193 bp, 34 predicted proteins | sample WisWelCaveWW1625_FD_202498 | JGI IMG/M metagenome (GOLD analysis project Ga0247727, IMG submission 202498) | Biofilm microbial communities from Wishing Well Cave, Virginia, United States - WW16-25 | ecosystem: Environmental > Aquatic > Deep subsurface > Groundwater > Cave microbial mat | place...
CGCAGCGCTGCGAGTGGGTCGACGGCGCCGGTGCCGACGACCGCAATCGGCAGGTCGCCGCGCGCGCGGTCCTCCGCGATGAGAGCGCGTAGCGCATCCGGGCGCATCCGATACTCCTCATCGACAGGCACCAGGCGCACACTCTCGCGGCCAAGGCCGAGCAGCTCCGCCGCCTGCTCGTGGCAATAGTGCGCTTCGCTGCTGGCGTAGACGCGCAGGCGAAGGGCCGCGCCGCCCGGCCCGCGCAAGCCGTGCCGGCGCACGTCCCAGGGCGCTTTGGCGTCGCGGAAAACGGCCTGGGCGACGATGTTTGCCATCTGGCCGCCGCTTACGAAAACGCCTTCGGCGTCCGCCGGATAGCCGAGCAGCTCCTTCAGCCAGTCGACCGTCTGCAACTCGATCGCCGTCGCCGCCGGCGCGATGCGCCAGCCCCCCAGGTTCTGGTTGAGCGCCGACGCCGCCAGGTCGCCCAGAACGGAGATGGGCAGCGGCGCGCCCGTGATGTAGGCGAACCAGCGCGGATGGCCGTTGTACGCCGACATCGGCGCCACCTCGCGCTCGATGCGGTCGGCCAGCGTCGCGAGGTCCGTGGCCGTCTCGGGCAGCGGCTGGCGAAAGCGCTCGGCGATCGTGCTCGCGTCACGTGGCGCCGGCGGGCGCTCCGGCCAGCCGGTAGACACCGACGCCGCCAGGTCGAGGAAGCGGCGGCCCGCCTCCCGCCACGTCTCGACAGGCCAGTCCTCTGGCCCCGTCGCGCGGACTTGCTCGTCGCTCGACATGTGCAGCGCTAGCGCAGACCCGCGAAGAGGTCGTCCTCGCGGGCGGGAGTGTTGACCAGGCTGAAGAGACGGTAGTAGGTCTGGAGGCCCCAGAGGGTGCGGTGGTGCTCCTCCGGCAGCTTGAGGAGAGACTCGTAGCCGGGGAGCTGCGTCTTGTGGCAGGCGATCGCCTGCCAGGCGCGCTCCCAGTAAGCGGCGGTGTCGATCCACGTGGTGATCGCCCAGTCCGGCCAGGTCACGGGGCGGCGCTCGACGCCGTCGATGTTCATGACCAGGTCGCCGAAGGCCGCCTCGTACGTGTGCCGAACGTCCTCTCGCCAGGCCATGCAGTAGAGCTTCGAGACGCGGTGCGGCGGCAGGCCCGCCGGGTCGGCGAAGCCGCCGTCGGCCGCGGCGACGACGGCGGCGCTGGTGAGCTGGCAGATGGCGACGTGGTCGGGGTGGCCGTACACGCCGTGCTGGTCGAAGGTGACGACGACGTGCGGGCGGACGCGGCGAATGTGGCCGGCGATCTGCGCGATCGCCTCGTCCGGCGGGGCGCGGTCCAACTCGCCGTCGTGGTAGTCCAGCAACGCCACGTCGCGCAGGCCTAGCACGTCAGCGGCGGCGCGCAGCTCGGTTTCGCGGATCCGCCCCAGCGCCTCCGGCCCGGGGTTCTCCGCCTCTTCGCCGAACCAGCCCTGCTCGCCTCGTGTCGCGGTGACCAGGTACGTCTCGATGCCCTCCGCGGCGTACTTGGCGAGCATGCCGCCGTTGCCCAGCGACTCGTCGTCGGGGTGGGCGAAGATGGAGAGCAGCCGCAGGCCGTCCGGCATGGCCGCTGAGGTTACAGCTGCGCCGCCCGTTGCTCGTGGAGCGCCCGGATCTGCTCCGGCGTGAATTTGTTGAGCCCGGCCAGGAGGGCGCGCTCGCGGAGGACGGGAGGCACCGCCATGCGGGCGTCGTCGCGGGACTGCGCTTCGATGACGACCCAGGCCATGTGGACGCCGTCCTCGCAGCCCCAATCCGTGTTCGTGAGGTAATGCGCGCCCGCTCGCAGGACCGAATCGAGGCATTGTAGGCATTCTTCCGGCTCATGAGCCGCCTGGATGATGAACCGTTGCATCATGCACCTCCATGGCGAGTGGCGCCATCGTTGATGCTACACGAATCTGTGCAGGTGTGGAACGTCAGGATGTGGTACCCCCGACAGGACTCGAACCTGTGCATCCGGCTCCGGAGGCCGGCGCTCTATCCACTGAGCTACGGGGGCGTCCGCCATCGATCTTATCCAGGGCGGGTCGGCGCCGCAAGACAGGCATCGCGAAGCGCGATCTGTGGCAAGAGAAGACATGCCCATCCGCTACGCAAAGGAGGCTAGGTAGAGAGCCAGTCGATGAGCTCGCGCACCTTCGCCGTGAGCCACTCGAGCCGGTCGCGGTCGACGACGAGGAGGGAGCCGATGACGAGGATGGATAGGCCAAGCTCAGCCATGGCCGCAGCATACCACGAAGCGAAGCCCCGCGTTCCGCTCAGCCAGTCGCGGCGGCCAGCTCGGGCCGGCCGGACCACTGCCACGCGAGATTGGTACGGCTGACGCCCATCAGGACACCGTGGAGCGCCGTGGGGTGGATGAAGAGGCCAGCGGGATTGGGGTCGTCGCTGCGGCCGGCCCAGCGCGCGCTCCGCGCTTCCAGCCGCTCGATGACCGCCCGGACGTCGTTCGTCTCCGCGTAGCACATGTAGAGGGACTGGCCACGCTTGGCGGCAAAGCGCCCCATCGCCCGCTTTGGGTCGGTGATCTGCGACAGCTCGATGCGGTCCAGGCGGGCCGGTGGGTCGAAGAGGAGGAGCTGGCCAGTGTAGCCGTACTGCTTGCTCCGGATCGGCGAGAAGCGCGAGGCGTCGAGGCCGAACACGCCGGCGTAGAAATCGGCGGCGGCCTGGTGTTCGTCGATGATGTTGGTCACCTCGTAGAGCCAGGTGATGAGACCCACGGGCTCCCGTTCGACCTGGGGCGAGAGCACCATGCGCAGGCCGGTCGTCTGGTCGCGTTCGACGTACACCTGGCCGCCCTCCTCCCGCCACGTGACGTCGTGTGAGGACAGCCGCTCGCACAGCGCAGGGAGGTCGCGGGTCGCGAAGCCGGCGGCGAAGAGCCCCTCGCCCCAGCGCTCCAGATGGGCCTGGACCGGGCCATCGCCCGCCGGTTCGAGCAGCTCGAATTCGCTGACGCCGGCCTGGACGATGGTGCGCCGGGCGGTCAGCAGGTCGCTGGCGTCCTCGCGCACCTGCTCGGCGCCGAGCACGTCGCGAAACGTCTCGGCGGCGGCCGAGCGGTCCCGGACGGCGAGCTGGACGCGGTCGACTCGAGTGAGCATGGCGGCCGGCCTCCTTTCGCGTCGTGAACGGCCCCAGCGTAATGCGACCGAGGGCAGCGCGTCAAGCGCTGCGCTGAGCTCGGCCTACGAGCGCCGGTATGCCGCCCCAAAACGCCTTGCCGGAACGGGTACGGCAGCATATCTTCCAGCCGCACCAGGAGTACCCCCCCTGGTCAAGGAGCAGCTGCGTGATGCGCCGCTGCGGGTCGAGCAGGCCGTAGGGGCCACTTTAGCTGCTACCTAGCAGGGCAACACCCAGCGATCTCCGCCGCGCTTGCCCGTGTGAAGCCGGTCACGTTAGACTTAGAGCCAACATAACTGCGCGGGACAACGAGCCTATGCCGATCTACGAGTACCGCTGCCTGGACTGCCACCGCCAGTACGATAAGCGCGAGGGCTTCGACGCGCCCGCCCTGCAGAAGTGCCCCAACTGCGGCGGCAGCTCGCGTCGCGTCATTCACGCGGCGCCCATCGTTTTCAAGGGCAGCGGCTTCTACGTGACCGACAACCGGAAATCAGCGCCTGCCTTCGAGGCGGCGGCGAAATCGGCGCCTGCCTCCGAGGCGGCGGCGAAGGTGGAGCCGGCGACGCCGTCCACCGCCGGCGCGGACGCCGAGCCCGCCGCCGCCGGCTAACCATCCTTTCCCCGTGCGAGCGGTCCTCCAGCGCGTGACCGGCGCCTCGGTCTCCGTGGGCGGCGAGACCGTCGGGGCGATCGGGGCGGGGTTGGTGGTGCTGCTAGGCGTGGCTCGAGGCGACGGGCCGGAGCAGGCGAGACGGCTGGCCGCCAAGACCGCAGACCTGCGCATCTTCGCCGGCGATGGCAGCCAGTTTGAGCGGTCGCTGCTCGAATCGGGCGGCGCGGCGCTGGTGGTGAGCCAGTTCACCCTCCTGGCCGACACGCGCAAGGGCCGGCGTCCCAGCTTCACCCAGGCCGCTCCTCCGGACGAGGCTTCGAGCTTAGTCGACCTGTTCGTCGCGGAGCTGCGAGCGCTCGGCGTGCCGGTGGACACAGGCCGCTTCGGCGAACGGATGCTCGTCGAGCTGGCGAACGATGGGCCGGTGACGATCGTGCTGGATACGGACGACCTCGAACGCCCGCGACGGCAGCAGGCGACCTAAGGCCGGCGGCTACGCCTGGCGCCGCGGCGCGACGATGACGAGCGCGGCCACCCCCAGCGCCACCAGCGTCCAGATCATGTCGGCGCCTGACGAGAGGGCCTGGTAGCCCAGAACCGCCGTCGTCGCAGCCAGCACCGCCACCTCGCGGTGACGCCCCGGCCAGCGCGCCTTCGTCTGCTCGACGAGGCGGCTCAGACGCGCGCCCAGCTCGTCGACGAGGGAGGGCCGGTCGGCCTGGGCGGGCGCGGCCGACGGAATCGAGAGCGGCGCCGGCGCCTCCTGCAGGGCGGCCGTGCCCAGCGTCGGCAGCAGCACCGCGTAGGCCTTGTTGACCGAGTCGAGGCGGCGGCGAGCGCGCCGGTCCTCCTTCGACTCGTCCTGGTACTTGCGCGCCAGGTGCCAGTAGGCCTGGGTGACGAGATCGGCCTCGGCGCCGGGCGTCAGCTGGAGCGCCTTATAGGCCTCGGTCTTGGTCATCGCGCGTGCGGCGGCCATCTCAGAGGATATTCGGCTCGCCAGCGGCGGGAGTGAAGGCGTGGGGCGCCCCCGCGTATCTGGGACGCCCAGTTGAGAGCGCGGTATGATTCAGAAACCCGAATCACGGCCAGTTCATACTTGGAGCCCGCCATGACCTACACCATCACCCTCATCCCCGGCGACGGCACCGGCCCCGAGATCGCGCAGGCCACCCGCCGCGTCCTCGAGGCCACCGGCGTGGCCATCGAGTGGGACGTCCAGGACGCCGGCACCGACGTGATGGCGCGTGAGGGCACGCCGCTCCCCGACCGCGTGCTCGACTCGATCCGGCGCAACAAGGTGGCGATCAAGGGCCCGGTGACGACGCCGGTCGGCACCGGCTTCCGCTCGGTGAACGTGGCGCTGCGCAAGTCGCTTAACCTCTACGCCTGCGTCCGCCCCTGCAAGACCTACCCCGGCGTCCGCAGCCGCTACGAGGGCGTCGACATCGTGATCGTGCGCGAGAACACGGAGGACCTGTACGCCGGCATCGAGTTCGAGCGCGGGTCGGAGTGGGTGCCCAAGCTCTCGGCGCTCACCGAGGCGAGCGGCCAGGGCGCCCTGCGCGACGACGCCGGCGTCTCCCTGAAGGCGATCTCGGAGTTCGGCGCGCGTCGCATCGTCACCTACGCGTTCGAGTACGCCCGTGCGAATGAGCGGAAGTCGGTCGTGGCGGTGCACAAGGCGAACATCATGAAGTACTCGGACGGCCTGTTCCTGGCGGTGGCGCGCGAGCTGGCGAAGGCGTACCCGGACATCGAGTTCTGGGACGTCATCGTCGACAACCTCTGCATGCAGCTCGTTCAGCGGCCGGAGCAGTTCGACGTGCTGGTGCTGCCCAACCTCTACGGCGACATCGTCTCCGACCTGTGCGCCGGGCTGGTGGGCGGCCTGGGCGTCGCGCCCGGAGCGAACATCGGCGACGACGGCGCGCTCTTCGAGCCGACGCACGGCAGCGCGCCGAAGTACGCCGGCCAGAACAAGGTCAACCCGATGGCGATGATGCTCTCCGGCATGCTGATGCTCCGCCACCTGGGCGAGACCGACGCCGGCGACCGCTTAGAGCGCGCGCTGGCCGCCCTCATCCGCGAGGGCGTCTCGGTCACCTACGACATGAAGGCCGACCGCAACGACCCGACCGCCGTCGGCACCTCGCAGGTGGCGGACGCCGTTATCGAGAAGCTGCGCGCCTAGGCGCGCCGGGGCGCGATGCTGCGTGGCTAGGGCTCCCTCACCCCCGGCCCCTCTCCCTCGTGGACGAGGGAGAGGGGTGGCCGTGAGGCCGGGGTGAGGGAGCGTGGTAAGCTGTGCCTGCCATGGAGCCGCAGATCCGCTTCTGCATGAGCGCCGACGGCACGCGCATCGCCTATACGACGTACGGCGAGCCGGGACTGCACCCTGTCCTTTCCGTGCACATATGGCCGATCCCACAGGGTTTTGACAGTCCCGAGGATAGCGCCTGGTACGAAGAGATGGCATCTGGCAGGCAGGCCGTCAGGTTCGACCGGCGCGGCACCGGCGCGTCGCAGCGCGAAATCAACGACGTCAGCCTGGACGCTCAGATTGCAGATCTCGCTGCAGTCGCCGATGCCGCCGGGTTCAAGACATTCGACTCGGTTGGTTTTGCCGATGGAGCTGCTGTCGCCGCTGGTTACGCGGCGCAGTATCCGGGGCGCGTCTCAAGGCTCGTTCTCTCCGATGCATACTCGCGTGGCGAGGAGATAGCACGGCCGGAGCAGACGCACAGCATTGTTACCCTGATCCGCGACAACTGGCCACTTGCCCGCCGGGCACTCGCCGGTCTATTCACGCGGGGCGCGTCGATCGAAGCGCAGCGCTCATTCTCTAGCATGCTTCGTCGTGCGGTCTCCGCCGAGGTGGCGGCGCAGTACATCGAATATCAGAATAGCCTCGATGTCCGACTGGAGCTTGCCGAGGTGCGCACGCCAACACTCGTTGTAGATCGTCCGTGGGCAGAGATGAACTGGAGTGCTGCGGCTGTATCCGTAGCTGCGCTTATCCCGGGAGCACGTCTCATCTCGTTGGATGCCGTAAGCGGCTTGGCGCTCGCTCGCGCACTGCGCAAGTTCTTCGATGAGACGTCTGGGAGCGAGCGAGTGGCTACGCTCCCCCCCGGCACCGCCGTGATCCTCTTCGCCGACATCGCGGACTCCACCGCCCTCACCGAGCGCCTGGGCGACGCGGCGTTCCGCGAGCAGGCGCGGGAGCTGGACACCGCGCTCCGGCGCGCCATCGAGTCGAACGGCGGCACGGCCATCGAGGGCAAGCTGCTGGGCGACGGCGTGCTGGCGACGTTCGGCGCGGCACGCGAGGCGATCGCGTGTGCGGCGGCGATTCACGAAACGGGCAGACACGCAGGTCTGCCCCTACATGTCGGGATCCACGCAGGCGACGTGATCCGCGAGGCGAACAACGTCTACGGCGGCGCGGTGAACATCGCCTCGCGCGTGGCGAGCGAGGCCGCCGCGGGCGAGACGCTCGTTTCCGCTACTGTCCGAGATCTCGCGCGCACGTCGGCCAGCGTGTCGTTCGAGGACCGCGGCGAGCGCGAGCTCAAGGGCGTGTCGGAGCCGGTGCGCCTGTTCGCGGTGCGGAAAGCCTGATGGACGATCCCCAATACCGCTTTTGCACCAGTTCCGACGGCACTCGCATCGCCTACGCGGTGTATGGCAGCGGCCCGCCGCTCCTTTACGCCAATGCTTATGCCATGAGCATGGACTCCCAATTCACGCTCCCTCCGGCGCGTGCCTTCTTCGACGCGCTCGCCGCAAACACGACGCTTGTCGTATTCGACCGGCGCGGCACGGGAGCGTCGACGCGCGATATCGATGATCTGTCGCCCGAAGCAGAGGTGTGTGACATCGCCGCAGTTGTGGATGCGGAGGAGCTTCACGAATTCACACTATTCTCGTTGGTCGCGCTGGCGCCGTGTGCGCGATATGCCATAGAGCATGAGACTAGAGTTCAGCGGCTCATCCTCTGGTACCCGCGCGTTGGCATCGGCAGCGAATGGGACCGGCAGCAGGCGCGCGCATTCCGAGAAGACTGGTCATACGCGCGGCGCAGGTGGGCCGGCGTGGTCTATCCGCAGGGTCCGGTCTCGCTTCAACGCGCCTTCAGTAAAGCAGTGAAGCAGTCCGCCTCCGCCGAGATGATCGCGCGGCGCTTCGAGCAGCCGGAGGTGGACCCCAACTCGCTGCTCCCTGGCGTTACGGTGCCTACGCTCGTGCTGCAGCGTGATGACGCGCCCGGACGCAAGATCGCAATGCGCGCTGCGGGCCTCTTGCCGAACGGACAACTGCGATTCGTCGTCGGCGATGCTATCACACCCTATCCAGGACATGAACCGATCGTGGCAGCAGTCTTCGACTTCATGGGCTTAAGCAAGCCAGCCGCGGTAGATGTAGCGACCCCCTCCGGTACCGCGATCATCCTCTTCGCCGACATCGCCGACTCCACCGCGCTCACCGAGCGCTTGGGCGACGCGGCCTTCCGAGAGAAGGCGCGGGAGCTGGACGCGTCGCTCCGGCGCGCCATCGAATCGAACGGCGGGACGGCGATCGAGGGGAAGCTCCTCGGCGACGGCGTGCTCGCCGTGTTCGGCGCGGCGCGGGAGGCGATCGCCTGCGCGCAGGCCTGCCATGCGGCCGCGGACGGCGTCGGGCTGGCGTTGCACGTTGGTATCCACGCGGGCGACGTGATCCGCGAGGAGGGCAACGTCTACGGCGGCGCCGTGAACATCGCCGCGCGCGTGGCGGGCGAGGCCGCGGCGGGCGAGACGCTCGTCTCGGCGACGGTGCGCGACCTGGCCCGCACGTCGGCCGGCGTCTTGTTCGAGGACCGGGGCGAGCGAGAGCTGAAGGGCGTCGGGGAGCCGGTGCGGCTCTACGAGGTCGGCTGGAAGGAGGGCGCGTAATGCTCAGTCCCTACCGAGTCCTAGACTTAACGGATGATCGCGGCCTCATCTGCGGCCAGATCCTCGCGGATCTCGGTGCTGATGTCATCGCAGTAGAGCCGCCCGGCGGCAACCCGGCGCGCAGGCTCGGGCCATTCGTGAATGATGAGCCGCACCCAGAGCGCTCCCTCTACTGGTGGGCGTACAGCAGAAACAAGCGCAGCGTCACGCTCGATATCGAGTCGGAAGACGGTCAGGAGAAGCTACGCGAGCTCGTGAGACGAGCAGACTTCTTGATCGAGTCTTACGACCCAGGCTACCTCGCCGAGCGCGGGCTGGGATACGACGATCTCGCGGGAATCAATCCGGCTCTCGTGTACGTCTCCATCACTCCCTTTGGCCAGGACGGCCCAAAGGCGCGCTACGCGGCCACGGACCTGATCGTCGAGGCCGCGGGCGGCAACCTCGTCTTGCAGGGCGACGACGACCGGCCGCCTGTGCGGGTGAGCGTGCCCCAGGCCTTCCTGCACGCCGGCGCTGAGGCCGCCGGGGCGGCGCTCATCGCCCATCACGAGCGGCAGCGCTCTGGCCTGGGCCAGCACGTCGATGTCTCGGCACAGCAGGCGGTGAACCAGGCCACGTTCTCGTCCAGCCTCGTCAACCACGTTGGCGCCCAGCTCATCACACGGGTGGCCGGTGGCCTCAAATATGGCCCGTGGCTACTACGTTGGAGGTATCCGGCCAAGGACGGCTACGTGTCGATCCTGTTCCTCTTCGGCTCTGCCATCGGGCCGATGACGCGCAGGCTGATGGAGTACATCCATGAACAAGGCTTCTGCGACGAGGCGACGCGCGACAAGGACTGGATCGCGTACACCGAGCTGCTGCTCACCGGCCGGGAGCCCGTGGAAGAGCTGGCGCGAGTCCAGGACGTCATTGCAGCGTTCACCAAGACGAAGACGAAGACGGAGCTCCTGAGTGCGGCGCTTGAGCGCGGCCTGCTCATGGCGCCGATCACGACCATGGCCGAGGTTGTAAAGAGCGAACAGCTAGCTGAGCGTTCATACTGGCAGCCGCTGGAGCACCCGGAACTTGGCGAGACCTACCGCTACCCGGGGCCATTCGTCAAGCTCAGCAGGACCGGCATCTCCTACAGGCAACGACCGCCAACGCTCGGAGAGCACAACCGCGACGTGCTTGCCGAAAGCAATGGAAACTCCACGCCTGGTCAAACGTCCTCGGTGTCAAGAGGCGAGTCCAGCCGTGGCCAGCCGCCGCTCGCGGATGTCAAGATCCTCGACCTAATGTGGGTCATGGCAGGACCGGCGGCGACGCGCGTACTCGCCGACTACGGCGCGACCATCGTGCGCGTCGAATCCAGCCACCGTATTGACACGGCTCGTACCTTAGCTCCCTTGCACAACGCTGAGGCGGGGCCAGAGAACTCCGGAATGTTCATCAACCTCAACGCTGGAAAACTTGGTGCCACGCTCAATCCGACGAAGGAAGAAGGGCGAGCTGTCATCCTGGATCTCGTCCGCTGGGCGGACGTCGTCACGGAGTCCTTCTCACCCAAAGCGATGCGGGCCTGGAACCTGGACTACGAGTCACTCCGGGCCGTGAAGCCGGACATCATCATGCTCAGCTCCTGCCTCATGGGTCAGAGCGGACCGCTGTCGGAGTTCGCCGGCTACGGCAACCTGTCAGCGGCCATCTCTGGCTTCTATGAGATCTCTGGGTGGCCAGATCGCCCTCCCGCGGGTCCGTACGGCGCCTACACTGACGCCGTTTCGCCGCGCTTTTCTGTGGCTGCCATCCTGGCTGCGCTGGAGTACCGGCGCAGGACCGGCCGTGGCCAGTACATCGACCAGTCGCAGGCAGAGGCGTCGCTCCATTTCCTGGGGCCGGCGCTCCTTGATTACACGGTGAACGGTCGTGTGCAGCAACGGGTAGGCAACCGCGACTCGCGCCTGGCGCCCCACGGCGTCTACCCCGCCGCGGGCGACGATCGCTGGGTCGCCATCTCCGTGGCCGCCGACGAGCAGTGGCGGGCTCTCTGTTCCGTTATGGGGCGCGAAGAGCTCGCAGGAGACTCCCGCTTCGCCACTCCAGGGGCACGTCTGGCCCGCGAGGACGAGCTGGACGAGATGCTGGCCGAATGGACGAAGCCTCAGGACGCGGAGGAGGTGGAAGCGACGCTCCAGAGCAGGGGCGTGCCGGCCAGCGTCGTGCAGAACAGCAAAGAGCTGTACGCCGATCCGCAGCTCCTGCAGCGCGGCCACTTCGTCGAGGTGCCCCACGAGATCCACGGCACGACGACCGTGGAAGGATCGCGGTTCAAGCTCTCACGGACGCCAGCTCGAATAGAGCGCTCAGGCCCGACGTTCGGCCGTGATAATCAGCACGTTTTGGAGACGATCCTCGGCTACAGTCCGGAGCGCATAGCGGAGCTGGCTGCGGCAGGCGTGCTGGAGTAGCCGTCTGACCTCCAGAGGTTTCAAGAACGGAGCGCCATAGTCGTCCTCGATCTGGACCACGGGAGCAGAAGTTCGGACAAGTCGTCCCGACAGGTCCCAACAGCTCCCGTTTAGTCCCGCCTAGCATTCGAAACTGCGAAGGCTCGTCCCATCCGGTGCCGGCCTTTCGCGTCGTGTCCCAGGGAGTTCGGCGGCAAATGGGCGGCAATTGCTAAGACGGCTAGCGCCGACCGCGTGGGCCTCGCGAGTGGGTGGAGCGTATTATGGAAGGCGGATCTCCAGGTCGGTGCTCCGGTCGCCAGGGAGGCGTGCGGTTGGGCCTGCGCCTGGAGGGGCACGGGACTCGTCTTATGCCGGCTCAGCGGAACAGGCCGGGTCCGATGCTCGGTTTGATTCTCGGAAATGGCGATCCTGGTAGTACCCGGTGGGGTCAGCAGATTCAGGCTCCACGACCATCGGATTAAAAGGTACTTACCCGATTAACGTGGTCCGGGCACCCGCCGCAGATACGAATTCCTCGGTCTTGATCGCCGGAACCTGTCTGGTGGTGCGATTGTAAGGCCGTCCAGAGCAACCGGACCGTTCGATTGCCGTCTTGTCAAATATGCGACGTACTTCGCAGTATCAAAGACCGACGACCTCGTTCGCCGACCTAAGACCGGACCCAAAGCTAGGAGCGTGCTGGAATGGCAGCAGTTACTAGGCTGCCGTGGCCAGGCTCACTTGTCAAGGTCGGGGTCCCGCCCACCTTCGACGCCCGCTCGCGGATCGAGCGAAGGCCGAGGTGGCGGGCGAGGCCGCCGCGGGGGAGACGCTCGTCTCGGCCACGGTGCGCGACCTCGCCCGCACGTCGGCCAGCGGACCGAGTCCTCGGCTGAATTCGGCGCCCCCTTTGACGCGCCTGTCGCGCGGCGCTATCCTTTGCTCCACCACGAGGCGAGGCGATGGACGAACACAGCTCGGCGAAGATCGCGCGCCTCCGATGAGCAGAACGACATGCCGCAGCAGGACGTCGAACTCATCCTCATGCGCCAACTGGCCAGCTATCTCACCACGCCAATCTTCCTCTACGGGCCCGACGAACGGCTGCTCTTTTTCAACGAGGCCGCGGAGAAGCTGCTGGGGCTGCCGTTCGACGAGGCGGATGACATGCCGCCCGACCAGCTGGCCATCCTCTTCCGCACAAAGACCGAGGCAGGGAAGCGGATGCCGGCGAAGGACCTGCCCATCGTCATCGCCCTGCGCGAACGACAGCCCGCCCACAACGCGGTGAGGATCCGCGGCATCGACGGCGTCTGGCGGACGATCGAGGCGACGTGCCTGCCGCTGATGGGTCAGGGCGGGCGATCCTTGGGCGCCGTTGCCTTCTTCTGGGAGAAGGGCCAGACAGCATGAAATTAACGTTCTGGGGCACGCGCGGGTCGCTGCCAAGCCCGGGCCCAGAGAACGCCCGCTACGGCGGCAACACCGCCTGCGTCGAGGTGCGCGGCGCGGACGGCGCGATGCTGGTCCTGGACGCGGGCACGGGCATCAGGCGCCTGAGCGCCTCGCTCCCGGACGGCCTCACCCGCGTCGACTTGCTCCTCACGCACCTGCACATGGACCACATCCAGGGCCTGGGCTTCTTCGCGCCGCTCTACCAACCGGGGCTGGAGGTGCACATCTGGGGGCCGCCCTCCGCCACGCATGACCTGGGCACGCGGCTCACGCGCTACTACCTCTCCCGGCCGCTCTTCCCGGTGCGACTGCGCGACTTGCCCTGCCAGCTCACCCTGCACGACGTGCCGTCGGACGAGTTCGAGATCGCCGGCTTCCGCATCACCGCCGCGCTTGTCTGCCACCCGGGCCCGACCGTCGGCTATCGCATCTCCGAAAACGGCGCGACGGTCACCTACCTGCCCGACCAGGAGCTGGCGCTGGGCGCCCGCGAGTTCTGCCCCGACGCCGAGTGGACCTCCGGCTACGCCCTGGCGGAGGGCGCCGACTTGCTGATCCACGACGCCCAATACACCGACGAAGAGTACCCTGAGCGCATCGGCTGGGGGCACAGCACCTTCAACCACACCCTCGCCTTTGCCGCTGCCACCGACGTCAAACGGCTTGTCACCTTCCACCACGACCCGGCGCACAGCGACCAGATGCTCGACCGCTTCGTCGAGCAGGCGCGGCGGAGCTCGGCCTTACCGTTCCTCCTCGTCGGCGGCGAGGAAGGGGCGACGTTTCAGATCCACGGCTAGCTCACGCGCCGACGCCCAGCGCGCGCAGCTCTTCGCGCGCCACCTTGCGGTCGTCCCACGGCAGGTACTCGCTGCCGAAGATGAGGTACGGCTCGTGGCCTTTGCCGGCGATGAGCACCAGATCGCCCGCCCGCGCCAGACGGAACGCCTGGCGCATCGCCTCACGCCGGTCGGGGATGCGGGCGAAATCGCGGCCTTCCTCCCGCCCGGCGTCGCGCATCGCCTGCGCGATCGCCTCGATGATGATCTGCGGGTCTTCGGTGCGGGGGTTGTCGTTGCAGACGACGGCGTAGTCGGCCAGCTCCGCCGCCGCCGCGCCCATCCCTGTGCGCCGCGCCGGGTCGCGGTCGCCGCCGCAACCGAACACCACGATCAGCCGGCCCGACGCCGCCTCCCGCAACGCCTGCAGGACGGAGCGCAGCGACTTCGCCTCGTGCGCGAAGTCGACGACGACGCCGAACGGCTGGCCAACGTCGATGCGCTCCAGCCGTCCGGGCACCCCGCCGAACGAGGCCAGCGCCTCGACCACCGTCGCCAGCGGAACCTCCTGGCTGAGGGCGACGGTCGCGGCGGCCAGAGCGTTGTAGACGCTGAACAGCCCGAGCAGCGGCAGGTCGACGCGCGCCGCGCCCGCCGGCGTCAGCAGCCGGAAGCGCGAGCCGTTCGCGGACAGCTCGACCTCCGTCGCCCGCACGTCGGCGTCCGGCGACGCGACGCCGTAGGTCAGCGCACGCGCCTTCCGGGTTCGCGAGCGCACCGCCTCGCTGGCCGGGTCATCGGCGTTGAGCACCGCCGTTTTCGCCACGCGCTTGTCCGCCGCAGCATCGAGCATCTCGAAGAGCCGGCCCTTCGCCTCGCGGTACTCCTCGATCGTCCGGTGGAAATCGAGGTGATCGGGGTGGAGGTTGGTGAACACCGCGACGTCCGGCTCCAGATGGTCGACTCGGTGCAGGACGAGCGCGTGCGATGTCGCCTCGACCACGGCGTACTGGGCGCCGGCGTCGCGCATCTCCGCGAGCAGCGACTGCACCTCGAGCGACTCGGGCGTCGTCACCTGCGAGCTGTTCATCGTGTACTCGCGGCCGATCTTGAACTCGACGCTGGAGAGGAGCCCGGCGGCATGACCGCCCGCCTCCAGGAGCGCCGTCACCAGATAGGCCGTGGTGGATTTGCCCTTCGTGCCGGTGACCGCAACGACGCGCAGGGCCCGCGCCGGGTAGCCGGCGAACGCCGCCGACACGTCGGCCAGCGCCCGGCGCGTGTCCTCAACCGAGACGACCGCCCCGGACCACGCCGCCACCACCGGCGCCCAGTGCCCCCGCTCGCTCTCCTGGACGAACATCGCCGCCGCGCCGCGTTCGATCGCCTGGGGGATGAACGCATGGCCGTTCGTCTGAAAGCCCGGCACCGCCACGAACAGCGCGCCCGGCTCAAGGCGTCGCGAATCGTACGCGATCGACTCGACCGCCGTGTCGCCGGCGCCCTGAACGAGGCGGGCGCTCACCACGTCCTGCGACAAATCTGCTAGCTTCGCGACTTTCGCCATGCCGTCGGCACGATTGTACCGCCATCCAAGCGATAGGCGAAAACGGGAGGAACGCGAAGTCTACGGCAGGTAGTTGAGGGGGTTTCGCGGCACGCCGCCGATGCGCACCTCGAAGTGGAGATGGGTGCCCTGGGCGTTGCCCGTCGAGCCGATGATGCCCACGGTCTGCCCCTGCGAGACGCTCTGGCCCAGACTGACGCTGATCCGCGCGAGGTGGGCGTAGCGGGTGACCAGGCCATCGGACGCGCGCACGTCGACGTACAGCCCGTAGCCGCAGCACGAATCGCCCCCCGCGAAGACGACGGTGCCCGAATGCGCCGCGACCACCCCCGCTCCCTCGCGGCCGTAGCCATCGATGTCGATGCCGGCGTGATTGCGGCCGTCGCCGAAGTAACTGCTGATGTTGCCGGAGAACGGCCAGATCAGCCCGGAGCTCGACTCGCTCGGCGGCGGGTCATCCTCCTCAGCGGGCGCCGGCGGCGGCGGCGCGGGCGCGGCGACCGCCAGCGCGGGGGCCTCGGGGGGCTCCGGGGTCACCTCCGGCGCGCGAGAGGCGGGCGGGATGCCTTCCGGCACGAAGACGAGCTGCCCTTCCTTGACCTGATCGGCCGAGCTGATGCGGTTCACCTGCGACCCCAGGATCGACTCCAAGGTGACACCATAGGCGTCAGCGATGCCGCTCAGCGTCTCACCCAACGCTACGTAGTGCAGGATGCCGTTGCCCGCCGGCACGAAGAGGGTGTAGCCGACTTCCAGGAAGTCGCTGTCGCGCAGCTCAGGGTTGTTCCAGAGCAGGTACTGGAGGGTAATGCCGAATTTCGCCGCCACGCCGCTCGCCGTGTCGCCGGATACGACCTGATAGCGGATATACGGCTCGACGAAGGTCGGCGCCGGCGCCGCGACAGCGGCTTCCGGCGTGACCTGCTGCTGCGCCAGCGGCGTCTGCGCCAGAGCGCGCAGTGCGCGCTCCATGTCGGCGCGGCCGACGGTGTCCGGGAGCGCGCCGGAGGTGAGCACCGCCTCCTGGCTTGCCGGGCCACCCAGGCTCGGCAGCGAGAGGCCGCTGATGGAGACATTTTCACTCAACTGGAAAGGGAACGTCTTCGAGACGAAGACGGAGGAGAAAACGCCGAACGCGATGATCGCCAGGATGATCGCATGGAGCAGAGGACGGCGACGATCACGCGCCAACGCCAGCGCCTGCGCCTGACGGACGACTCGCTGGTGCGGCGCCGCGAAGGCGCTGCGACCAGCGAGATCGAAGGCGGGGTGCCTGGTCAGCTCTCGAATAACGGATCCTCTCCGCGCTTACCGGCTCCGTCCGGGTCTTCCCAATCCTTGAAAGTATACCCCACGCTGTCAAGGGGCTGAACTTTTCGCGTGCCGTTTGCTAGAGCGCCTGTTCTAACTGGCGTATCGTTTCACTACACCACGACCACGACACTAGTATCGGCTCCTTCCCTCAGCTTGCTCACTAGAACAAACGTCCCGTCTGAATGACGGGACGCGTCTTGATTGACGAACAGGGGAACCGCGATTACATTTCGTTCTTTAGCGTTTGGAGAAACTCTTCGTTTGTGCTGGTGCGGACGAGACGCTCCAGCAGGCGTTCCGTCGATTCGGTCGGATTCGGCGAATTGGAGGCGATCATCGCCGTCATGCGTCGCACCAGCCACACCTGTCGTAGTGTCTCTTCGTCCAGCAGCAGCTCCTCGCGGCGGGTGCTGCTGCGCTGGATGTCGATGGACGGGAAGACACGCCGGTCCGACAGGCGGCGGTCCAAGTGGATCTCCATGTTGCCGGTGCCCTTGAACTCCTCATAGATCACCTCGTCCATGCGGCTGTTCGTGTCGACAAGACAGGTCGCGACGACCGTGAGGCTACCGGCTTCTTCGGTGTTGCGGGCCGCGCCGAAGAAGCGCTTCGGCGGGTAGAGCGCGACAGGGTCCAGACCACCGGAGAGCGTGCGGCCGCTGGGCGGGATCGCGAAGTTATACGCGCGGGTCAGGCGAGTGATGCTGTCCAGGAGGATGACAACGTGCCGGCCGCCTTCGACCAGCCGTTTCGCCCGGTCAAGCGCCATCTCGGCGACGCGCGTGTGGTCCTCCACCGGCTCGTCGAACGTCGACGCGATCACCTCGCCCGCCACGGTGCGTTTCATGTCGGTCACTTCCTCCGGCCGCTCGCCGATGAGGCAGACCATGAGGTGGATGTCGTCGTAGTTCGCCATGATGCCGTGGGCGATCGCCTTGAGCAGGAACGTCTTGCCCGCCTTGGGCGGCGAGACGACGAGCCCGCGCTGGCCGCGCCCGATGGGCGCGATCAGGTTGATCACGCGCTGCGAGAGCTCGTCCGGACCGGCGCGGCCGGACTCCAGGTTGATCATCTTGTCGGGGAAGATTGCGGTGAGGTTCTCGAAGTTCGGGCGCTGGCGCGCGATGTCCGGATCGACTCCGTTGACCGCTTCGACTCTGAGCAGGCCGTAGTACTTCTCGCTGTCCTTCGGCGCCCGGACCTGCCCGGTGACACGATCGCCGGTGCGGAGGGCGAAGCGGCGCACCTGCGACTGCGAAACGTAGACATCGTTGACGGTGGGGAGCATCGTCTCGCCGCGCAGAAAGCCGTAGCCGTCGTCGACGATCTCCAGGATCCCTTCCGCGAAGATGTTGCCTTCGGCCTCCGTCTGCGCCTTGAGCACCTCCACAATGAGCTGCTGCTTCTTCAGTGCGCTAGTGCCGGTCACGCCCAGGCCTTTGGCCAGGTCCAGCAGGTCTTCGCGGGTCTTCGTCTCGAGTTCAGCAATGTTCACGTGCTACTGCTCCTGGTGCTACAGCCCCACTGCGCGCGATGTGGTACCAGATCTCTCGGTGTCGAACGTCTTGGCTCAGCAGGGAAATACTCGTTTGGGGCGCCGGGAGATGAGGGCGCCGCTGCCTAGGATGAATGAACTTCTCACTTACTCCAATACCGCATTTGTCACACCATTGTCAAGACGGCGCCTGCTCACGGGCGGGCTCGTTCTCATAGCGCCGCGCGTCCGCGGCGAACCGCTCGATCCCCGCGTCCGTCAGCGGGTGCTTGAGCATCAACGTCAGCACGGCGTACGGGATCGTGGCGATAGGGGCCCCGGCGCGTGCGGCAGCGATGACGTGCCGCGGGTGGCGAAGGCTGGCCGCCAGCACCTGCGCCGGCAAGTGGTAGCGGTCGAAAATCTCCACCGACTCGCGCACCACCTCCATCCCGTCCTGGCCCGCATCATCGATGCGGCCGACGAACGGGCTGACGTACGCCGCGCCGGCGGTGGCCGCGAGCAGCGCCTGGTTCGCCGAGAAGATGAGCGTCATGTTGATCGGGATGCCCTCGGCGGAGAGGATCGACGTCGCCTCCAGACCTACCTCATCGATCGGGATCTTAACGACGACGTTCGTGTGCCAGCGGGCAACGTCGCGCGCCTCCGCGAGCAGCGCGTCCAGCTCGCGCGAGACGCACTCCGCGGAGACCGGACCCTTTGCCGCCTCGCAGATCTCGACCACCCGCTCGCGGTAGCTGATGCCGCTCTCCTTGGCCATCAGCGTCGGGTTGGTGGTGACGCCGGCCAGGATGCCCATGCGGGCGGCGTGGCGGATCTCGTCGATATTCGCCGTGTCTAAGAAAAGGCGCATCTTCCTTCCTTCACGAACGAGCGCGATTGGCCTGAGTGGGCGCGGCCATTGTAGCGCGGTTTCAGCGCTCCCGAAAGCTAACGCGCTCGCCCGAGCGCGGCCATCATGAACCCGCCGCGGCCACCCTGCCGACGTCCAGTTCGGCGGGGAGGGCGTCGCTCTCTGCCCGTGGCCCTTCCGCGCCGTATCCGATCGCGGCGCCGATGAAGTCGCGGAAAAGCGGGTGGGGTCGCAAGGGCCGGGAACGGAACTCCGGATGGAATTGCGAGCCGACCATGAACCGGTGGTTACGCATCTCGCACACTTCGACCAGCCGGCCGTCCGGCGACAGACCGCTCGGGATAAGGCCGACCTCGGCCAGCAGATCGAGATAGCGGTTGTTGACCTCGTAGCGATGGCGGTGGCGCTCCTCGATTTCGTCAACGCCGTACGCGGCGTGGGCCCGGGTGCCCGGCAGCAGGCGGCAGGGGTAGGCGCCCAGGCGCATCGTGCCGCCCAGATCCTCCACTCCTTCCTGTTCCGACAGGAGGCTGATCACCGGATGGGGCGTATCGGCGGCGAACTCGGTCGAGTTCGCCTCGTCGTCGCCCAGGACGGAGCGCGCGGCCTCCACCACCATCACCTGCAGGCCCAGGCAGAGGCCCAGGTACGGGACGCCGCGCTGGCGGGCGACCCGCGCCGCCTCGATCTTGCCCTCGATGCCGCGCTCGCCGAAGCCGCCGGGCACCACGATGCCTTCGACACCGTCCAGGGGGCTGAGGTCGCCGCCCTCCAGCAGCTCCGACTGCACCCATCGGATGTGGACGGCCACGTCGTGATGGATGCCGGCGTGGGCCAGCGCCTCTTTCACCGAGAGGTAGGCATCGTGTAGGGCCACGTACTTGCCGACGACGGCGACCGTCACCTCGCCCACCGGGTGCTGGAGCCGCTCGACCAGCTCACGCCAATCGGCCAGGTCGCGTTTGGCGGGCGGGATGCGCATCAGATGGAGGATGTAGTCGCCCAGACCCTCATCCTCCAGCACGAGCGGCACTTCGTAGATGCTGTTCATGGTGAGCATCGGCACCACGCCGCGGCGCTCCACGTCGCAGAAGAGGGCGATCTTCGCCTTCAACTCCTCGGCGACCGCGTGGTCGCTGCGACAGACGATGATGTCCGGCTGGATGCCCATGCTCCGAAGCTCGCGCACGCTGTGCTGAGTCGGCTTGGTCTTCAGCTCGCCCGTGGCGCTGACGTACGGGAGGAGGGTGACGTGGATCGAGAGCGTGTCGTCGCGCCCCTCCTCTTTGCGCATCTGACGGAGCGCCTCCAGAAACGGCTGCCCTTCGATGTCGCCGACCGTGCCACCCACCTCGACGATGACCACGTCGGCGCCGCTCTCGCGGCCGACCGACCGGATGCGCTCCTTGATCTCGTTCGTCACGTGCGGGATCGGCTGGATCGTCCCCCCCAGAAAGTCGCCCCGGCGCTCCTTCTGCAGCACCGCCTGATAGATCTGGCCGGTGGTAAGCGAGCTGCTGCGGGTGAGGTTGGCGTCCAGGAAACGCTCGTAGTGGCCCAGGTCCAGGTCGGTCTCCGTACCGTCGTCGGTGACGAAGACCTCGCCGTGCTGGTAGGGCGACATCGTCCCGGGGTCGACGTTCAGGTAGGGGTCGAGCTTTTGGATGGCGACGGAGAGGCTGCGGGATTTGAGGAGGCGACCGATGGCCGCCGTCGTAATGCCCTTGCCGACGGAGCTGACCACTCCGCCTGTAACGAAGATATACTTCGGCATTCTCAAGTAAGGGGCTGGCGGCGCCGTGGAGCGCTGCCCACTAAGCAGCCTATCGCAGAGCGGCGTTGGTGTCAAGCTGGTTGAGCAGGTCTACCGAATCGCGGCGGCGGCGAACGAGGCCCCCACATTTAACACTCATTTCACAGCATCGCCATAGGCGCGAAACACCTGCCTGCCATACTGAGGGTGACCTCCTACCGAGGGTTTAGTCGCAACAGCCACCAGTCAACCCTCCAGCGACGCCCCCGGCTGACCCGGCGGCCCTTCCCAAGGGCCGCCTCGTCTTATCTCCGCAGAAGCCGCCGGCTCCCTCGTGCTACGATCCGGGCGTGCGCGGCCCCGCATCCGCCGTCCTCGCCGGCCTCGGTACGCTCTGGGCGCTGCCGGCCACGCTCGCCAGCCTGCTGCTCGCCGCGCTCTGCCTCGGTCGAAGCCGCTGGCGGCGCGGCGTCCTGTGGTTCGAGGCGGACCGAGGCGCCGGCGCGCTCATCGGCCGCGGCCGAGGCGGGCCCGCCGCGACGACGTTCGGCAACGTCGTGCTCCTCTGGCGCCCGCAACGCTTGAACGACGGGCGGGAGGCGCACGAGCTGGTCCGGGTGCTGGGCTTCTTCTTCTTCCCGCTCTACCTGGCGCTGCTGCCGATCTTCGGCTGGCGCGACCGCCACCCGCTGGAGCGCCCAGCGTACCATCGCGAACGCGAGGTGGAGTGCGACGGCTAGCCGCCCACCATGTTGATCAAGAACTCGACGCGGTCGCCGTCAGCCAGCGGCGTCTGGCGCGTCGCCTGTTCGTCGTTCACCAGCACGACGATCGCCTCCGCCTCCTCGCCGAAGAAGCCTTCCCGATGGATGATGTCGACCGGGAGCAGGCCGTCCGCGTAAGGCAACTCATACTCCTCCCGGCCGGAGAGCGACCGCTCGGCCAGCAGGTTGTACAGCTTCACGCGGATCATGGCCTCACCCTGGAACCAGAGAACCTTGGAACCGTGGGATGAAAATCACGGCTCCAAGGTCCTGAAGATTCGAACGAATGACGGCTACGAAGCGCCGATAGCCTCCGCAACGTCCTGCAGACCCAGCGCCTCCAGCTTGGCGCGGCTGGGCTTCGCCGTCTCCGCGTCCCAGTCGCACGCCTGGAGGAAGTCCTTCTCCAGCGCCTCCGTGTCCAGCGTGACGCCCTGGTGCGGACCGGCCTCCAGCGCTGGCTGGCCGATCATCCGCCCGGGGATGCGCCGTTTGGTCACGATGTCGCCCTCGCGGACGCTGAAGGCCATGCGCAGGTTGGCGATGCGCTCGCCCGCCTCGATGACTTCCTCGGGCGTCGTGTCCCAGCCGGTGGTCAGGTTGATCCACTCTGGGATACGGTCGTTGGGGGCGGCCATCATGATGAACTGGCACATGCCCGCCGAGTTCACCACGTGCATGTACTCCGAAGCGCCCTTGTGGTGCGCGCCGCGGCCTGTGTGCACCGCCCGGTCGCGCTCGCCGGCGGGCACGGCCCAACCGGCCCGCGCAGCACCCTCGTACTGGGTGTGACGACCGGGCGTCGGGTCCAGCTTGTAAGTCGTGAAGTACTCGGGCTGAAGCTTGGGGTCGTGCATCGGCAGCTCTTCGCCGCCGATTTCCATGGCGAACGGCTCGGCCGCCGGCCCCAGCTTCTCGGCCGCCGGGCGGATGCCGTCGGCGAACAGGTCGCCGATGCCCTCACGCTTGCCGACCAGGTGGAGGAACTCGATGACCGCGTCGGCGTTGCCCCACTTGAGCTCGATGCCGCCCGTGTCCTCCTTCGTGATCAGGCCGTTCTCGTAGCACTCCATGGCGAAGGCGATCGTGGCGCCCGCCGAGATGACGTCGAGGCCGTACTGGTTGCAGAGGTGGTTGCAGTACTGGAGGAAGTCGATATCGGCCGTCAGCGTCATGGTGCCGAAGCCGGCAGCGGCCTCATACTCGGCGCGGTGGGTGTGGTGGGGGTAGGGATACTTCGGGTTGGTCGATTCGTGGCTCTCCGCTCCGCAGGCCAGCGGGCAGTGCCAGCAGGCGTAGTTCTTGTCCATCTTGGCGTTGAAGTTGTCGCCGGCCAGGGCACCCGCCTGCTGAAAGTCGGTGATGCCAGCGCCGCCCCAGTTCTTCACCGGCGAGTCGCCGGACATGGCCGAGCCGGCGGTGATGCCGGTGGTGCCGTATTTGCGGAAGAACGTGGCGAGCGGCTTCGAGAACTCATCGAGCGAGCTGCGCACCATCATCCGCACGTCCTTGCTGTCGCCGGCGAGGATGTTGCGCGAAGCGAGGCAGACGATCGCCTTCACCCGCTTCGAGCCCATCACGGCGCCCAGGCCGCTGCGCGCCGCCAGGCGTCCTCGCTCGTTGCAAATGCCCGCCATGTACGACAGCTTCTCGCCCGACGGCCCGATGCAGGCGACGCTGGCCTTCTTGCCGTGGCGCGCCTTGAGCGCCAGCTCCACGTCGATGGCGAGCATCCCCCAGAGGTCGCTGGCGTCTTTGATCTCCACCTGGTCGTCCTGGATCAGGAGGTAGACCGGCTTTTCGGCCTGGCCGTAGAGGAGAACGCCGTCCCAGCCGGCGTGCTTCAGGAACGGCCCGAAGTCGCCGCCGCAGTTAGCGTCGCCCCAGCCGCCGTTCTTGGGCGACTTGGCGACCGCCTGATAACGGATGCCGAAGAGGGGCGTGCCGGTGAGCAGGCCGGGGAAGAAGCCGAGGATGTTGTCCGGCCCCAGCGGATCGGCGCCCTGCGGGATGCGGTCGAAGAGCAGGCGCGAGCCCAGCCCATAGCCGCCCAGGTACTTGCGATAGGTCTCCTCCGGGATTTCCTCGGCCTCGGCGGTGCCTTGGCTGAGGCGGACGTTGAGGATCTTGCCGTTCAGGGCGTCGTTCAGCATCGGTTGCTCCTTCTCTGTGCTCTCGCCGCTCGCGCGCAGGTGCGCTGCGAGTCCTACGGCGAGTCATTATACGCTATGTCCAGGAGAAAATGCGATAGCCGGGCGAGGCTAACTTCCAGCCTCCGTGTAAAACGAGAAGCCGAGGAGGCCGGGGCCGGTGTGGACGCCCATCACCTGCGTGAACTCCTGGACGTAGAGCTCCGTCGGCCGCAGGGTCTGGCGCACTCGCTCCGCCAGGTCCGCCGCCTCGCTCGGGACGTTGGTGTGCTGGACACAAACGTGGAGGGCGCCGCCCCCAGACCGCCGCTCCAACAACTGCAGCAGCCGGTCGACCGCCTTCGCCTTGCTCCGCACAATGCCAACAGGCCGGTACTTGCCTCCCACGAACTCGACCAAAGGCTTCACTTGGAGCGGCGACGAGGCCCAGACGATGAGTCTCGGCACCCGCCCGCTGCGCGCCAGGTAGCTCAGCGTGTCAAGGCAGACGAGGAGCTGCACCCGGGGCATCAGCTCCCGCGCGCGGTCGAGCACCTGTTCGATGCCGGCGCCTTGGCGGGCGGCCCGCGCCGCCTCGATGGCCACGAAGCCCTGAGCCATTGCCGCCGCCCCGGAGTCAAGCACGCGGACGTCCAGACCCGGGCGCCGCTCCCGGGCCAGCTCCGCTCCCTGCACGGCGGCGTCGTGCATGGCGCTGAACTGGCGAGAGACCGTGAGGCAGAGCACCGTCCTCGCGCTCTCGGCCGCGCGCAACATAGTGTCTGCGTAGACGCCGGGCGGCGGCGCGGCGGTAGCGGGCGGGCGCCTGGTCGTTCGCAGCTTCGCGTAGAAGGCGCTGGCATCCGGCGAGAGGCGGTCTTGGTACACCTCGTCATCGAAGGCGAGCTGAAGCGGGATCACCTGCATCGCCAGCTCCGAGGCCAGCTCGGGCGGGACACAGGCGGTGCTATCGGTGACGATGCCCACCCGGGCCATGGCCCGCGGACCTCCTCATCAGAACGCTTCGTCGCGGTGCGAAAAGCGGTTGCGCCAATAACCAGTCGCGTGCTAGACTATCATCGAGCCGAACGAGGATACCATGGGCGGCCTCGGCGGCAAAGCTAGATGCTGACGCGACAAGAAAAGACCACCATCATCCAGAAGCACGCCACGCACGAGGGAGACACCGGCTCTCCTGAGGTGCAGATCGCTGTCCTCACCCAGCGCATCACCGACCTGACCGGCCACCTCCGCCAGCACAAGCACGACTACCACTCGCAACGAGGGCTACTGAAGCTGGTCGGGCGCCGCCGCCGCCACCTACGGTACCTCAGCAGAGAGGACATGCAGCGCTACCGCGCCGTCCTCAGCGAACTGGGCCTCCGCAAGTAAGCCAACGCGGAGACTCCCCTCATTTGCAGGGAGGATAGGGAGCAGACAGGCACACCACCGGGCGCCGGACGCGCGCCCCAGCCACGTCGGCACAGCGGCCCAACTGAGGGCCCCACGCAGGCGAGCGAACGCACTGAGAGCACCACGAGCCCCTCTCGTTGAGGGCCGTGAGGCCGTATCCTAACACAATGGAGGACAAACACAGACCATGACCGAACGAATAGAACGCATGATCGGCGACAAGCCGCTCATCCTGGAAACGGGCGAGCTGGCGGGCCTTGCCAGCGGCGCCGTCACCGTCACCTACGGCGACACGGTGCTGCTGGCCACGGCGTGTGTCAGCGCCAAGCCTCGCGAGGGGATCGATTGGTTCCCTCTGACCGTCGACTTCGAAGAGCGCCACTATGCGATCGGGAAGATCCCCGGCAGCTTCTTCCGGCGCGAGGGGCGTCCCAGCACGAACGCGATTCTGGCCTGCCGCCTGACCGACCGGCCGATCCGCCCTCTCTTCCCCAAGGGCTTCCGCCGCGATGTTCAGGTCGTCATTACGGTGCTCTCCGCCGACCTAGAGAACGACGCGGACATCCTCGGCACCATCGGCGCCTCCGCCGCGCTCGCCATCTCGGAGATCCCATTCGCGGGCCCGGTCTCGTCGACCCGCGTCGGCTACATCGACGGCGAATTCGTGGTCAACCCCACGTACGCCCAGCTCGACGAGAGCGCGCTCGACCTCGTCGTCGCCGGCACTCGCGAGGCGATCATGATGGTCGAGGCGGGCGCCAAGCAGGTGCCTGAGGACATCGTCCTAAAGGCGATGGAGTTCGCCCAGGGGATCAACCAGCAGGTCCTGGATATGCAGGATGAGCTGATCGCCAAGCTGGGCAAGCCAAAGATCGAGTTCGAGTCGCCAAGTCTGGCGCCGGGCCTGGAAGAGCAGGTCAAGGCCGCCCTGGAAGGACGCCTGGACGAAATCCTGGACGCGGTGAAGGACGAGCGCCAGGGCGGTTTGGAGCCCCGTCGCCAGGAGCTGCTGGAGCGCTTCGGCGAGGAGCACGGCGCCGACGACATCGGCCTCGCGCTCGACGGCGTGGTGAAACAGACCGTACGAGCCGCCATCCTCGACCGTGGCGTCCGGCCCGACGGCCGCGGCCCGACCGACATCCGCGAAATCTCCTGCGCCGTTGGCGTGCTGCCGCGTACCCACGGCACCGGCCTCTTCACCCGAGGCCAGACGCAGGTGCTGGCCATCGCCACGCTTGGTTCCATGGGCGACCAGCAGAAGCTCGATACGCTCGCGCCGGAGGAGCGGAAGCGCTTCCTCCATCACTACAACTTCCCGCCCTTCTCCGTCGGCGAGGCGCGCCCCATGCGCGGCCCAGGTCGGCGCGAGGTGGGCCACGGCGCCTTGGCGGAACGCGCCATCGAGGCGGTCATCCCCAGCGAAGAGGAGTTCCCCTACACCATCCGTGTCGTCTCCGAGGTGCTCTCCAGCAACGGCAGCACCTCTATGGCCAGCGTCTGCGGCAGCACCCTTGCGCTGATGGACGCGGGCGTGCCGATCAAGGCGCCGCTGGCCGGCATCGCCATGGGGCTGGTGAAGGGCGAAGGCGACGCCTACACCGTCCTCACCGACATCGCCGGCCTGGAAGACTCTCTGGGCGACATGGACTTCAAGGTGGCCGGCACCACCGAGGGCATCACCGCCCTCCAGATGGACATCAAGGTCAAGGGCATCACCCTGGCGATCCTGGAGCAGGCGTTGGCCCAGGCCCGCGACGCCCGCCTCTTCATCCTGGACAAGATTCGCGAGACGATCCCCGAGCCGCGCGAGGAGCTGTCGCGCTGGGCCCCGCGCATGTACCGCATCCAGATCCCGGTCGAAAAGATCGGCACGGTCATCGGCCCGGGCGGCCGCGTCATCCGCTCGATCATCGAGGAGACGAAATGTTCCGTCGACGTCGAGGACGACGGCACGGTGTTCATCGGCAGCGCGAGCGAGGAGCAGGCTCGCCGCGCGATCGACATCATCGAAGGGCTGACCAAGGACCTGGAAATCGGCGAAATCTACACCGGCCGGGTCACCCGCATCGTCGATTTCGGCTGCTTCGTCGAGCTGCCCAACGGCAAGGACGGCCTGGTGCGCATCGGCGAGCTGGCCGACTACCATGTGCCCTCGGTCGAAGATGTCGTCGCCATCGGTGACGAGATCATGGTGAAGATCATCGAGATCGACAACATGGGCCGGATCAACCTCTCGCGGCGAGCGGTGCTCACCGGCGAGGACGGGGCCAGCACGGAGGCCGCGCCGGTCGGCGCCTCGTCCGGCCCGCAGGGCGGAGAACGCCCCGCGCCCCGTCCCGACCGTCCGCGCTTCGGGGGCGGCGATCGCTTCAGCGGTCCGCGTCGCCCTGACGGCCGCGGACCCGGCGGCCCGCCGCGACGCGGTGGCCCCGGCGGCGGCGGTGGTGGCCCGCGACGCAGTGGCCCGGGCGGCGGCGGCGGGGGTAGCGGCGGCGGTTTCCGCGGCGGTGGTGGTGGCGGAGGAGGCTATCGCGGCGGAGGCGGGGGCGGCGGCTATCGCGGCGGAGGAGGCCCGAGGCCACCCTCGACGAGGCCCGGCCCCACCATGGGCCCCGGCCCCATCAAACATTAAGCAGCGCGTCGAAATAGGTTGGACTCGCCCCCGCGCGAAACGCCGGGGGCGTCTTCATCTCCGCCGGCTCAGCGTGTACGCTGGACGGGCTATGGCCATCCGCGTCGTCGTCAGCGGCACCGGCAACATGGGGCGCGAGGTGCTCGCCGCCGTGGCGGCCGAGCCCGGCCTGGCGCCCGCCGGCGTCCTCGAGAAGTTCTCGGCAGAGGGTGAGCTGTCGCTGCCGGACGGGTCGGGCGCCGTCCCGATCAGCGCCGATCCGTCGTCGCTCCTCGACCGCGCGCAGGCGGACGTGGTGATCGACTTCACGAACGCCGCCTGGACCCCCCTCGTCGCGGACGCAGCGCTCGAACGAAGCGTCCGCCTGGTCATCGGCACGACGGGCCTGCCAGAAGCCTGGCTGGACGACCTGGAGCGCCGCTGCCGGGAGCGAGGCGTCGGCGCCGTCGTGGCGGCGAACTTCGCCATCGGCGCCGTGCTCATGATCCACATGGCGAAGGTGGCCGCGCGCTTCTTCGACGCCGCCGAGGTCATCGAGCTGCACCACGACCGCAAGGTGGACGCCCCTTCCGGCACCGCCCTCACCACCGTGCGCGAGATGCTGGCCGCCCGCGGGCGCCCCTTCGACCGCAACGTGCCGGAGCAGGAGACGCTCGCCTCCACCCGCGCCGCCGCCCTTGACGGCATCACGATCCACAGCGTGCGCCTGCCGGGGCTGGTGGCCCACCAGGAGGTGCTCTTCGGCGGGCGCGGTCAGACGCTCAGCATCCGCCACGACACCACCGGCCGCGACTCGTTCATCCCCGGCGTCCTGCTGGCCACTCGAGAGGTGATGTCGCGCCGGGAGCTCGTGCGCGGCCTGGCGTCGCTGGTGGGGCTGGAGTAAAGAGGAGAGGTGCAGGGGGCGAGCCCCTTGCCGGGGGGTGGGGGGTGTCCCCCAGGTTCAAACTACCTACCGGATAATCCCGTCGCCGTTGAAGATGCGGAGCACGTCGAAGTAGGTGATGACGACGGCCAGGGCGAGCATCGCCACGAGCCCGACGAAGTGCACCATCGCCTCCTTCTGCGGGGCGATGCGCTTGCCGCGCCGGGCGTATTCAAGGAGTACGAAGACGACGCGCCCGCCATCCAGCATCGGCAGCGGCAGGATGTTCAGCACAGCCAGGTTCATGCTGATCAGCGCCGCGAAGTCCATGAGCGACTTCCAGCCCGCCTCTTCCACCACCTCACCGGTGAGCTGGGCGATGCCGACCGGGCCGGTCACCTGCGCGCCGCCGCCACCGCCGACGCCGCCCTGGAAGCGCGAGACGATCTCGTTTCGGGCGAGGATGACCGACTCCCACGCCCGGCGAGCGCCTTCCGGGAACGCCTCCCACGGCGGCGACCACTGCGTCTCGCTGAAGGAGACCTTGCGCACCGTCGGGATCGTTTCGTTCGGGAACTCCTTCTGGAGACGCTCGCGCTCCTCGGGCGGGATCGGCACCAGCGAGCCGTACGCCGGTCCGATGGTGATGCCGGTCGGCCCCTGAACGCGTTCTGTTCCCTCGTCGTCGATGTATTTTGGCGCGGACCAGCGGGCGTAAACCCGCACGTCCGTGAACTCGGCGCCGCCGGCGCCGCCCTCCGCCGCGCGCCGGATGCGCAGCGTCACCGTCTCCCCCAGGTTGAGGCGGATGTGGTAGCCCAACTCCTGGGCGTTCTGCACCTCACGGCCGTTGATCGCGTAAACGATGTCACCCGGCTGGAGGCCGGCCCGTTCGGCCGGGCTGCCCGGCACGACGTCGCTAATCTGCGCGAGCCCGACGTCGACCTCGCGCGGAATGCTAAGCGCCAGCCCGAAGAGGAAGATGGCCAGCACCAGGTTCATGACCGCGCCCGACCCGAGCACGACCAGGCGCACCCAGCGCGGCTTCGCGGCCAGGCTGCGCGGATCGGTCGGGTCCTCTTCGCCCAGCAGCCGGACGAAGCCGCCCAGCGGCAACGCATTGACCGTGTACTCCGTCTCGCCCCGCTTGACGCCAAAGAGCTTGGGCGGGTAGCCGAACCCGAATTCCAGCACCTTGACGCCCGCCAGCTTCGCCGTGACGTAATGCCCCAGCTCGTGCACGACGATGAGCACGACCAGCATCGCCAGGAAGGGCAGGACAGAATGGAGGATGACGTCCATCGGCTAGCTTCCTTATGGTAACGCATGGCGGCCCGTCAGCGGTACGTGGGAGTTCTCGTAGGGGAGCGCCTCAACGATCGGCTCGTTGCACCCTTCGGGGCGCCGCCGTATCATGCTCAGGCGCCGTCATGCAACGACAGAACGTCTCTTCGAGCTCACTCTGGGAGCCGCTATCGGCTACGAGCGAGCCGTAGCGGCGACCTCCAGGTCGCCACGGGCACAGCCAAAGGTAGCGGCGACCTCCAGGTCGCCACGAGGGAGGGACGCCATGGACATTCGTGTTGAACGAGGCGACATCGCCCAGTACCAGGCCGGCGCTATCGTCGTCAACCTGTTCGAGGGCATAACCAGCCCGGGCGGCGGCACCGGCGCGGTCGACCGGGCGCTCGAGGGCGCCATCTCTCGCGTGATCGAGGAGGGCGGCTGCCGCGGCAAGGAGGGCGAATTCACCCTGATCCACACGCTGGGCAAGCTGCCCTCGCCGCGGGTCGTCGTCGCCGGGCTGGGCAAACCCGAGGCGTTCTCGCCCGACAAGGTGCGCGCGCTCGCCGCCAACGCCGCCCGCTACCTGCGCCGCGCCCGCTGCGCGACCGCCGCCACCATCACCCACGGCGCCGGCATCGCCGGGCTCGACCCGGAGGCGTGCGCGCAGGCGATCGCGGAAGGAACGCTGCTGGGCCTCTACACCTTCCGCCGCCACAAGAAGCCGCCCGAGGATGAGGTCGAGCTGCAAGAGCTGGTACTCGTCGAGTTCGACGAATCGCGCGTCGAAACGCTGCGCAGCGGCGTCCAGCGGGGCGTCGCATTGGCCGAGGCAGCGAACTTCGCCCGCGACCTGGCGAACGAGCCGAGCAACGTCCTCACCCCCACCGAGATGGCGGAGCGCGCCCGCGCCTGGGCCGCGGAGACCGGCCTGGAGTGCGAGGTCTTCGACCGAGCGTGGGCGGAGGAGCGGGGCATGGGCGCCTTCCTGGGCGTCGCCCAGGGGAGCCGCCAGCCGCCCAGGTTCATCGTCCTGCGCTATCGTGGTGGCGGCGCGACCCACCTGGCGCTGGTGGGAAAGGGCATTACCTTCGACACCGGCGGCATTTCGATCAAGCCAGCGGCGGGCATGGAGGAGATGAAGGGCGACATGTCGGGCGGGGCGGCGGTGATCGGCGCCATGGGCGCCATCGCCCGCCTCAAGCCCGCCATCGACGTCACCGCCGTCGTTCCCGCGACCGAGAACATGCCCGGCGGCGCCGCGGTCAAGCCGGGGGATGTGCTCCGGGCGATGAATGGCAAAACGATCGAGGTGATCAACACCGACGCCGAGGGCCGCCTCATCCTGGCCGACGGTCTCGCCTACGCGCACGAGCAATCGCCGACGGCGATCGTCGACGTGGCGACGCTCACCGGCGCCATCTCGATCGCGCTGGGCAACGTGGCGATGGGAGCGATGACGAACCACGATGCGCTCTACGCTCGCGTCGCCCGGGCGGCCGAGGCGGCGGGCGAGAAGGTCTGGCAGCTCCCGATGTACGACGAGTACAAGGAGCAGATCAAGAGCGACGTGGCTGACATGAAGAACACCGGCGGCCGTGGCGCGGGGTCGATCACCGCCGCCTTCTTCCTGAAGGAGTTCGTGGAGGAGACGCCCTGGGTGCACCTGGACATGGCCGGCGTCGACTTCTACGAGAAGGAGAAGGGCGTGCTGGTGAAGGGCGCCAGCGGCATCCCCGTCCGCACCCTGGTCCACCTGGCGCTGGACTTGGCGCGGGAGGGGCTGGAGCCCACATAGGCAACCGCCCGCCAACGATACTCAAGTTGCGTTGAGAGTAAGCGTGCGATACTTTTATGGGCTACAGTATCGCTTGTGGCAAGCAAATCGGGCCTTGGTCGCTTCTCCGCACTGGCTCGGGCGATACTAAAATTGCGTCGGTCTTCCATATACGATACTATGATACCATAATATATCGTTCGCTCCCTTGGCCGATAGCTGCATATCGTGACGATTCCGCTACTCCGCAACAGCCCGGTAGGCCGGCTGGTGAAGGTCCCGGCAGGTTACGAGACCTTCGTTCCCGACCCGCTGCCTCGCCAGCTCGACCTCGACGCTCCCCTCGTCTATGCGCTCGACAAGGCGTCGCGGGCGGTCTCGCTCCTGGCCGGCATCGGCGAGACCTTGCCTAACCCATATCTGCTGATCCGGCCCTTCATGCGCAGAGAGGCCGTTCTTTCCTCGCGCATCGAAGGGACGCAGGCTTCGCTGTCCGACGTCTTCATCTTCGATGCGTCGGAGGCGAGGCGCGACCCGGCCGGCGACGCGCGCGAGGTGGCGAACTATGCCGCCGCGCTGGAGCATGGGCTCCAACGCCTCGGCGAGCTCTCCCTCAGCGTCCGTCTCATGAATGAGCTGCACGCCAGGCTGCTTGCGGGCGTTCGGGGTGAGGACAAAACGCCAGGCCAGCTCCGGACCCGCCAGGTCTGGATCGCCGACCGCGGGACGACGATCGAGCAAGCGCGCTTCGTCCCACCGCCAGCGGAGGCTGTGCGCGATCTGCTCGGTGACCTGGAGCAGTTCCTGAACGAAGAACTGCAGATGCCACCTCTCGTCCAGGCTGCCCTGGCCCACTACCAATTCGAGGCGATTCACCCCTACCTCGACGGCAACGGCCGGGTCGGCCGACTTCTCATTATCCTCTTCCTCTGTGCGAAGGACGTGCTTACCACCCCCTTGCTCTACTTGAGCGCCTATTTCGAGCGCCTTCGGAGCGACTACTACGACCGCCTCTTCGGCGTAAGCGCGACCGGCGACTGGCACGCCTGGCTCGCGTTCTTCCTTCGGGGTGTGGAGACGCAGGCCAAGGACGCCGCCGCGCGTTCGCGCCGGCTGCACCACGTCCAGACGGAGTACCGCGCCCGATTCAAAGGGATACGCTCGAGCAACGCGACTCGATTGCTGGACGAACTCTTCATGGCGCCGGTCATCACGGCTCCAGGCGCCGCGCGCCTGCTGGGGGTGACCCTGGCGGCGGCTCACAGGTTGTTGGAACGGCTCGTTGCGCTCGGCGTCGTCGTCGAAGACCGGTCGATGCGGCCGCGCCTCTACATCGCTCGCGACCTCCTCTGGGAGCTGGAGCGCCCGTTTGTGGAGGAGCAGGGCGGGCAGATCTCACTTCTTTCCCCGCAATGACCGCCCCCAAGCTCTACGGTGACCTCGCCTCCTGGTTCCACCTGCTCACCGCGCCCGAGGACTACGCTGAGGAAGCGGAGGTCTATCGCCAGACGCTGGTCGAGGCGTGCGCCCAGCCGCCGAGGACGCTGCTGGAGCTGGGCAGCGGCGGCGGCAACAACGCCTGCCACCTGAAAGCCCACTTCGAGATGACGCTGACCGACCCGCCATGCTGGAGCTGAGCCGGACGCTCAATCCGGAGTGCGCGCACATCGAGGGCGACATGCGCTCGCTGCGCTTCGGGCGCCAGTTCGACGCCGTGCTCATCCACGACGCCATCATGTACCTCACCACCGAAGCCGACCTCCGCAGCGCCATCGAGACCGCCTACCTCCACACCCGGCCAGGCGGCGCCGCCATCTTCGTCCCCGATTACGTCCGCGAGACGTTCGAACCTTCGACCAGCCACGGCGGCCACGACGGCGACGGTCGCAGCCTGCGCTACCTGGAGTGGACGTGGGACCCGGATCCCGCCGACACCTCGTACGTCGTCGACTTCGCCTACCTGCTGCGCGAAGCGGACGGCTCGGTGCGAGTCGAGCACGACCGGCACCACGAAGGCCTCTTCGCCCGCGACGACTGGCTGCGCCTCATCGCGGACGCCGGCTTCGAGGCGCGGCGCATCGCGCCGACGGGCGCCGTCGAGGGCCTCGGTGAGCTCTTCGTGGGGGCGCGGCGGCCCTAACGCCTACGGTCATGCCGCCCACCCTCCGCCGCCGCCAGCTCCCCTACGACGCCGAGGCCGCTCGCCGCCACCTGCGACGCGCCGACCCGGTGATGCGCGGCATCGTCCAGCGCGTCGGGCCGCTGGCGATCGAGTCGCGGGGCAACGTCTACCAGTCGCTCCTGCGAGCCGTCCTCTACCAGCAGCTCGCCGGGGCCGCCGCCTCGGCCATCGAGCGGCGCTTCCTCGGCCTGTACGGCGGCCGCGTGCCGAAGCCGGCCCAGCTCATCGCCACGCCGCCGGAGGCGCTGCGGACGGCCGGCCTCTCGCGCCAGAAGGCCGGTTACCTCCACAGCCTGGCCGAGCACGCCGCCCGAGGGGAGCTGCGCGACGCGCGTCTCGCCCGCGCCCCGGACGACGAGGTGATCGCAGCAGTCACGCGCGTCAAAGGCATCGGCCCCTGGACGGCGGACATGCTCCTGATGTTCTGCCTGGGCCGGCCCGACGTGCTGCCCGTCGGCGACCTGGGCATCCAGCGCATGATGCGCGACGCGTACGCCCTCGACGCGCTGCCGGACGCCGCCGAGATGACGCGCATCGCCGAGCCGTGGCGCCCCTACCGGAGCGCCGGTACCTGGTACCTCTGGCGCTACGGCGACGTGATCACCGCGGAGATGACGCTCTAGCCGGCGACGCGAGGAGCAACCCCTCATTCGCATCGTATCGTGGAACATCAGAGCTGGCGGCGGGCGCCGTGTCGAAGCCATCGCCGCTCAGATCGAGCGCTGGCGGCCAGACCTCGCCGTGCTCGTCGAGTTCCGCGCCACGCCGCCCAGTGGTCGGCTGTCGGAGGCGCTGCGCCGCCAGGGCCTCGCCCACCAGCTCGCGTCGGTGGACGGCGACCGGCCGGCGGTCAACGGCCTGCTCGTGGCCTCCAGGTGGCCCCTCCGTCGGATCCGCGCCCGCTCTGGGCCGGCCGAGTCGAACCGCTGGCTCCTCGCGCGTGTCGATGCGCCACGCCCGTTCTTCCTGGGCGCCATGCACGTCCCCAACCGGGTCTCGGGGCGCAAATACCCGTTCCTCGACGCGGTCCTCGCGCTCGCTCAGCGCTGGCGCCGGGGCCCGGCGCTCCTGATCGGTGATACGAACTCGGGCTGGATCGGCCTCGACGAACAGGCGCCGGCCTTCAACCGGCGCGAGGACGCGTGGATGACGGCGCTGGAGGACGCGAGCTGGCGAGACGCCTTCCGTCTCCTCCACGGCGACGCTCCCGCGTACACGTGGTATTCGCCGAACGCCGGCAACGGCTTCCGCCTGGACCAGGCGTTCGTTCACGCGGGCCTCACGCCGCGCCTCGAAGGCACCCGCTACGAATGGGGGCGCGAGCTCGGCTCAGACCGGCACGACGCCCTGAGCGACCACGCAGCGCTGATGATAGACCTGGCCGGCTAGCAGTCGCCGCCGCCCGGCGGCCCCCTATGGTACAGTCCCTGCCGTAGGGAGCCCCTGCCCCAACCCATGCCCCCCACCGAGCGCTGGCGCACCAATCTCTACGCCATCGCCGCAGCGCAGTTCATCGCGCTCGCCGGCGGCAACCTCGTCTTCCCGTTCATGCCCTTCTACGTCGAAGAGCTGGGCGTCACCGACCCGGACCGCATCGCCCTCTGGTCCGGCCTCCTGGGCACCGCGACGGGTTCGATGCTCTTCGTCTTCTCGCCGATCTGGGGGAGTCTGGCCGACCGCTTCGGGCGCAAGCCGTTGCTCCTGCGCGCCTACCTCGGGGCTTTGGTGACGATGACGCTCCAGGGCCTCGTGCAGAACGTCTGGCAGCTCGCCGCCCTGCGAGCGCTCCAGGGCGTCTTCGTGGGCACGATTCCAGCGGCGACGGCGCTGGTGGCGGCGGGCACGCCCCGCGATCGCATCGCTTACGCTCTGGGGCTGGTGCAGATGGCGCTCTTCTCGTCCCAGTTCGTGGGGCCGCTGATCGGCGGGCTGCTGGCCAACTCGATTGGCTTCCGGACCACCTTTCTGGTCGCCGGGCCCTTCTACCTCATCTCGTTCCTTCTGGTGCTGCTCGTCGTCGAGGAACGATTCGAGCGACCGGCCGTTCACGAGCGCGCCAGCTTCGTCGCGAACCTGCGCCTGGTCTTCGAAAGGCGGGCGCTCATGGTGATCATTGGGGTGATCTTCTTCCTGAACGCGGGGCCTTCGTTCGTTCGGCCGATCATCCCACTGTTCGTCGAATCGTTCGACACCGGCGCCAGCCCGGAGGCGATCTCCGGCATCGCATTCGCGGCCCTCTCGTTCACCAGCGCCGCGGCCGCCCTCGCGTCGAGTCGCATCTCGGCGCGCGCGGGCTATCGCAACGCCCTCGCCCTGGCGACCGTCGGCGCGGGGGCGGCGTACCTGCCCGTGGCCATCGCTGGCAACGCGCCGGCGCTGATCGTGCTCATCGCCGTCGTCGGTCTCTTCAGCGGCGGGATGGTGCCGACGGCGAACGCCCTGGTCGACCGGCTGGCGCCGCCCGGGCGTCAGGCCTCGGCCTTCGGGCTGGCGGGCAGCGCGACGGCGCTCGCCTTCGCGGTCGCGCCGCTGAGCGGGGGCGTCGTCGCCTCCAGCCTGGGGCTGCATGCCGGGTTCCTGGTAATCGGGGCGCTGACGATCGTCGTCGGCCTGGCGATCCCGACGCTCCTCCACGAGCCGGGACGCGACGAGCCCGGTGTCGCTGAGGGCGCCGAGGCGATGGGCGAGCCGGGAGGCTAAGCGGGAACCTGCTCGGAGAGCGTTGCCCGCGGACGGACGATCTTCCACATCCAGCCGATCGGTCGCAGGCGCAGCCTTGCCGCCACGCGCTGAGACGAGCGGTTGTCGGCGGAGGTGCTGTAGAAGAGGTGGCGGCCGCTGGGGGCCAGCAGAGCCGCCCACGCGGCCGTGACCGCCGCAGCGTAGCCCAGGCCCCGGAAGTCGGGGTCGGTCCAGACGCCAGCCTCGGCGCCGCGAGGGGCGAGCCGGGCGCTGTGGCAAATGGCGCCGAGGCGGTCCCCAACCGTCGCGACGGCCCAGGGCCCGAGGGCACCATCGAGCAGCGACTGCCACTCTTCCGCGCTCCAGTTGGCTCGATCGGTGACCAGGCCGCGCAGAGCCTCGACGTCACCGGCATCTGAGCGCCTAATCTCAGCGGTCGACTCGAAGGCTGTTCCGGGCGGGACCACGTAGCTCGGGCTCGAGGCGACCTCCACCGGCCCGAGCGACTGCCCCAGCAGCCGCGCGCAACGGTCGAGCGCGACCGGCGGGGTTGCCGGATCGGGAGAAGGCGTGGCGCCGGCGACGATCTCCAGCAGCTCGGCCGCGAGCGCGTCCGGCACGTCGGCACCGACCGCCGCGATCTGGCCGTCGCCCGAGGTCGCAACCACCAGGTGCAGCGCCGCTCGCGCGTTCGGCCGGCGTTCTTCGACGAGGCGGTGTCGCGCGTCCACGACCCCCCACTGGGTCTCGATCTCGATTTCGAGCAGCTCGAGGTCGGTGGCCATCGCGAGACGTGCGATGCTTAGCTCAGGCCCGCCCTCGCAGGAGCGCCGCCACCCGGTCGAGCACGCGGTGGGCCACGTCGTATTTCGAGAGGAGCGGCAGCTCCTCGCGCCCGCCCGAAGCGTCGATCAGCGTAACGCGGTTCGTGTCCACCGCGAAGCCCGCGCCCGGCTCGGTCACGTCGTTGGCGACGATGAGATCGAGGCGCTTGCGGCGCAGCTTGTCCACAGCGTTCTCCACCAGGTCCCGGCTCTCGGCCGCGAACCCCACACGGACGAAGTCGCCCTCAAGCTCGGCCAGGATGTCGGGCGTGG